>Ga0207687_10001445_pt1 | contig 16266 bp, 14 predicted proteins | sample KBSM54metaG_FD_184399 | JGI IMG/M metagenome (GOLD analysis project Ga0207687, IMG submission 184399) | Miscanthus rhizosphere microbial communities from Kellogg Biological Station, Michigan, USA - KBS M5-4 metaG (SPAdes) (version 2) | ecosystem: Host-associated > Plants > Roots > Rhizosphere >...
CGACGTCCTGCTCCACGACCCCGACCCCGACGCCGAACGCAACGTCGGCGAGATGCTCGCAAACGCACGCCTGTCCTGGAGCCGGCTGATGATGGCGCCGCTGCCAGAGCCGGGCAGCCTGACGGTGGTCGAAGAGGTCGAGGACGCGGTGTCGGAGGTCGATTTCGTCCAGGAGAGCGCCCCCGAGCAGGAGGAGCTGAAGCGTGAGCTGCTGGCTCGCGCGAGCAGTGCGGCGGCGCCCGAGACGGTGATTGCCTCGTCGACCTCGGGGCTGCTGCCGTCCCGGCTCCAGATCGACATGGCCCAGCCGGAGCGGTTGATCGTCGGTCACCCCTTCAACCCCGTCTATCTGCTGCCGCTGGTCGAGGTGTGCCCGGGAGACCGCACCGCACCGGAGGCGATCGAACGCGCGATCGCGGTGTATCACGCGGTGGGCATGGCGCCGCTTCGCCTGCAGCGTGAGATCGACGGGTTCATCGCCGACCGGCTGCTGGAGGCATTGTGGCGCGAGGCGCTGTGGCTGGTCGCCGACGACGTGGCGACGGTGTCGGAGGTGGACGACGCGCTTCGGCTCGGGCCCGGGCTGCGGTGGTCGTTCATGGGGTCGTTCATGTCCTACCGGCTGGGCGGCGGGGAGCTGGGGATGCGGCACTTCCTCGACCAGTTCGGGCCGACGCTGAAGTGGCCGTGGACGAAGCTGACGGACGTTCCCGAACTGACCGGGGAGCTCGTCGAGAAGATCGTCGCACAGTCGGATGCCCAGGCTGCCGGGCGATCGGCTCGCGAGCTGGAACGGCATCGGGACGACTGCCTGGTGGCGGTGCTGCAGGCTCTGCGCGCCGAGGACACGGGCGCGGGGGCGGTCGTTCGCGAATGGGAGCGGCGGCTGGTCGAACGCGCAGGCAGGCCGAGCTCTGCGCCGGAGCAGGACGGATTGCTGGTGCATTCTGCGGTGGTGCTCCCGGAGTGGGTGGACTACAACGGGCACGCGCACGAGAGCCGACTTGTGCAGGTATTCGGGGACGCGACGGACGCGCTTCTGGCAGCCGTCGGTATCGACGCGGAGTACCTCCGGGCGGGCGGCAGCTACTACACGGTCGAGACGCACCTGTCGTTGCTCCGGGAGGCGCTGGCCGGGCAGCGGCTGCGGGTGACGACGCAGGTGCTGGGCTCCGACGACAAGCGGCTGCACGTGTTTCACTCGCTCTACCGCGATGATGACGACGAGCTGCTGGCAACCGCCGAGCAGATGCTGGTGCACGTCGACGCAGGCGCCGGGCGGGCCGCCCCAGCGCCGGCCGACCTGCTCGCCCGGGTCGCCAAGCTCACCGCACGGCACTCCGCGATCCCCACTCCGGACGGCGTGGGCAAGCGGATCGCGCTGCCGCGGTGATGTCCCGCAACGGCTGCCCGGCTAGAGGTTCTTGGCGGCGGCGAGCACCTCGTCCACATCCGGCAGCTCGTCGTCGCCGTACGACCATGCCGCCCGCACGGTGCCGTCGCCGGCGATCAGGAAGCAGCTTCGTATCGGGCTGTCGGCGAGGCCGTCGAACTCCTGGCTGACGCCGAATCCGCGGACGGCATCTCCCGACCAATCGGTCAGCAGCGAAAAGTTCAGCCATTGCTGCTGTGCGTACGCCCTGTGCGAGTAGGGGCTGTCCCGCGAGACGCCGAACACCCGCACCCCGAGCGCCTCGAACTCCTCGTGGCGGTCGCGCAACGTGCGCAGCTGGCTGCGGCAGGTATCCGTCCAGTCGTACAGGTAGAAGCTGAGCAGAATCGGGCCGTCGGCGGCCAGTTCGGCGGGCGTGACCGGAGTCATATCCTGTTGCAGCAGCGAGGCATCCGGTGCCGCGGCCCCAAGCTCGAGCATGAACGCAGGCTACCGGATCCGATCCGCAGCCGGACGATCGCTCCCACCTCCTGGGGCGGCATGCCACCCCAGGAGGTGGTGCCTACTCGGCCGGATCAGGCTCCGCAGTGGCTCGTGGGAGTGATCTTGCTCATCAGCGTGCCGAAGAAGTAGGCCGATGACTGGCCGTACTGCTTGGGACCGCCGAAGGCATTACCGTTGCGCATGTTCCCGAACTCCCACACGCACTGGCCGCCGACACGTGCCTGTGTCCAGTAGGGGTAGAAGTGACCGGGTCCCGTTGGCAGGGGCACCCTGCAGCCCGGGCCGGGCGCAGCGCAGTCGATCGTGTCGCTGGCCGGCGCGTTGGTCTGGAACTGCATGTTCGGATACTGCCTTCCCTGGGTCGTGGGTGACAGCTGGCGGAAGGGTGCTGGGAACGGCCCCGGCGCCAGCTTGTTCGGCCAGTCCGGGTAGTACGACGTGCCGTCGTAGTCGAGGTCGCCGTTCTGGAATATCCCCGCGAGACAGCCGGTGACGAGATCCGGGGAGCCGCCGCTGGCGTTGCCCTTGGGGAAGCACGGCGCGTCGGACGTCTCGGGGTTCGTGCCGCCGTCGGGCAGGTCGGTTCGCTCGTACGGGCCCTTGCACGTCTGCCAGAACGCCGGTGGCGAGCCGAACGGATCGGTTACCCGGGTGCACGGCTCGAAGTGGCCGATCTCGAACTGCGTTGAGATGTTGTCAGCCAGCAGCGCCCAGGGCGTGATGTTCTGCGGCAGGGCGCGGTTGTACTCCGGCTGGAAGTTGTGAGGGTGTCCCGCGCAGCTCTTCAGCTCGGTGTTCATGAACCCGTTCCTGGCAGAGGCGATCATGAAGCCCGATTGACCGGTCGTCAGATCCGTCTCCCGCACCTCGAAGGCGTGACCACCGCCGCGAAGCGGCGCATCCCACATGTGGATGCTGATCGTGTCTCCGGGGTTCATCAGAAGCGTGTGAGCGTTTGGCGAGAACGTCGACCCGTTGGACAGCTGCGGGCTGGGCGGACCGGCCGGAACACCGTTGTCTGCGATGTAGGCGAAGTTGACCGGCTCGGTGCAGTTGGGGTTGCACGTGAAGTTCCGCGTGCACTCGAGGCTGTCGATGTTGAGGGCGCTGCACCAGTGCCCGTTGTCGCACGAGATCGCGGACGAGAAACCTGGCGGGTAGAACTGCAGCTCCATGAACGCGCTTCCTCCGCCACCCCGGTCGAAGGTGGGCGGATGCGTGGGCGCGTTTGCGTCGCTGCGTGGTGTGCACCGCGTGTGCGGCCACGAGCGGCCGTCGCACATGGACATGCTGAACCACGGCGCGCCCGACAGCTCGAACCAGTGCGTCACGTCGTGTCCCGGTCGCTGCACCGTCGGCAGTTGCGCCGGGTCTTTCGGCAGCGTCTCCGTCCAGGTCACGTCGTTGCCGGAGTTGGGCTGGCTCGAGATGAACTTGATGATCGGCTCGTCATGACCGACGTACGTTCCGTTGTCCTCAAACCGCGCCGGGTGGCCGTCTTCGAACATGCGCGGATCGGTGCACGCCACACCGGGCGCGTAGACACGCGTCTGGCTCTTGCTGACGCCGTTGCAATCGAGCATGCCCACGGCGTTTGGCGCAACGCCACTGCCGCGGGTGGCGGCGGCGTGCCCGTGCGCACCGGCGGCCGAGGGCAACACCATCACGGCTGCCGCGGCAAGCAACAGGACCGTGGCGATGGCTCCTCCGCGGCGCACGTGCCCGCTTCGATGGTTACGGATTCGCCTCATGTATCTCCCCCCTCGCGTAGCGGCCGCCAGCCGAATCCTCGGCAGCATAAACGGGCACCTTGCGGTTTCACGGGGCCGCGTTGAAAGTGTGTCCGCCGCCACAGAGTCGGCGGCGCGCGCTGGCACCTGCAGCAGGGGCGATCCGCGATCCCCAAGTCGGTCAGGCCGGAACGCACCCGAGGAGCTCGCGTCCATCGACGCCCTCGATCCAGGGGTGCGAGGCGGCCCCGAGCCGGCGGACGTCACCCTCGAGAGCTACGGCAGGCCGATTCCGGAGGCATGAGCCCTACCGGCGTCAGTCGGGATACTCGTCCTTTCGGAACGACCGCGGTTCGTCCGGTCCCTTCTTCGGTGTTCTCTCCGCCAGGAAGCTGAAGTACGGCGCGACGAACGGGTCGGGTGCCGACACGGTGTAGGTGTGGTACACGGTGCCGTTCTCGCGTGCGAAGGCGATCCAGCTCGGGTTCTCGCGCAGCCCGTCCTTCAGGTCGGCCCCGACCTGGCCTGCCCAATACTCGAGCCACTCGGGCGGGTTCTCGGTCATCTCCTTGATCTCGGATACGCCCTGGGCCTGCTCCTCGGTCAGCGCCAGACCGAAGTCGAACGCGAAGTCGGTGTTGTACGTGGAGACGTACGGGAACTCCCAGCCCATCCGCTGCTTGTAGGCCGCCAATCGATCGATCGGCGCCCGCGAGAAGCAGATCAGCGTGATGTCGTTGTGGTTCAGATGCACCAGTGTGCCGTCCAGCCCGTCGGCCAGGCTGGTGCAGCCGGGGCAGGCGCCGAGCGTGTAGTCGGGCCCGAACATGACGTTGTAGGCGAGCAGCTGCGAGCGCCCGTCGAACAGCTCGGCCAGCGTCTTCTTGCCGTCCTCGGTGTCGAACTCGTACTCCTTTTCGACCGGCACCCAGGGCAGCGCCAGCCGCTTCTCGTGAACCTCACGGTTTCGCTCCGCCTGCTCGGCCTCGAGTTTCGCCAGCTCGTTTCGGGCCGCCTGCCAGTCCTCGCGAGTTCCGATCGCGTGCTCGGGCATCTCATCTACCTCCTGTTGGAACTGCTAGACCGCAGTGATACCCCAAAACCGATCAGACCGCCGCCACGCTCGACGCGTACTCGTCGTGGCGGCGCAGCCAGGGCGGCGTGCCGGGGTGCTCGTCGCGACCCTTCGGCGTGCGGTCGAGCAGGGCGTAGTAGGGCATCGCGAACTCGAGGCCGCGCGACGTGCTGACGTACGTCCGGTAGACGACCCCGTCCGCGAGCGTGTACACGCTCAGTCCCGGCCCCTCCGCGACGTAGCCGCCGGGAGTCGTGCCGCACATCTCGGCGTTCTGGACGACGGTGACCGGGATCTCGCCTGCCAGGAACGGCTGCAGCTCCTCCTCCGTGTGCAGGAAGCCGATGTCGCGGTTGAAGTCGCTGCCTTCGCTCGACACCCAGTCGATGCCCCAGCCCATCCGCTTCCTGTAGGCGATCAGCTTGGCGAGCGGCCCGCGGGACGCCAGGATCAGGGTGGTGTCCCTGGCCTTCAGGTGCGGCACCTGGACGGCGAGCGTGTCCGCGATCGAGCTGCAAACCGGGCATCCCGCCTCATACGAGGGCCCGAACATGAAGTGGTAGACCATCAGCTGGCTGCGTCCGTCGAACAGGTCGGCGAGGCTCTGCGTCCCCCGCTCGGTCTCGAAGCGGTAGTCCTTCTCCACCGCCACCCACGGCAGCGCTCTGCGCTTCGCGGCCAGCTCGTCGCTGCGGCGTGTGAGCTGCTTCTCCTCCTTCAGCAGCTCGTCGCGCTGCGCCTGCCACTGCTCCTGTGTGCCGATCGTCGCGTCTGTCATGCCGTCCCCCTGTCGTGTGGCGTCGAATTCACGGATGACCGGAGGGTAGACCCGCTTCGCGAAGGGCGCGGGCGGCCTTCACGTAGCCGCTCTGCAGCTCGGTCAACGGTCGCGCCTGTGGTTGTGCATCCAGCTCCTGGAAGCGCCGTTCCGAGAAGCCGCTTCGCCACCTGACGATCCGTTCGGCGGCGGCATCGTGCGAGGCGACGTCGGCGCGGGCGCTCGCGCGGCGGAGCAGGCCGCCGAGGTGGTGGGCGGCCGTGACCCGCGCGCCCATGTCGGGTATGCGGTCGCCTTCGCGGCAGAAGCGCAGCAGGATCGTCTTGAGGATCGAGGTGTGATCGAACACCTGCTCTTGTGGGGCGACCGATCCGGCTTCGACGAAGGGCGAGACGACCAGCGCCGGGACGCGCACGCCGTAGCGCCGGAAGCCAGGGTCGTCGTCCGGCGCCGCCGGCGGTGGGACGTGGTCGTAGATCCCGCCGTGCTCGTCGTAGGTGACGATCAGCAGGCTCTGCTGCCACTGCGGGCTGCTGCGAAGCGCGTGGTAGACGTCGAGCACGAGCGCCTGTCCGGCCAGCACGTCGGACGGGGGATGGTCGTCGTTGGAGCCGGGCCCGAACACGCGGATGTCCTTGAAGTGCGGATCGATCCACGAGACGGCCGGGAGCGCCCCCGCAGCGGCATCGTCGAGGAAGCTGCGCTCCTCGTCCAATAGCTGACCGGCGACGCGCTCCTGGCTGGTCAGCTTGCGCCGGTCGACGTAGGCGAAGTTGTGGTGGTGGCTGAGGCGGTACTCGCCGTCGACGAGCCGCAGCGTCGCCGGGTCGAACGAGTAGAAGCGCCAGTCGACCCTGTGCTGGTCGAGGAAGCGGAACACGGTAGGCACGTTGTAGAGCGGTGGATCCGCGTCTTCGCGGTCACCGTCGGCGCGTCCGGCGAGCGAGTAGAGCCGGTTCGGCCAGGTCGCGCCCGGCACCGAGCTGAACCAGCGGTCACAGACGCAGAACTCCCGGGCCAGGTGATCGTAGACCGGGAGATCCTCGGCGTTGAAGTAGCCCATGACCAGGCCCGGGTCGGCGCCCGCGGCCGGGCCGTGCGCCTTCTGGTACGCGGCGAGGTATTCGGCGTAGCTCGCGACGAATCCGGAGTTCTGGTGCTCGAGCTGTCGGTCGATGCACTCAGGGCCGTGGCAGGGATCCTCGAGCTCTCCGTTCCACGCCGTCCGGTCGAGGTGATGCACCGGGTAGGAGGTGCCCTGGTAGCTGTTTGACTCGGTTCCGGTCAGCCCGTCGATGTCGCCGCGGCCACCCTCGAGCGTGAGGTAGCCGAGCATATGGTCGAACGACCGGTTCTCGAGCATGAGCACGACGATGTGATCGACCTTGCCGAGGTTCGCGATCGTCTCGTCGGAGTCGACGGCCACCGTCCCGGTTGGCGTCGCAGCGGGACGCGTCACGATCAGGTCGGCGGCGCGTCGCAGGTTCGCCGGCAGGAGGCGCCCCACGAGGCGCAGTACGACGCGCGCTATGCCCCCGATCGCGGTCTCCACGATTCCCTCCGATCGTCGTGGCGCCGGGCCTGCCCGGGTCATCGGCGCCCACACCACGATACCGCGCCGAACCGCCCGCTTGTGACGTCCGCTTTGCTCCCGTTGCCTGCGCTGGCACGAGTCGTGTACGCTCGCCGCGGCTGAAGACGGTCGCTGCGACATACCACCTACCTGGGGAGAGACCATGCGAAGACTCGTCGTCGTTGCGCTGCTGGTGAGCGCGTTCATGGTGATCGCGAGCGCCGGTACGGCGAACGCGAGCGTCAAATGGCCGGCACGGTGCAGCAACTTCAAGTGCGTCAACGCGCACCTGAACGCGCTCCACGCGGCGCAGAAGAAGACGCAGGCGAACCTGAACGGGTTCCTCAACTGCATCGGCCTCGCGCCGATGACGGAGTACTCCCACTACCAGGCGGATGATGGCGTCACGTCACTGTTCGCGCTCGACTATACGGCGAGCGGTGACTCGATCGACGCGTGGGTTGTAGGTATCCCCGGTGGCACGTGTGGCTTCCCCGGGGTCGCAGCGGTCGCGCCGCACGTGAAGGCGGCGCCGGTGCCGTTCTTCAGGTTCTACCGGCCATGACACCAGTGGCCCGTCGCCCTCCACCGTGGGGGCGGCGGGCCATCACCGAGATGGGAGGCCGCTCCGGGCCTTACCTGTGCGCCCCAGATTGCATGGTCGTGGCAATGCCTCTCTGCACTCTCGACACGGCGCGAAACGCGTCCTTCAGGTATGTCCGCACCAGCTGAGTGATCTGGGTGGGATCGATGCGGTTGTCGGGAGGCTCACCGCGGCGGAGCTGCTGCAGCTGGTGCTGAGTCAGTGCTGGTGTTCGTAGACGGTGCCGCTCCGCACGGTGCGCCAACTCTCCCACGTGATGTGCAGGATCATCGCGGTGATCACCAGGCCGATGATCGGATCTGCGATCCGGAGTCCTGCCCATACCATGGCGGCGCTGAGGACCACGCCGGCACTGACGAGTGCGTCGCTCCGCGCGTGCGCCCCGTCCGCGACGAGGGCGGGGCTGTCGAGGCGACGCCCGGCGCTCGCCCGGATCTGCGCGGCGATCGCATTGCCGACGATGCCCACCACGCCTGCGGCCGCCAAGGCGAGCAGGTGAGTCGGTGGCTGGCGCGTGATCAGCTTCTCGATCGCGAAGGCACCGGCGATGACAGCGCTCGCGAGGATCGTCAAGACCACGGCCAGGCCCGCGTACCGCTCCGCCTTCGCGGATCGCAGGGCGAAGGCGATGCCAAGCGGCAGGGCGGTGAGCGCGTCCCCGAAGTTGTGGATCAGGTCGGCAAGCAGCGCGATGCTGCCGGTGGAGAGGTAGATCGCTCCCTGGATCACGGCGGTCAGTCCAAGGATGCCGAGCGTCACCACGACTGCCCGCAGTCCCTCCCGGGAGCGCTTGATCGACTCGTCTACGAGACCGTGCGAATGCCCGTGACCATCGTGCGTGTGGGTCGGATCCCGGTGGCAGGTCGCCGTGTGGGACATGACCGCACCGTACCAGCCGACGGGTCGGCTAGATCCGCCGGTAGCGGGCGTCCGCGATCGAGTACAGACCGAACGCGATCAGACCGGCCGCTACCAGGACGAGCATGAACGGGCCGTACGACTCGCGCGCGAGCCGCGCAAGCGCGCCGTCCAGGCCCACGGCCTTGGAGGGGTTGTAGTCAATTGCCGCCTTGAGCACGAATCCGCCGATCAGCCCGAATGCGACCATCCGGGCGAGGTGGCCGATCACGCCGATGATCGTGATCCAATGCTTGGTTGTTTCGCCCATGGTCTCGGTCTTGTCCTCGTCGAGGAACTTCCTGGTGACGCCCTTATAGCCCTGGTAGAGGGCGATCGCGATCAGGAGCACACCAACCGCTCCGACGATCAGCTGCCCGCCCGGCCACCCCAGCACTCCAGCAGCCTGCTTGTGGGGACTGCTCGAGCTCTGGCTCGACGAGCCCAGCAGGATCGACACCGCCAGCAGGCACAGCACCGTGTAGGCGACGCCGCTGCCGGCGGCGGCGACGCGACCGAACGTGGAGTGGTCGCCGCCTCCCTCAGGCCCGTAGCCGACGAACGCCTGCACGAACCGCCAGCACGCGTAGGCACCCAGGCCGATGGCGACTGCGATCAGCAGCCAGTGCCCGAACGGCTGATTCTGGATCGTCTCCATGGCGCCACGCTGATCCGTCGACTGCCTGGTCGCATGCATCGCGACCTGGATCGCGAGCAGGCCGATGGTCGCGTACACCACGCCGCGCGCGATGAATCCGAGCCTGGTCAGCACCTCGAACGCCGTGCTGTGGGTCACCTGACGACTGGTGGTTCTGGCCTGTGCCTCGACGCTACTCATGCGGGTTCGCCTCCATTGGGATGGGCCGGCACGTACACGGTGACAGCAGCCGGTTCGACCTCGAGGGTGTAGTCCTTTGCCTTGGTACGAGCGCCGCCGTCCATCTCGTAGCGCACCTTGCGGTCGAGCTTCACGCGGATGCGGTGGGCCTTCGTGGAGCGGAAGTACGGTGACCGGTCGGGAGTGCCGGTGATCGTGCGGCCCACCGTGCGCGCCCACTGCGCAACGCCGTCGGCCGTGATCACGGCCAGATCGAAGACTCCGTCATCCGGTTCGGCGTCGTCGAAGACTCGCACGCCCCCGAACAGCGCACCCACGTTTCCGGCCAGGATGCAACTCGCCCGTCCGCTGAACCAGGGGCTGCCGTCGACCTCGATCTTGGCCTTGAACGGCGGTGTGCGAAAGCTCTTGGTGCCGGTCCAGACATAGGCGGCCCGGCCCAGCTTGTCCTTGAGCCCGCCGTCTGCGCTTCGGATCATGTTGGCGTCAAAGCCGGTGCCGGCCATCACGGCGAACCGCTCGCCGTTCAGGTTGACCACGTCGATCTGGCGCGGCCGCCCCGACAGCCCGTTCGCCACCGCGCCCTCGATGGTGGTGGGAAGCCCGAGGTTGGTGGCGAGCAGGTTCGCGGTGCCGGCCGGGATGATCGCAACGGTCGCCCCGCTGCCGGCCAGCGTATCGATGCAACGCTGCGCCATGCCGTCGCCGCCCCACACGAAGAAGTGCTCAGCGCCCTCCTTGAGGAACCGCTTCACCTGCTTGGGTGCCTCGCGGCTCTTCGGGACCTCCGCCCACATCGGATCCTCCACCCCGTGCTCTGCGAGGCTGCGACGAAGCTGCGGCAGGCCACCCTCGAGCGTCTTACCGGCATGGGCAACCACTGCGATCTTCTTCGTCACGACGCACGCTCCCCGGCCAGTTCGGCGGCCTTCGCGGCGCGGGCCGCGGCGAGCGCCACCACCAAAGTGCCGATGCCCACCAGCATGGCCGCGCCCACGTCGGTTGGGTGGTGCATTCCGCGATACATCCGAGAGACGGCCACCAGCAGCGGGATGGCGATCGCGATCGCCCAGATCACGATGCGGGCACCGGTATTCCGGATCCGTGAGGTGATCAGCAGAGCCAGGCCGCAGTACACGGCGATCGACGCCGCGGTGTGGCCGGAGTAGTAGCTGGCGTCCACGGGCAGCTGGTCGAGCCGGTGCACCTGCGGCCGCTGCCGGTGGATCAGCAGCGTCGCGACGCGGTAGGTCGCAGCCTCGATGGCGATCGCAGCCACGATGAAGCCGGCGATGCGCCACTTCCGCATCACCATCGCGCCCAGCGCGGTCAGGGCGACGAGCGCCGGGATGGCGAGCACGTCGCCGATGCCGGACAGCCAGAACGAGACATCGTTCCACGTGGCGGTACGCCGCGCCGCCAGCCAGACGTTGACGTGCTCGTCGGCGTGCCCGATGCCGTGGTCAGGCAGCACGTAGGTCTTCAGCAGCCACCCAGTAAGCACCGTCAAGGCCGCGAGCAGCACGAATCCGACCACAGAGACAACGACGAAGGCGACCACCGGGTGACCGGCCATCCGCTTGCCGGCACTCGTAGCGATCCCTCGCCGGCGGGGCGCCAGAATCGGTAAGCCGTCAACCGTATCGGTGGATGGCTGGAGCGTGCCGTCAGCAGTGCTCGGCCGTGTCGCGGTGGGCTGGCCCACACGTGGGTATTCGCCGATGCCCATCGTGAAGACATGTTTCCCAGATCCGCATGCGGGCAAACACCTGGGATGAGGAGGTCGCCGTTCTGCCGGTAGCCGCGCTGCTGATCATCTCGATCGTGGCTGGCGTGATTGCCTGGGCGATTGCGCGCCCCGTCCTGCGGCGACCGGCCGGACAACAGCCCGGGCGTGCGGTCGCCGATGAGGTGCGAGCCCACACCCCGATCAGGCGATTCGTCCACAGCCGCCTCGATACGGAGGTGCTGACCGGCCTGGCCCTGACGCTGGCGGTGGTCATGCTGTGCCTGGCCGGCGTGCTGATCGCACTGTTGGTGGTGCTGATCCACCACAGCGAGCCGCTTGCGGATCTGGACAAGGGAGCCGCCCGCTGGGCGCACCACCACAGCGGTGAGGCCACTCGACGCTTCCTGGACGCGGTCACCACCCTGGCGTCGACGCGTGGGGTGATCGTGATCGCGGTGATCGTTGGCGTCGTCGAGTGGATCCGCGTGCCGAACCGCTGGATCCCCGTGTTCCTGCTGGCGGTGACGCTGGGGGACTCGTTCGTCACCAACACCATCAAGGGCATCGTCGACCGGTCACGCCCGACCATCGATCCGCTCGCCGCCCACCTCGGCCCCTCGTTCCCGAGCGGGCACTCGTCGACGGCGGCCGCGCTGTTTGCGGCGCTGGCGCTGCTCGCCGGCCGTCGACGGTCGCCCCGCACACGAGCGGTCCTGGTCGGAGTCGCGGTCGGGCTGGCCGTCGCGGTCGCCTGCAGCCGCGTGCTGCTCGACCTGCACTGGGTATCCGACGTGGTTGCCGGGCTGGCGCTCGGCTGGGCCTGGTTCGCGCTCTGCGCGATCGCGTTTGGTGGCTGGGCGCTGCGGCTGGGGGCGGTCGTCGAGCAGGCAAGCCGCCCGCGAGGCGCGAAACCGCCTCAGCGCGAGGCCGGTTCCGCGCGCTCCTGAGCGGTCGCGCGCGGGCCGTCGACCAGCACCCGGGTGTGCAGGGGCCGTAGCACGGCCTCGGGTTCGGCTCGGAAGATCGTCACGCCCGCCCACCGCCCGTCCAGCTCGATCACGCCGATCGAGTTGTCGAACGTCGGGCCTGCCCGGTAGCGCCACCGCGCGGACGGCCGGCTTACCCCGGCGAGCCGCGCAAGCCCGCCTACGACCACGGCGGCTGCCCTGGTCTTGGTCACGGCGACCACGCGCCGCTCTGCCGGGCCGAGCGGATTCCGGAAAGGGGAGCAGACGACCTGGTGGACGCGGCTGCGCCGTCCCTCGAACCGTCCCAGCGAGACCTCGGCGACGTACGCGTTGTGCACGTCGCCGCCGACCAGGGTGATCGAGGCCGGCGGGTCGTGTCCGTCGGTGCCGTCGGCCGCGTCGCGGAGCAGCTGCATCATCCGCTCGAACGACCGCTGGAAGGCGGGCCAGTGCTCGAGGTCGAGCGCGCGCCGCAGCTTCTCGCCCAGGCGTGCGGCGAGCCCGCCCCAGGCCCCGGAGCAGAGGGCCTCGCTCCACGCCTCCAGGTAGTGCACCCCAGGCGAGAGGAATACCGGCATCGAGCTGACGATCACGAGGTGGTCGAAGGCACCGCGGCTGTGCTCGATGATCCACTCCCACTCCTCGTCGTCCACCATGTCGCGGCGCCCATCGGCGAGCACCCGTGCGGCGCGGGAGTCGACGACGAGCACGCGCGACCGGCCGAAGTCGCGAAAGTAGGCCCACCGCGAGGCGGCCGATTCACGGTCGGCGTGCTCGGCGAACCGCTGCAGCGGCTCGCCGATGTCACCGCCGGCGGTGGCGAGGGCGTACAGGGGCTCCTCGGCCAGCTCCGGCGGCGCCAAATTCCCGAGGTGCTGGTAGATCCAGTAGGACATGAACGCGCCGGTGATGCGGTCGTTCCACCACGCCTGGGAACGGGCATCCGCGACCCAGTCCCACGAGATGTTCCAGTCGTCGATCACATCGTGGTCGTCGAAGATCATCGCGCTCGGCACGGTCGAGAGCAGCCAGCGGATGTCGGGGTCGCTCCACGCCTCGCGGTAGAGGTGGGCGTATTCCTCGAAGTCCGCGACCTCCTCGCCGGGCGGCTGTGACACGTCCCGGCGCGAGCGGATGAAGTCGATCGTGTCCGGGCTGACCTCGTCGGCGTACACCTGGTCGCCGATCAGCAGCAGCCCATCCGGCCACGGCTCCGATCCGACACGCAGCCGTCGGGCGTACGACCACAGCGCGTCCACCCCGAACCCCTGCTCGTGCTCCGTGGGCGACAGGGTGTACGGCTCGCGTTCGGGTGCCCCGACCCGGCAGGAGCCAAACACCAGCCGCGCCTCGCGCTCGCCTTCGCGGGTGTGGATCGCGCTGGGCGGATGGCCGGAGCCTTCCAGGGGCCAGACCGGCTCGCCGTCGAGCTCCACCCCGTACTCGATCACGGCGCCCTCCGCCAGGCCCGTCAATACCACGAGCGCGAAGTGGTGACCGAAGGCCTCGAACGTCTCCGCCGTCCGGCCGAGCACGCCGACAGTGCATTTCCGATCCGTCTCGACCCAGACCGTTGCCTCCGAGCGGCCGACGTAGCGAAGCAGCGGGCCGAGGAGGAGCGATGCCATCGCCCGCGATTTTACCCAGCCGTGGTGCACGACGGGTCACAGACGCCACGACGCCGTGCCTGCAGGGTGTAGGCAGGTTGAGCCGGCGCCGATACACCCACGAGATGCACCATCGCCCAATGACCTGCCGCGCCGTCATCGGAACGACCCTGGTGCTCTGCCTGCTGGCGATGACCGCGGCCCAGCCGAACGCCGTGCCCGTGGAGTTCGAGCGCCCCGCCGTCACCGCGACTGCGCCCTGCGGCGCGCTGGCCGGCACCGTCCCGCACGTTCGCTCCGTCGTGCTGGTGATGATGGAAAACCACGCGACCCCGGTGCTCGGCTCGATGCCGTACCTGCACGCCACCGCTGCACGCTGCGCCCGCGCCGCCGGCTACTACGCCGTCACACACCCCAGCCTGCCCAACTACATCGCGCTCACCAGCGGCCACATCCCCAGCGGGATCCGCGGCCGGGACTGTGAGCCCGGCGGCAGCTGCCTGTCGCGCGATCGCAGCATCTTCGGACAGACCCACGGCAGCTGGCGGGTGTGGGCGCAGTCGATGACGCGCCGCTGCCAGCGCCAGACGATCGGGCGCTACGCGACCCGTCACACCGCGGCTCCCTACTACACGCGGATCCGCACGCAGTGCCGGGCCAGGCAGATCCCGCTGGATGGCCCTCGCCACGGCCTGTCGGCAACGCTCAACGCCGATCGGCTGCCCGCGTTCTCGATAGTCGTCCCGGACGTGCGCGACGACCAGCACGACGGCTGCATCTCCTGCGGCGACCGCTTCGCCCAGACGTGGATCGGCCGGATCGTTCGCAGCGCCGCCTACCGCCGGGGGGATGTCGCCCTGTTCGTCACCTGGGATGAGGACGACTACGGCTCCGGCAATCACGTGCCGCTGGTGGTGGTCTCGCCCTACACGACCCCGGGCTTGGTAGCGCGCGGCCGCTTCACCCACTATGACCTGCTGCGAACGATGGAACGCACACTCGGATACGCCCCGCTCGGCGCCGCCCGCACGCGGTCAGACAGCCTCGCCCGGCAACTCGGGCTCGGCTAGCGCGGCACCACCCGCGCCAGCTTCTCGCGGTCGGTGATCAGGTCGATGGCGGCGATGCGGCCGTGGGCGATCGTGAAGCTGACCACGGCGATCGGTTGGCCGGGTCGTCCCACCACCAACCCGGCGCCGCCGTTCACGAGCGCCGGCTGTGCAAGATCCGCGAGCGGTCGGCCCCGTTCGAGCACGCGGCGGGCGACCGGTTCTGCGCCCTCGACCGGTGGCCGCGCCAGCCGGCTGCCGGGGCCGGTGTCGGCGCGGAAGACGACGTCGGGGTCGAGCACCGCGACCAGCGCCTCGAAGTCTCCGGCCCGGGATGCGGCCAGAAACGCGTCGACCAGCTCGCGCTGGCGGGCCAGACCGACCTCCTCGTTCAGCGGCGCTCCCCGCACCCGCCGGCGGCCGCGACTGGCGAGCTGGCGGGCCGCGTCCGGGCTGCGCCCGACGATTTCGCCGATCTCGTCGAAGGGCACCGCAAACATGTCGTGGAGGACGAAGGCGAGCCGCTCAGACGGCGTCAGCGTCTCCAGCACGACCAGCAGCGCAAGGCCGACCGAGTCGGCGATCAGCGCCTCGTCCTCGGGATTCGTCGACTCGTCGAGGCTGACGACCGGCTCGGGCAACCACGAGCCGACGTAGTCCTCACGCCGGGCGCGGCGCGAGCGCAGCATGTCGAGGCACACCCGCCCGACCACCGTGGTCAGCCAGCCGCCGAGGTTGTCGACGTGCCCGCGGTCGGCACGCGAGAGCCGAAGCCACGCCTCCTGCAGCGCGTCGTCGCTCTCGGTCACCGACCCGAGCATCCGGTAGGCCACCGTCCGCAGGTGCGGGCGGTGCTCCTCGAACTCCTGTGCCAGCCAGTCGTGCTCGTCCACGGTCACATCTCCTCGGTCGGATCCGTCAACTGTCTGACGCATCCCATGCGGCTGGTGTGACAGCCGCCCCCAAGAGGAGGCACAACGATGGATACCGCAATCGAGGTCCGGCAGCTCGTGAAGACCTACGCCGGAGACGTGCGCGCGGTCAGGGACATCAGCTTCGACGTCGACCGCGGCGAGGTGTTCGGCCTGCTCGGCCCGAACGGAGCCGGGAAATCGACGACGGTCGGCATGCTCACGACCACGGTGGCGCCGAGCTCCGGGGCGGCCCGGCTGGCCGGCTTCGACGTGGTGCGCTCGCCGCTCGAAGCCCGCTCGGTCTCGAGCGTCGTCTTCCAGGAGGCGGTGGTCGACCGCGCCCTGACCGGCCGCAGCCACCTCGACATCCACGCCCGCCTGTGGCGGGTCGCGCCGAGCGAGGCAGGCGACCGTATCGCCAGGCTGTCCGAAACGCTCGGCCTTGCCGACCTGCTCGACCGCCCGGTCGGCACCTACAGCGGGGGCGAGCGGCGGCGGCTCGAGATCGCCCGGGCGCTCGTGTCGCGCCCCAGCGTGCTGTTCCTCGACGAGCCCACGGTCGGCCTCGACCCGCGTGTGCGGGCGGAGCTGCTCGACCTGATCGCCG
>Ga0207687_10001447_pt1 | contig 16263 bp, 10 predicted proteins | sample KBSM54metaG_FD_184399 | JGI IMG/M metagenome (GOLD analysis project Ga0207687, IMG submission 184399) | Miscanthus rhizosphere microbial communities from Kellogg Biological Station, Michigan, USA - KBS M5-4 metaG (SPAdes) (version 2) | ecosystem: Host-associated > Plants > Roots > Rhizosphere >...
CGAGGCAGCCGGCGACGGCTCGCAGTTCGGCGCCGAGATCACCTACATCGTCCAGGACAAGCCCGCCGGTCTCGCCCACGCGGTGCTGACCGCCGAGGACTTCATCGGCGGCTCGCCCTTCGTCATGTACCTCGGCGACAACCTCCTGCGCGACGGCCTGCGCGGCCTCGTCTCCGCCTTCACCGAGCACGAACCCGACGCGCTGATCCTGCTGACCCCGGTCGACGACCCGCAGTCCTACGGCGTCGCCGAGCTCGACGGCGAGGAGATCGTGCGCCTGATCGAGAAGCCGAAAGACCCGCCCTCGAACCTGGCCCTGGTCGGCGTCTACCTCTTCAGCCAGCTGATCTTCGAGGCCGCCCGTTCGCTGGAGCCCTCCTGGCGCGGCGAGCTGGAGATCACCGAGGCGATCCAGAAGCTGATCGACGACGGCCGCACGGTGCGTTCCGAGGTCGTGCGCGGCTGGTGGAAGGACACCGGCCAGCTCGCCGACATGCTCGAGGCCAACCGCCTCGTGCTCGAGGAGCTGGTGACCTCGCTGGAGGGCGACGTCGACGAGGCTTCCAAGGTCGAGGGCCGGGTCGTCCTCGGCCCCGGCGCCAAGCTCGAGCGCTCGGTCGTCCGCGGGCCCGCCGTGATCGGCGCCGGCGCCCATGTCGAGGACGCCTTCATCGGCCCCTACACCTCGATCGGCGACGACGTCCACGTCCGCCGCTCCGAAGTCGAGAACTCGATCGTCCTCTCCGGCTCCGTGGTCGAGGACCTCGGTACCCGCATGGAGGCGAGCCTGCTGGGCAAGGAAGTGAAGCTGACCCGCAGCCAGGGCATGCCGCAGACGCTCCAGCTTCTCGTCGGCGACCGCTCCGAGATCAAACTCGTCTAGTGGGGATGGTGCTGTGAAGCTCCTCGTTACCGGAGCGGCCGGGATGCTGGGCCACGACGTGATGCTCGCTGCCGGCAACGCCGGGCACGACGTGGTCGGGTTCGGGCGGGCCGAGCTCGACGTCACCAACCCCGATTCGCTGAGGCGCCGCTTCGAGCTGGAGCGGCCGGACGTGGTCGTCAACTGCGCCGCCTGGACCGACGTCGACGGGGCCGAGACGGCCGAGGAGGCCGCTTTCGCGATCAACGGCAGAGGGGCCGGGAACGTCGCCGCCGCGGCGAACGCGATCGAAGCCCGCGTCGTCCACGTCTCCACCGACTACGTCTTCGACGGCGCCAAAGGCGCGCCGTACGTGGAGAGCGACCAGCCGGCGCCCCTGGGGGCCTACGCCCGCACCAAGCTGGCTGGGGAGGAGGCGGTCGCCGCCGCCAACAAGCGCCACTTCATCGTCCGCTCCGCCGGCCTCTTCGGGATCGGCGGGCGCAACTTCGTCGACACGATGCTGCGGCTCTCAGAGGCCCAGAACGAGGTCACCGTGGTCCGCGACCAGGTCGGCTCGCCCACCTACACCTGGCACCTCGCCTACGGCATCGTCCGGCTGATCGAGGGGATCGAGTACGGCATCCACCACATGGCGGCGGGCGGGCAGTGCTCCTGGTACGAGTTCGCCCGCGAGATCTTCGAGCAAGCCAAAGTCGAGTGCCGCGTGTTCTCGATCACGACTGAGGAATTCGGCGCCGCGGCGCCGCGCCCGGCCTTCTCGGCCCTGGTCAGCCAGCGCGAGCACGCGATCCGGCTCCCCAGCTGGCAGGACGGCCTGGCAGGCTATCTCGCCCAACGACAAGCGGAGGCAAGTACGCAATGAGGCTTTTGGTCACCGGAGCGGCAGGGTTCATCGGCTCCACCTACGTGCGGCTGGTCGGCGACGAGCACGACGTCGTCGTCCTCGACAAGCTCACCTACGCCGGGCGGCGCGAGAACCTGCCCGAGGGGACGAACCTCGTCGAGGGCGCGATCGAGGACCCGGCGATTGTGCGCGAAGCGATGCAGGGCGTCGACGCGGTCGTCAACTTCGCCGCCGAGTCCCACGTCGACCGCTCGATCGACGACCAGGAAGCCTTCGCCCGCACCCACGTGGTCGGCACCGGCACCCTGCTCGACGCCGCCCGTGAGCTGGGGATCGAGCGCTACCTGCAGGTCTCCACCGACGAGGTCTACGGCTCGATCGATTCCGGCTCCTTCACCGAGACCTCGCCGCTCGACCCCTCCTCGCCCTACTCGGCGACCAAGGCGGCCGGCGACCTGCTCGTCTCCGCCCACTGGCACACCTACGGCATCGACGCCTCGATCGTCCGCGGCTCCAACAACTACGGCCCGCGTCAGTACCCGGAGAAGCTGATCCCGCTGATGGTGCTGAACGCGCTCCACGGCGACTCGCTGCCGGTCTATGGGGACGGCAAGCAGGTCCGCAACTGGCTCTACGTCGAGGACTTCTGCCGCGGCATCCACACCGTCCTGACCAAGGGCAAGGCCGGCGAGGCCTACAACGTCGGCGGCCCCGACGAGTGCGAGAACATCGAAGTGATCGAGCGGGTGATCGAGCTGACCGGCGCCGAGGAGTCGCAGATCGAGTACGTCAAAGACCGCCTCGGCCACGACCGCCGCTACTCGCTCTCCTCCGAGAAGCTGAAGGAGCAGCTCGGCTGGGAGGCGCAGGTCCACTTCGCCGAGGGCCTGGAGCGGACCGTTCAGTGGTACCGCGACAACGAGGACTGGTGGGGCCCGATCCGCTCCGGCGAGTACCGCGAGTACTACGAAAAGCAGTACGGCAAGGCGCTGGGCTAGTGGCCGAGCGGCTGGAGACGAAGCTCGACGGCGTCGTCCTGATCGAGCCGGTCGTCCATGGGGACGAGCGTGGCTTCATGGTCGAGTCCTACAGCCGCGACGCCTGGCGCCAGCTCGGGGTCGACGTCGACTTCGTCCAGCACAACCACTCGCGCTCGCGCCGGGGGACGCTGCGCGGCATCCACTTCCAGACCGAGCCCGGCCAGGCGAAGCTGGTCCGCTGCGCCCGCGGCGAGATCCTCGACGTCGCCGTCGACCTCCGCCGCGGCTCGCCCACCTACGGGCAGTGGGAGGCGCACGTCCTCGACGACGTCAAGCACCGCCAGCTCTTCGTCCCGGTCGGCTTCGGCCACGGCTTCGCCGTCCTCTCAGACGAAGCCGACGTCGCCTACCAGGTCTCCAGCTACTACGACCCGGCGACCGAGGCCGGCATCGCCTGGGACGACCCCGACGTCGCCGTCGACTGGCAGGTTGCAGAACCGCTGCTCAGCGAGCGCGACAAACAGGCGCCTCGCCTCAGCGAAGTCGCCGACGAGCTGCCGTTCTAATGAAGTGTCGCTTTAGTGGCCATATAGGCGACTAAAGCGACACGCTACGGCCGCGGCCGGCCGCCCGTGAGGGCGATGAAGGAGTGCCAGGCGGGCTTCGGATGGAAGCGGGTGCCTTCGCGGAAGAGGCCGACCGAGTCGCAGAAGCTGCAGGAGCCCTTTTGGTCCTTCCAGGAGAACCAGTAGACCTGCTTGAGGTCGAGGCGGCTGCGGTTTTCCAGCAGGTAGCCGTAGGAGGCCTTCAGCTGCTTGACCTGGCCGCGGATGCCCTGCTCGAAGGCGACCTGTTGGAAGTCGTTCTGCGAGCCCCAGCCCATCTCGGTGATGTAGAGGGGGACGCGGTCGTGGTTTTCGACCGTGACTTCGTGCAGCGCTTCGGTCATTTCTTCGAGGTCTTCGGCGAAGGCCGCGTACGGGTGCAGCGCCACCCCGTCGAAGTAGCTCTTGATCCCGGGCGAGCGGTAGATGACTTCGAGGAATTTGGCCGCCGGCATCCCTTTGGCGCCCTGCTGCGGCGGTTCGCCGAAGAGGCCGGAGAGGAGCACTTTCGCCCCCGGGTCGACCCGTTTGATCGCCGGCGAGGCGACCTTCAGCAGCTTCACGTAGCGCTGCGGCGAGGCGGGATAGGCAAAGTAGAAGAAGTTGGCCTCGTTCCAGACCTGCCAGGTGCGGATCGGCAGCGGGTGGGCGATTTCCGCCACTTCCGGTTCGTACTGCACGCCGACACCGCCCGTCGCGCCCGGCGCGTGCTGGGCCCAGAATTCGCCGCCGGGCCCATAGCGCCTGACCGCGGCTTCGAGGAAGGCGGCCCAGGCCTGTTTCGCCCGGGCGCTGTTGACCGGCAGGGTCGTGTACTTGGAGGCGATCCAGGCCGGCGTGCCGTAGATGAACGGCAGCACCTTGAGCCCGTGGCGGGCGGCGACTTCGACGACCGGGTCGAAGGCCGCCCAGTTGTAGCCGCCCTTCCGGGTCGGCTGGATCGCGAGCCAGGGCAGCGGCCAGCGCACGGTTTCGATCCCGCCCGCCTTCATGTAGCGGGCGTCTTCGTCGGTCAGCGTCCCCTGCGGGTCGATCCCGAAGAACCCCTTCGGAGCCGGGACCGTCGGCTTCGCGGCACCGGGCTGCGCGCCCGCGACGAGGGCGACGATCAGGCAGGTGGAGAGGAGGGCGGCGGCGAGAAGGCGCTTCATCGAGTAGGGAAAGGTAGCGAGCCGGGTGGAGCGGAATGTTTCGATTCCTCGACCTGCAAGCGAAAGAACTCGAAGCGGAGGCCGCTCCCGGCGCCGGTGACGGCGATCGTCCGCGCCTGCGGCACCGGCGAGAACGGCCCGGGCGCGGCGAAGGGTCCGCGGCCGCGCAGGAGCAGCCCGTCGCCGGCGGTTTCCGGGATCAGCCGGTAACTCTGGCCGCCGTCGACGATCAGCCGCCTTACCCGGGCGTGGAAGAGGGCGGTTGAGATCCGTTCGATCCCGCCGATGCCGGCGCCGTGGATGCGGACGAAGACTGCTTCGCCGCGGCTCGGAGCCGGTACGTCGACCGTCTCGCCTTCGCCGGCCTCCGCGCTCCCCGCCGGCCGCGGCTCGCCGCAGCGGTTCGGCACCCGCCCCAGCACCTGCCAGCGCTCGGTCGTGTGCAGGGGGGCGAAGTTGCAGAGCACCGCCCGCTGCTGTTCGGGCGGGTCCCAGCCGGGGAAGCGGCTGTCGAGGTCCTGGGTCGGGAATTCGGGGAGGACCAGCGGCGGGTTCTCGCGCAGGATCCGTTCCGGCCCCTCGGGGTCTTCGACCGCTTCGGCGTTGAGGCGGTCGAGCCCGGCGGTGTAGGCGCTGTAGTTCTGGAAGACCGGCAGGGGATCCCAGTCGAATTCGTAGGCCCAGGCGACGCCCGCCTCCCACGGTTCGATCGCGACCGTGCGCCCGCGCAGTGCCGCCCGCGTCTGTGGGTCGAGGCGGTAGGTCGCCTTCATCCCCGCTCGCCCGCCGGCGATCAGATCGGCACGGCGGCCGGGGCTGAAGAGGTTGCGCACCTGTTCGCCCGCATCGCGGACGTTGGCGATCGGGTCGAGGTTCGTCGGCGTGTCCGCCGTCCGCACCGGCAGACCGGCAACGGCGATCGCCGCCGCGCCCACCACCAGCCACGGCCAGCGCGCCCGCGTCCACGGGATCGCGATCCAGAGCACGCAGGCGGTCGAGAAGTAGAGGCTGAGGTGGCCGGCGTCGGTCCGCACCACCCCCTCCTTGAAGACGGTGAAGGCGGCGATCGCCATCAGCAGTGCGCCGCAGATCAAGGCCCGCCTGTCGCGGAAGCGCCCGGCGCCGCAGGCGGCGACCAAGGCGACGGCGCTCACCGCGGCGGCGATCGAGGCGACGACAACCTTCCAGTGCGCAACTTCGACTTCGCGGATCATCGCCCCGCTGTAGCCGGAGACGATCTCCCGCGTGTTGTCGAGGAAGTCGGGGATCGCGCCCAGGCTCTGCCCGCTCAGCAGCCACAGCGCCAGCAGCTCGACCGCGAAGAGGGCGACGTAGGCGCCGATCCGCCAGCGGCCCGCCCGCGCCCCGATCAGCGCCAGGAGGAAGATCGCGAAGACGATCGGGCCGGTCGAGAGCTTGACCAGTGCCTCGATCGCGGCAAAGGTCGCGGCTGCGAGGACGAAGCCGTCGAGCGCCCGCGCCGGCCGCTCCTCCTCCAGCAGCGCCAGCGCGGCGATCGTCGCCAGCAGCAGCGCCTGCTCGAGCGGCGGCAGCGCCCCGATCGACAGGAAGGCGAGGACGGCGCCGATCAGCAGCGGCAGCGCCCGCCCCAGCGCCCAGACCAGGGCGACGCAGAAGCCGACGTAGACGGCGGCGGTGAAGAGGAAGGCGAGGACGCCGAGCTCGGAGTACCAGATGTAGGGGCTCTGCAGGAAGCCGAGCGGCCCGTAGGAGAAGACGATCTCGCGGCCGAACTGGAGGCCGTCGTGGGCTCCCATCGCAAGGCCGGCGTTCCAGCTCGGGTCGAGCCCCGGGCCGGGGGCGTTCATCCCTACCCGCCAGGCGAGCAGCGCGACGGCACCGCCCGCCAGCGCGGTCGCCCTCAGCGAGGGGGAGGGGGCAAGGAACCGCTTGATCCGGGGAGGCACAGGCCCGGGGAGGATCTCAGTCGCGGCCGCGGAGGGCGGTGATCGCGAGGCTGGTGGCAAGCTTGGCGCCGACGCCCGCGTAGACCGCCGCGTTCAGCAGCGGGTTGTGGTCGGGGGCGTCGAAGCGCCGGTAGAAGCGCGCCATGCCGCGGTGGAAAGCGATCTCCTGCCGCACCGCCCGCCGCCGCCGGCTGGAGCCGCCCTTGACGTGCAGCGCCGCTCCCGCCGGCTCGTAGAAGACCGTCCAGCCCGCATCCCAGAAGCGGTGGCACCAGTCGAGGTCCTCCATGTAGAGCCAGTAGCCCTCGTCGAGCAGGCCGACCTCGCGCACCGCCGCCGTGCGGCAGAGCATGAAGGCGCCATTGACCGCGTCGACCTCGCCCGGCTCGTCGTCGCCGAGGTGCGTCGCCCGGTACTGGGAGAGCGATGCGCCGGCGGCCTCGCCGCGGCCGATCCCGGTGAAGTGGGCGAGGGCGCTGAGCGGAGTGGGGAAGGAGCGCTTGCAGGCGTGGTCGAGCTCGCCACTCTCGGTCACCAGCTTCACCCCGACCATCCCGATCCGCTCGTCCGCGCGCAGCCGCGCCAGCGCCGCGTCGAGCGTCCCCTCATACACCTCGGTGTCGGGGTTGAGCAACAGCACCGCCTCGGCGTGGGTCTGACGCAGGACCAGGTTGTTGGCGGCCGAGAAGCCGATGTTGCCGCGGCGCAGCAGCCGCACCGCGGGGAACTCGTCGGCGACCATGTCCGGCGTCGCGTCCGGGCTGCCGCTGTCGACGACCGTCACCCGCATCTCACCGCCTGCGATCGGGTGCTCTTCGAGCGAGCGCAGGCAGCGACGCAGCAGCGCCTCGGCGCCGTGGCTCACGATCACGACCTCGAGCACGGGCGTTCCGCTGTTCCTTTCGGTCGTCATACGCCCATAAGGAACGGAAGAACGGCTAGTAGGCGCCCTCGCCGCGGACCATCGCCCGCGGCGTCCGCAAGAGGATCGCCAGGTCGGTCAGCAGCGAGAGGTTGTCGAGGTAGTCGCGCTCCATCGCCAGCCGCTCCTCGAAGGTGAGGTCGCTGCGGCCGTAGACCTGCATCGGCCCGGTCACCCCGGGCTTCACCGCCAGCCGCCCGCGCTGGCGCTCGTCATAGAGGGCGACGACACGCTCCTCCTCCGGCCGCGGCCCGACCAGCGACATCTGCCCGCGCAGCACGTTCCACAGCTGCGGCAGCTCGTCGATGCTGGTCCGCCGCAGGAAGCGGCCGCTGCGGGTGACCCGCGGGTCGTCGGGGATCTTGAAGGCGGGCTGCTCGAGGCTGGCGATGTCGACCAGCTCCGGCAGCCGCTGCTCGGCGTCGGTCACCATCGTCCGGAACTTGACCATCGTGAACGGGGCGCCTTCCTTGCCGGCGCGCCGCTGGCGGAAGAAGACCGGCCGCCCGTCGTCGAGCAGGATCCACAGTGCCACCCCCGCCAGCAGCGGCGAGAGCAGGACCAGCAGCAGGGCGGAGACGGCCACGTCCATGACCCGCTTCATCGCCATCGTCGAGCGCGGCGGGTCGCTGAAACGGAAGTCGAGGACCGGCAGCTCGGCGAGGCGGTTGAGCTCGATCCCCGGCCCCAGCAGCCCGTAGTGCTGGGGAAGGAAGGTCAGCGCCAGGCCCTCGTCCTTGCACTCCTCGATCAGCCGCTCGGCATTCACCTCGCTCATCTGCCCTTCGGCGACGACGACCCGCTCGATCGCGTGTTCGCGGGCGATGCGGGAGATCTCGGCCGGGGAACCGAGCCGCGGCAGCTCCTTCGCCTCCTCCTCGCCCTCGGCCGCGAGGTAGCCGACCAGCGCCAGCCGCGTCTCCGGGTGGGTGGAGACCCGGCGGGCGACCATGTCGACCGACCGCGCCGGCCCGATCACCAGCCCGGTCGAGAGCCCGGTCAGATGGTGCCAGAGGAAGCGCAGCGTGCCGCGCAGGGCGAAGCTGGCGAGGAAGGTGCCGACGCCGATCCCGATCGCGCTCGCCGGCGAGAGCGGGCCGGCGGGGCTGAGCGCCATCAGGCCGTCGAGGACGAGGGTGCCGAGGACGCTGGCGGTGACCAGCGAGGGCAGCTCGTCGAGGGTGCTGTGGCGGATCCGCCGGTGGTCGTTGTCGTAGAGGCCCTGGAGCTTGACCACGATCACCCAGGAGGGGCTGAAGAGGACCGCCCAGAAGAGGTCGGCGACGTCGGTGGCGGAGCTGGTCGCGGTGACCAGGCAGAGGATCGCCAGCAGCGCCCCCCAGTCGCCGATCGCGAGCAGGCGCCGCAGCAGGGCGCCGCGACGGCGCGACTCGTCGGGGCCGCGTCCCTCAGGGGCGAAGGGGGCCGGGCCGGACGCCGCCGGGGCGGCCGGTTTCGCCGCCGTGGGCTCGGTCGCCTCGGGCTTGGTGTCGGGGGTCTGACTCATCCGCACCCTTCAAAACCTTCTTCGAGGCACTTTTCTTCGGGGTTGAGCCTTTTTGCTTCTTCCAGATCGGCCCGCGCCGCCGCTTCGTCGCCACCCTGGTGCTCGATTCGCGCCCGCAGGTAGTAGAGGAGCCAGTTGCCTTCCTCGCGATCGATCGCCTGCCCCATTCGTTCGGCGGCGAGGTCGTATTCCCCCTGCCCCTCGGCGAGCAGCCCTAGCTGTTCGTAAGGCGTAGCGGCCCAGGGCTCGATCGAGCGCGCGGTCTCGGCGCGGTTGACGGCGGTGGCGATGTCCCCGCTGGCGGCAGCGGCATTGCTGCTGTCGAGCTCGCGGTCGACCAGCAGCGGCCCGATCAGGGCCAGGGCGACGATCCAGGCCAGCGCCAGGCCGGCGACGGTGAGGCCGAAACGGCGCCGCTCGCCCTGCCCCTTGCCGTTGCTCTGCGCTCGGGCCTGGGCGAGCTGCACGCAGCGGGCGGCGACGAGCGCCCCGGCGCAGAGGAAGAAGATCGCGCCGATGCCGGCGATTTCCCAGAACCAGTCGATCGCGGCGCCGACCGCGAAGGCGAGGCAGGCGGCGAAGAGGACGGCGTGGAGCTCGCGGCGCGGTCCGCTCGAGGCGCGCCAGGCGGCGAAGCCGGTCCAGAGTAGGACCCCGACCAGGGCCAGCACCAGCAGCCCGCCGATCGCCCCCAGTTCCTGGAATGCCTGCAGGTAGAGGGAGTGCGCGTTCAGCACCGGCAGGGTGATGTGGCGCAGCTGGTCCCAGGCGAAGCGGTAGGTGCCGGCGCCGTGGCCGACCACCGGCGCTTCTTCCCAGGAGTCGATCGCGACCCGCCAGTACTCGTGCCGGTTGGCGCCGGAGAACTGGGAGAAGTGCTGGGCGGGATTGGCGGGGAACTGTTGGTCGGGGCTCGAGAACTGGTCCCAGGCACGGCCGCCGACGGCGATCGCCGCCCCGATCGCCAGCAGGGCGGCGGCGAGGCCGATCCCCTGAAGGATGCGGCGGTCGCGGGAGAGCTCGAGGGCGCGCCCGGTGAGGGCGCCGCCGCGCCGGACCACTCGCCGCAGAAGGGCGAAGAGGAGCAGGGAGAGGACGACGCCGCCGACCAGGATCAGCAGCACCGTCACCCCCTGGTCGATTGCGGTCGGGTCGGCGTGGTTGTCGGCGAGGCTGCGGCTGGCCTGGACCTGGAGCACCGCCGGCAGGGCCCCGATCGCCCCGATCGCCAGCGTCCCCAGCATCGGCAGGCGATCGTGGGAGAGGACCAGGAGGCAGCCGCAGGCGACGAGCAGGCCGAGCAGGCCGCCGCGGGAGTAGGTGAAGTAGAGCGCCAGCAGGAGGACGGGCACGGCCCCGACCGCGAGCCAGCGCAGCCACTCGTTCAGAGACCGGCGGCTCATCCACAGGCAGATCGCAATTCCGATCCCAAAAGCGAGCCCGTTGGCGTTCCAGTAGCCGAAGGGATATCCCGTGCGCGGACCGCTGCCCGGACCGGCTCCAAGCTCGAAGACATGCGGCAAAAGCCGGCTGGCGAGGGCCAGCAAAGCCGTCCCAATCAGCGCAATTCCGATCCCTTCAGCGAAACGTTGGCGCCTTTGGTCGGTTTGGGCGATCAGGAACGCGGCTAGGAAGACACCGAGATAGACCAGTACTCGGTCGGCTTCGATCACGCTGAGCTCAACTGACCCGGACCAGAAAGATGAGAATGCGGAAAAAAGCGCCAGTCCTGCGATCAATCCCGTCGCCCACGCGAAAGGCCGCCCAAGCGTCGCCTTCCCTGCGGCACCGAGCGCCAGCAGCACCACAAGCACGAGCCATACGGCCAAGCCGGCGATGTGGCGGTCGCTCAGGAAATAACCGCCTCCAGCCAGGGCGAGGCCGAGGATCAAGGCGAGCGGACTTATCAACGCCGCTGATTCCTCTAACCTTGCCCGCCATGTCTCGGACGTCCGCCCGCGCCCGGAGCTCGGCCCCACTCCTCTTCTTGCCTCTTGCAGTGCTTGCTGTGCTGGCATTTGCTTGCTCACCCGCGCTCGCCCATGCTGAAGAAGCGACCGGCCCGGTTTACGAAACTGAAGTTCCAACCGTCCCGCAGGAACAAAGTCCCGGTGGCGGCGGAGGTCATCACAATGGCCCGGGCGGCGGCGGCAACGCGAACGTGTCGAACTCCCCGGGCGAACAGGGCTCGGGCGGCGGCAGCAATCCGGGTGCGGGCAGGGGCGACTCCCACACCGGCCAGGGTAACCAAGGCTCCGAAGGCAACACCGGTAACTCGGGCAACGGGGCGGGCAATGCAAAGAACGGCAAGGCCGGGCTGGGCGAAAGCCAGCAGGTCAAGCCGGGCGTGAACGCCTCCAGTACCGAAGACGAATCTTCCTCTCCGCTGGTGCCGATCCTGATCGCGATCGTGGTCCTGGCCGCCATCTCGATCGGCGCCTTCTACTACCGGCAGCGCCGTCAGGGCGCCGGCACTTCCGTCTCGCCAAAGGCGAGCTGACCCGATGTCGAAAAGGAGCGAGTACATGAGCAGGATTCTGCGCGCCTGGACGCCGGCCTTGGTGCTGGTGCTGGCCATGACCACCTTCTTCGCGGTCTTCGCCTTGGCCGCCCAGGCGCTGCCGGCGGGCTTCTGGGGCGTCGTCCCGCAGAGCGGCTTGAGCACCGAACAGTTCCAGCGGCTCGGCAACGGCGGCGTCGAAAGCATCCGCATCCCGATCGGCTGGTCCTCGGTGCAGCCGAGCCAGGGCAGCTCCTTCGACTGGAGCGGCTTCGACAACCAGATCGAAGAGGCCGCCAAAGCCGGGATCAAAGTGCTCCCGTTCCTCACCGGCGCTCCCGAATGGGCGATACCCGGCAAGAAGGTTCCGGGCGCCGGCGGCCTCAAGGCCCCCGCCCGCCTGCCGGTCGGCGGCGCCGCCCGCACCGGCTGGGCCGCCTTCCTCACCGCCGCGGTCGCCCGTTACGGCCCCACCGGCAGCTTCTGGGCCGAACATCCGGGCGTGCCGAAACGGCCGATCCGCGAATGGCAGATCTGGAACGAGCCCAACTTCAAGTACTTCATCGCCAAGCCCAACCCGGCCGAATACGGCCAGTTGGTGAAGATCTCCTACACCGCCCTGCGCGCGGCCGACCCGGGGGCGCAGGTCATCCTTGCCGGCCTCTTCGCGCGGCCGAAGGGCGCCCGCAATGCCAAGACCGGCAAACACAAAAGCCTCAACTGGTACGCGAGCGACTTCATCGACCTGATGTACAAACGGACGCCGGGGATCAAGAGCAAGTTCAGCGGCGCCGCCCTGCACCCGTACACGATCTACGCCCGCGAACTGGCGGGGGTCGTCGACGAATTCCGCCACTACCTGGCGATGAACAAAGACGGCGGCAAGCAACTCCTGATCACCGAGCTCGGCTGGAGCTCCGGCAAGAAGAACACCGGCAACCTCTTCGCCAAGGGCCCCTCCGGCCAGGCCAAGGAACTGAAGACCGCCTTCACCCAGCTCCGCAACAAGCAGGTGCTCTGGAAGCTGAAGAGCATCTTCTGGTTCTCCGTCGACGACCTCCCCGGCGCCTGCAACTTCTGCGACGGCTCCGGCCTCTTCGGCCCCGGCTTCACCCCCAAGCCCTCCTGGTTCTCGTACGTCAAGTTCGCCGGCGGCACCCCTTAGCGCACCGCTGCTCCTGACGATTGGTGAGTTAACCCGCCTATAGCCGGGTCAATTCGCCAATCGCCGGTGAGGCCGGCTGGAGGGGATGCGTAAGATCGGTGGGTTGGCGACTAAGGCGAAAGCGAGTAAGAAGTCCGATGCGTTGGCGCCGTTCTCGGCTCCGGTGCGGCGGTGGTTCGAGGCCTCGTTCGAGGGGCCGACGCCGGCGCAGACCGGTGGCTGGGAGGCGATCTCGAGTGGGGCGCATGCGCTGATCTGCGCCCCGACCGGGTCGGGGAAGACGCTGGCGAGCTTCCTCTGGGGGATCGACAAGCTGGCGCGTGCGAAAGACCTGGGGACTGGCGTCAAGCTCGTCTACATCTCGCCGCTGAAAGCGCTCTCCTACGACATCGAGCGCAACCTGCGGGCGCCGCTGCGAGGGATCGGCGCGGACATCGCGGTCGGCCTGCGGACCGGCGACACCTCGCAGAAAGAACGGCGGGCGATGGCCAAAGAGCCGCCGGACATCCTCATCACCACGCCGGAGTCGCTGTACCTGATGCTCTCCTCGAGCGTGCGGGAGATCCTCACCGGGGTCGAAGCGGTGATCGTCGACGAGATCCATGCGGTGGCTCAGACCAAGCGGGGGTCGCATCTGGCGCTAACGCTGGAGAGACTCGATCATCTCGTCGAGTTTGGGGTGGGGTCCGGGGAAGGGTCGGCGGACAAACAGCGGGGAGTGTCCGGCGACCCTTCCCCGGACCCCTCATCTAACGGGGAGATTGATCGGCAGGGGATTCAGCGGATCGGGCTCTCCGCCACCCAGAGGCCGCTGGAGCGGATCGGGCAGTTCCTGGTTGGCCCTAAGCGGGAGTGCCGGATTGTGGACGCGGGGCAGAAGAAGGCTCTGGACCTGGAGATCGTCGTTCCTGTCGAGGACATGGCCGATCCGGGAGCCCCCGCTTATCCCAGCGAGGACGGCCCACCCCCAACTGAAATAGAGCCCTCCGCCCACGTCCGCTCGATCTGGCCAGCGATCTACCCGAAGCTCCTGGAGCTGGTCCAAGAACACACCTCGACGATGATCTTCGTCAACAACCGCCGCGCGGCGGAGCGTCTGGCAAAGAGGCTCAACGAGCTGGCGAACGGCGAAGGCGAACAGGAGCTCCCAGCAACCGAGCAAGCGGGTCATTCTGCGGCGTCGGATGGAGAGCCGGGGGAGGGGTCACCAGACGCTCCCCCGCTGTTGTCTGGTGACCCCTCCCCCGGCTCGTCCCCAGACGCCTACGTAGAGATAGCCCGCGCCCACCACGGCTCGCTCTCCCACGAGGAGCGCGCGGTGGTCGAGGAGATGCTGAAGTCGGGCGAGCTGCCCTGCCTCGTCGCGACCAGCTCGCTGGAGCTGGGCATCGACATGGGCGCGGTCGACCTCGTGATCCAGGTCGAGTCGCCGAAGTCGGTGACCCGCGGCCTGCAGCGGATCGGCCGCGCCGGGCACCGCATGGGCGAAGTCTCCAAAGGCCGGATCTTCCCCAAATACCGCGGCGACCTGCTCGAGTGCGCGGTCGTCGCCAGCCGCATGCGGGAGGCCGAAATCGAGGAGACGACGATCCCCCAGAACCCCCTCGACGTGCTCGCCCAGCACCTGGTCTCGATGGCGGCGCTGGACGAGTGGGAGGTCGACGAGGTCGAGCGCGTCGTCACCGCCACCGAGCCTTTCAACGACCTCTCCCGCGAACAGCTGGAGAACGTGCTCGACATGCTCGACGGCCGCTATCCCTCCGACCGCTTCGCCGAGCTGCGGCCGCGGATCGTCTGGGACCGCACCGAAGGCACGATCCACGGCCGCAAAGGCTCCCGGCAGCTGGTCGTCACCAACGCCGGCACGATCCCCGACCGCGGCCTCTACGGCGTCCACCTCCCCGACGGCCGCCGGGTCGGCGAGCTCGACGAGGAGATGGTCTACGAGGCCCGCCCGGGCCAGACCTTCCTGCTCGGCTCCAGCACCTGGCGGATCGAGGAAATCACCCGCGACCGGGTGATCGTTACCCCCGCCCCCGGCGCCCCCGGCGCCGTCCCCTTCTGGAAGGGCGACGGGATCGGCCGCCCCGCCGAGCTGGGCCGGGCGATCGGCGCCTTCGCCCGCGAGGCGGTCAACCGCGAGCCGGCGGAGCTCGCCGCCGAGTACGACCTCGACGAGCGCGCCGCCAACAACCTCGTCAGCTACCTGCGCGAGCAGCAGCAGGCGACCCGGGTCGTCCCCTCCGACGAGACGATCGTGGTCGAGCGCTTCCGCGACGAGATCGGCGACTGGCGCCTCTGCATCCTCTCGCCCTACGGCGGCCGCGTCCACGCCGCCTGGGGTCTCGCCCTCGCCGCCAAGATCCGCGACGAACGCGACCTCGAGGCCGATGCGATCTGGTCCGACGACGGCATCGTCATCCACCTCCCCGACGCCGACGAGCCGCCGCCCGCCGACCTCGTCCTGATCGACCCCGACCAGATCGAAGACCTCGTCGTCGGCGAGCTCTCCGGCAGCGCCCTGTTCGGCGCCCGCTTCCGCGAGAACGCCTCGCGCTCGCTGCTGATCCCGCGCGCCTACCCTGGCAAGCGCACGCCCCTCTGGCAGCAGCGGCTGAAGTCGCAGAGCCTGCTCGAGGTGGCGCGGGACTTCCCCCGCTTCCCGGTCGTGCTCGAGACCTACCGCGAGTGCTTGCGCGACGTCCTCGACCTGCCCGCCCTCGCCGAGCTGCTGACCAAGCTGCACGCGCGCTCGCTCAGCCTGGTCGAGGTGGAGACGCCGACCGCCTCGCCGTTCGCCTCCTCGCTGCTGTTCGACTACGTCGCCACCTACATGTACGAGGGGGACACGCCGAACGCCGAGCGCCGGGCGGCGGCGCTGGCGCTCGACCGCGACCTCCTGCGCGAGCTGCTGGGCCAGGAGGAGCTGCGCGAACTGATCGACCCCGAGGCGCTCGAAGAAGTCGAGGCGCAGCTGCAGCACCGCACCGAGGCGGGCCGCGCTGGCGACCGCGACGCCCTGCAGCAGCTGCTGCGCAACCTCGGCGACTTGAGGCTGGAGGAGTGCGAGGAGCGCGTCACCGAGGGCTACTCGGCGAAATCGATGCTGGAGAAACTGGTCGCCGAGCGCCGCATCGCCAAGGTGCGGATCGCCGGCGAGGAGCGCTACATCGCCGCCGAGGACGCCGGCCTCTACCGCGACGCCCTCGGCGTGCCCGAGCCGCCGGGCCTGCCGGAGACCTTCCTCGAGGAGCACCCCGACGCGATGCGGGCGCTGGTCCGCCGCTACGCCCGCACCCACGGCCCCTTCCCGACCCACCAGCCGGCCGAGCGCTACGGCGTCGATCCCTCGCCCGCCCTGCGCGAGCTCGAGTCCGAAGGAGCCCTGGTCCGCGGCGAGCTCCTCCCGGGCGGGACCGAGCGCGAGTGGTGCGACTCCGAAGTCCTGCGCCGCGTCCGCCGCGCCAGCCTCGCCCGCCTGCGCAAAGAGGTCGAGGCGGCCGACACCCGCGAGCTGGCCCGCTTCCTGCCGAGCTGGCAGAACGTCGACGCCTTCCGCCGCACCGGCGCCGGCCTCGACCGCCTGCGCGAGGCGCTGGTGCCGCTGCAGGGCGTGGCGCTGACGCCGAAAGTCTGGGAGCGGAACGTGCTGCCGCGCCGCCTCGGCGCCTACTCGCAGAACTGGCTCGACGAGCTCTGTACCAGCGGCGAGCTGGTCTGGATCGGCGCCGGCGCCCTCGGCCGCAACGACGGACGCGTCGCCCTCTATTTCCGC
>Ga0207687_10001452_pt1 | contig 16249 bp, 13 predicted proteins | sample KBSM54metaG_FD_184399 | JGI IMG/M metagenome (GOLD analysis project Ga0207687, IMG submission 184399) | Miscanthus rhizosphere microbial communities from Kellogg Biological Station, Michigan, USA - KBS M5-4 metaG (SPAdes) (version 2) | ecosystem: Host-associated > Plants > Roots > Rhizosphere >...
CCGACAGCCTTGAGCGCGCCGGCGCGAGCGCCTAGATAGGGCGGGACGGGTACTGCCCTGTACGAGCCTCAGCGAACATCCCTGAGCCATAAGCATCCTCGGGGACTGTCCCTGCCCGGGCCCTGGCCCGACGTACATGGTCCCCACCTGACGTTCTGGCGTCAGAGGATATTCCGGCAAACGGCCATGGCGGTCCCGCCACCGCTTTTCGAACGATGCGTCGATCTACCCTTCCCCTTCCCCTGCGAAGGCAGGGGCCCAGTTGGGGGACATCCGAGACTAAGCGCGGTCCTTCTTCACTGGGGCCTTCCCAACTGGGCCCCTGCCTTCGCAGGGGAAGAGGTTAGATGACCAGCGCCCTCGACAAACCAGCTCTCCGCGCCCGCATCCGCGCCGCCCGCGACCAGTTCGTCGCCGCCCATCCGCCCGCAATCGAGCCGCCCGCGCAATTCCTCGCCCGCCTCACCCACGGCCTGACCATCGCCTCCTACGTCCCGCTGGGCAGCGAGGCCGACCCATCCCCCCTCGCCCGCGCCGCGGTCGAGCGCGGCTGCGCCATCGTCCTCCCCCATGTCACACGCCGCAGCGAGCCGATGCGCTTCCTCGCCTGGGACAGCGAGGCGGATCTGATCCCCGGCCCCTACGGCCTGCAGCAACCGCATCACGAATCGCCCGTGCTGGCACCCGACATCATCCTCACCCCGCTCATCGCCTTCGATTCGCACCTCAACCGCCTCGGCCAGGGCGCCGGCTATTACGACCGCGCCTTCGCACAATTCCCGCAATGCTGGCGGGTCGGGGTTGCGTGGAGCATGCAACAGGTCGAAAGCCTGCCCGCCGATCCATGGGACGTGCCGCTTCACGCGGTGGTCACCGAGCGGGGATGGATCACTCCGTCATGACACAGCTTCTCTCCCGCTTTGGCCACCGGATGCTCAAATCTCTACGGGAGGCTGCTTTTCCCTCTCCCAGCGGGAGAGGGAGGGAGCCGCTGAAAGCGGCGGAAGGGTGAGGATGACTGGCATGAGCGTCTCGCCCTCAACCTCACCCCGCGCTGCTGCGCAGCTTGCCCCTCTCCTAAAAGGAGAGGGGAAGAAGGGCACCCGCAATGTGTGAATCCAGTAGCCCGCTTCGGGGAGAGGCTGGGTGAGGACCTTACTTCCGCTTCTTCTCACGAGCCCGATCAGAAAGTACCGAGCATGAACACCACCCCAAGCTGGCGCAAACCCGTCGGCGCGCTCGCCATCCTCGCCCTGTTCATCGTCTGGGTCATATTGGTCGCGAGCCTGTCGCCCTGGGTCGGGCAATGGCACTGGCTGCTCCAGCTGATCTTCTATGTGGTGGCGGGAATCGCGCCGCTCTGGCTATTCCCGATGCGCCGCGTGCTGGCCTGGATGGAGACCGGCCGCTGGCGCTGATTCGGCGATGGGATATCGGGGAATGGCGCGAGTGACGGGGCTCGAACCCGCGACCTCCGGCGTGACAGGCCGGCGCTCTAACCAACTGAGCTACACCCGCTTGGAAAGCGTGAGGCGGCGCAACTAGGCGAGGTGCCGGGGGCTGTCAACCGGGGATGGCACCGGTTTTTGTAGCGGGATAACTGAAGAAGCCTCGACCACCTCACGCAAGGTGCGGCGGCGCGCCGTCCTTCATTGTCCAGCCTCACCGACGGGTGCAATTTAACCATGCCACCTAATTACGTGTCTCACTAAAGGGATGCAGTTCAGCAGTCCATTCCCGTCACCGTAATTCCCTGTCGCCGTAATTCCTAAATCCTCAACCGCGCTCCCTCTCTATCAAATCCAAAAACCTGGCTTCGGAAAGTAGTTCTCCGTACAGCCTAACCTCGCCAAACTTTGTATTTAGCAGAGTAGCGCCAGACCAAGTAACCCCCTCCATCGCGGTATCCTGAAAATCCGCATCTGTGAGGTCTGCACCCGAGAAATCACAAGTCTTTATGTTTGCATTCCTGAATTTAGTTCTCTTCAAGCTAGAATTTCTAAATGACGCAGTAAACCAGCAGTTCGAAAAATCGGAATCGTCGAGAATTATCTCAGACAGATCAATAATTCCATCGGGAACCATGTCGGAATCCAGCTCCATTCCTGCAAAGTATTTTTCACCCGCGGCGTAGCGGGCAAGAAGTTCGTCACGGCTATTTGGCGGAAAATAGGGCATATTTCTTACCTCGCGTCGAACAGCACGATTTAGTCAATTTATCTTTTTTTGATTATTCTTTCACAATCAGTTCGAGAATATTATCTTATGCTTTCAACTAATTCTTTATACTTTTCTAGTGTCATTTTATTACGGTTTATTACGGTGACACGTGCAATAACCCCTAAATAATCGCCTTGGGCTTTGGCCCACGCTTGCCGGGCGCGAGCGTGAGCCCTGTTCGCGCCTCCATATCCTCAAGCCATTCGCGCGAGCCAGCCGGGCGTCCCACGCTCTCGGCCTTGCGCAACGCCGCATAGGCCAGCGCTTCATCGAAGGGCTCGCCCAGGAAGGCGGCGAAATCGCCGACGCGTTCGAGTGCCGGGGCGACGGTGACGACATGATCATCCTCGCCGGAAAGATGTGCCCTGGCACTCGACCAGCGCCAGTCCCCGGCGCGCTCGGTCAGCCGGGCACGGACCGGGTTGAGCGCGACATAGCGGAGCGCGGCGACGAAATGCGCCTCGTCCATCGCAACCGAGCTGAAGCGGCCCTGCCACAGATGCCCCGTCACCCGCATCCGCGCATTGATATAGCCGGTATAGTGGCGGTGAACGTAGCGAAAGGCACGGCTCAGCCCCTCTTCGTCGCGCGGCACGGCGATGATGTGAACATGGTTCGGCATCAGGCAATAGGACCAGATCTCCACTCCTGCCCGGCCGGCCGCGTCCGCCAGAAGGTCGAGGTAGAGCTCGTAGTCACCGTCCTCGAAGAACACCCGCTCGCGCCGATTACCGCGCTGCGTCACGTGGTGCGGGATGCCGGGGAGCACGATGCGGGGAAGCCTTGCCATCGGCTCAGCCTATCGCCACGCCGATCAGAGTAAAGGGGTTATTGCACGTGTCACCGTAATTTCAATCCTCCAGATGGTCGAGACGACTGATCTCATTGCCGAATCTCATGGCGAGGGTGCGGCCAAGCGCCAGTCACGGTCAATCGCACGGGCCCGGTTTTTTCGAACCAATTCGGATGTATATGACAGACGCTTCGAAGCACGTCCGCCGGGAAGCGACTTCTCGGTTGAAGGCTTTTTCGCCCGCTCCGCTGAATGAACCCCCATCCCCGCTCACCCATCCCCCTCCCCACCCCGCACCAGCACCGTCCCCTTCACCCGGTCGACAATGATGTCGTCCTCATAAGAAGCATCCGGGTCGTGCCGGTAATCCTCGCGCTCCAGCGCGTTGAAGATCGCCACCTGTGCCGCGTGCTGTTCGCGTTCCGCCTCGCGCACGATCCGCATCCAGCGGTGCTGCGCCAGCCGGTTGCCGCCCAGCGCCGCACGCGTCATCGCGCGGATCACCGCCTGGTTCGCCGGCATCTCGTCTTCCGCCTCGTCGTCCAAACCGCCATCGTCCTTCAGGCGCACCATGCGATATGCCTCGGCGAGGATCAGCGCCCGCGTTCGCTCACCCGCACCGATCAGCCGGTCGCCCGGCGCGCCGCTCGGCTTGCGCCACGCCCGCCGGCCCGCCGGGTTGCCGGACTGGCCCTTGCGGAACCGTCCGTCGGCGCCCCGGACGTCCGGCTCCGCCGCCGCGCCGCCATCGTCGGCGCAACCACGGTTTGATTCACTCTTATGCCATTCCATGCTGACTCTCCGGCGATGCTGACTCCGCTCGCCCTTAAAGTCGATTTTGCGCACCGGTTGAATCAAACTGCCCTGCTCGCGCCTGCTCCGCCACCTGCTATGCAGGCTGCGCTCCCCTGCTCTCCGCCCTGTTATGTTGGAGCGGCGACTTCACTCAACCTTCTGATATCGCAGAATAACTGCCGAAAACGCACGCGCGAATCCGCCGCGAAAAACATTCGTCCAGCTTTTGCAGGCTTTGCAGGCGCCCCGCCGTCATCCCGGCCAGGGCATCACGGCACCCGGTTACGCGAACCCCTAGCCCGTCTCGCCCCTGCGCCCCCGCCCGCGCTGCTGCTGGGTCAGCGTGCCATGCTCGAACAGGAACCCGGCGATATCCGGCTTGCCCGCCGCCCCGATGATCGTCTGGATGATGATCAGCAGCGGCACCGCGAGCAATGCGCCCGGCGTACCCCACACCCATCCCCAGAAGCTCAGCGAAATGAGGATCATGATCGGGTTGATCGTCAGCCGGTGGCCGACGATGAACGGCGTCACCGCATTCGCCTCGAGCAGGTGGCAGCCGATCATGATCGCCGCCGGCAGCAGCGCGACCCAGATGTCCTGGAAGGTCATCAGCCCGGCCAGCGCGAGCAGGGCCGCGGCCGCGATCGGCCCGAAATAGGGGACATAGTTGAACAGCGCGACGATGCCGCCCCACATCAGCGGATAGGGCATGCCGATCAGCCACAGCAGGAAGGCGATCACCAGCCCGAGCGTCAGGTTGATGATGGTGATCGTGCCGAGATAGGCCGAGGTATCGTCGACCACGTCCTGGATCACCCGCGCCGTCGCCATCGCCCCGCCGAAGCTCGATCGGCTGGTGATCGTCCGCTTGCGCATGCGGGTCCAGCCCGAGAGGAAGAAATAGACGACGAGGATGCCGAAGAACACCTGGAGGATCGCGGTCGGCGCCGAGGTCGCCAGCAGCTCGAGGATCGAGTTGGGCGGGGCGACGGCCGTGGTCTGTGCGGCATGCACCGGGCCGGGCGATGCGAGGTGGCGCACCGTGCGGTTCACATATTTTTCGAGGCTGGAATAGAGTTCGAGCAGCGGCGCCAGGTTCATCTGCACCCGGTCGATGCGCTGCGGCAGGTTGCGGAAGAATTCGGTCGCCGGCACCACGATCGCCGCGAGCGCGATGTTCGCCGCGACCAGGAACAGCATCACGCAGGTCAGCGCGGCCATCGCGGAGGGCACGCGGTGCCGCTCGAGCCATTCGAGTACCGGCACCAGCGCGATCGCGATGACGAGCGCGGCGGTGGTCGGCAGGAAGAACTCCGCGCCTTCCTTCAGCGCGAAAGGCAGGCCGAGCATCAGCCCGATGCCGGCGATCAGGGTCAGCGCCGCGAGCAGCCGGTCGCGGCGCATGGTGACGGTCGATTCCTCCGCCGCCTCGCCGTGCGAAATCGGCAGGCCGAACGCGCCTGCGCCGGGGGTCGGCCCCTCGCCTGGGCCGGGATCGTCCGCCAAGTCTTTGTCCCTCATTACAACCAGTCTCGCGGCATCCTAGCGGCATTCCCCTCGCTTGTAATCCCGGCTAGCTTTCGGCCTATGTCCGATCTGATCCTTGTCATCGACGAAGGCACCACCTCCACGCGCGCGATGCTGTTCGCGCCCGACGGCACGTGCCTCGCGACCGAAGCCGCTGAACTCACCCAGCATTATCCCGAAGCCGGTCGCGTGGAGCATGACGCCGCCGAGATCTGGGACAAGACGCTCGCCGTCTCGCGCACCGTCATCGCGCGGGAGGGCGGCGCGGAGAAGATCGCCGCGATCGGCATCACCAACCAGCGCGAGACGATCGTCTTCTGGGATCGCGAAACCGGCGAGCCGCTCGGCCCCGCGATCGTCTGGCAGGACAGGCGCACCGCCGCGATCTGCCGCGATCTGAAGGACGCCGGCCATGAGCCGTTGGTCCAGGCCAGGACCGGCCTTCTGCTCGATCCCTATTTCTCGGGCAGCAAGATCGGCTGGGCGATGGCGAACTGGCCGCAGCTGAAGGAGGCGGGCTCGCGCCTCGCGGTCGGCACGATCGAGAGCTGGCTGATCTGGAAGCTCACTGGCGGCGTCCACATCACCGACGCGACCAACGCAAGCCGCACCGCGCTGATGGCGATCGGCAGCGGGCATTGGGACGATGGCCTGATCGAGCTGTTCGGCGCCCCGCGCGCCGCCCTGCCCGAGATCGTCGACTGTGCGGGCAGTTTCGGCGAGACGACCCTGTTCGGCGCGCCGATCCCGATCTGCGGTATCGCCGGGGATCAGCAGGCGGCGACGATCGGCCAATCCTGCCTCGCGCCAGGCGACACCAAGGCGACCTTCGGCACCGGCGCCTTCGTCCTCACCCAGGCCGGCGCGACCCCGCCGACGTCGCGCAACCGCCTGCTCTCCACGGTCGTGTGGCAGATCGGCGGGCGGCGCGCCTATGCGCTCGAGGGCTCCGTGTTCGTGGCAGGCAGCCTGATCAAATGGCTTCGCGACGCGCTGGCGCTGATCGGCACTGCGCAGGAAACCGAGGCACTGGCCCGCAGCGTGCCCGACAATGGCGGCGTCTATTGCGTGCCCGCGCTGTCCGGGCTTGGCGCGCCCTGGTGGGAGGCGGATGCCCGCGGCGCGATCTCGGGCCTCAGCTTCTCGACCGGGCGGGCGCATATCGTCCGTGCGGCGCTCGAAGCGATGGCGCACCAGGCGCACGATCTGAAGACCGCCTTCGCCGCTGACGGCATCGACTGGAAATGCCTGCGGATCGATGGTGGCATGGTCGCCAATGACTGGATGGCGCAGGACCTTGCCGACATGCTCGCGGTCAGCGTCGAGCGCCCGAAATTCGCCGAGACGACGGCGCTTGGCGCTGCGATGCTGGCGGGCGTGGGGAGCGGGTTGTTCAAGGGCCTCGAGGATGCGGCGGTGATGCGCGGCGCGGTCGAGACGTTCGAACCCGCCATCGCCACCGACCTTCGCGACGCCCGCCTCGCCGGCTGGAAAAAGGCGGTCGAGAGCGTGATCAAGGCCGCCTGATTCACATTGATGCGTCAAGCGCATATCAAAGGCGCTTCGTTCTCCCGGTACCTCACGAGACTCCACCCGGACGTCAGGCAGTCGGCAAAAGAAAGGAGAAGCGCGGTCGATTACGCTGCCCGCACGATCCGGTCCTCGAACAGCGCCTTCAAATCCTTTTTCAGGATCTTGCCATTGGCGTTGCGCGGGAGTGTCTCATGGACGAAGCGGATCGCCACCGGGGTCTTGAACGCCGCCAGCCGTTCGCGGACCCAGGCCTGGAGTTCCGCCTCGCTCGCGCTCATGCCCGGCGCGAGATGGACGACCGCCGCCGGCTCCTCGCCCAGGGTCCGATGCGGAATGCCGATCAGCGCGCAATCGGTCACCGCCGGATGCGCGTAGAGGACGTTCTCGACCTCGCTCGAATAGATGTTCTCGCCGCCCCGGATGATCATGTCCTTGGCCCGGTCGACGACATAGAGGAAACCCTCCTCGTCCAGCCGTGCGAGATCGCCTGTCCGCACCCAGCCATCGATAAAGGTCGCAGCCGTCGCCTCGGGCTTGTTCCAATAGCCCTTCACGATCATCGGCCCACGCGCCCAGAGCTCGCCGACCTCGCCTGTCGGCAGCTCCTTCTCGGCGGCCTCGTCCATGATCTTGAGATCGGCCACGGCGACCGGTGGACCCGCGCTGGTCGGTCGGTTGAGATAGTCCTCGCTCGAATGGGCCGTCACCGTCGCCATCGTCTCGGTCATGCCCCAGCCATTGCCCGGGAGCGCGCCGAACTCGCTATGGATGCGCCGCACCAGCTCGGGCGCGGACGGCGCGCCGCCATAGGCGATCGCCTCGAGCGAGGAGAGGTCGTATTTGCTGCGATCGGGATGTTCGAGCAGCTGCCACGCGATGGTCGGCACGCCACCGGTGATATGGACCTTCTCGCGCTCGATGATCTCCATCGCGCGGACCGTGTCCCATTTGCGCATGAAGATCAGCGAACTGCCCGCCGCGATCGAACCCATCATCCCCGCGCTGCACGCGGTCACATGGAAGAGCGGGATGACGGTCAATGTCGTGCGCGGCATCGGCGCCGGCATTGCCTCGCCACGTCGGAGCAGCGAGCGGGCCGCGCTGTATCCGCTCGTCATGATGTTGGTCATCAGGTTACGGTGCGTGCCGAGCGCCCCCTTCGGATTCCCGGTTGTGCCGCTGGTGTAGAAGATCGTCGCGTCGTCGTCCGGAGCGATCTCGACATGAGGCAAGGGCGCGTCGGGCAGCGTCGCATAATCGTGCGGCGTGCCGATCAGATCCTCCAGCCGCGACGCCCGACCTTCGAGCGGGGCCGACGCGCGCGACACGATGATGCGTTCGACTGCGGGCAGGGCCGGATCATGCGCTCGGAGCCGCTGGTAGCGCTCGTCATCGACGATCAGCAGCCGAGCGCCCGAATCGTCGATGCCATATTCGAGCTCACCCGCCGTCCACCACGCGTTGAGCGGCACCATGATCGCACCGATGCTGGTGACAGCGAAGAAGATCACCGGCCATTCGGGCAGGTTGCGCATCGCCAGTGCCACGCGGTCGCCTTTTTCGACGCCCATCTCGCGCAGCTTGCCGGCAAGTGCGGCGACCGCGCGGAAATTCGCCTCATAGCTGACCCGCTCATCCTCATAGATGGTGAATGGCCGCTCACCATGCGCGCGAGACGCCTGGATCAGCCAGGCAAGCGATGGCGGCGCGTTCTTCCACACCCGCGTCGGCACGCCATTGATGGTGAGCGTTTCCATCTCGAATCGCTCGCCCGGCGCGGTCAGTTTCGCCTCGACTTCGGCCAGCGACATTTTCGGCCAGCTTGGGTCGAGTGCAATGAGGGGTTCTGTATCCAAGACGCTTCTCTCCACATCTGCCGACATCCAAAACTGAACATCGGGTTTGGCTTATCTGCCCCTTCAACCAAGGTTAGTGTTGATTCGTGCGCGGCTCAAGGCAATAGGGTGGCCGCTGTTTCGAACCGGGGGTATGGACGAAGGCATGAACGTCGCCACGAAGATCGCAAAGCCCGCATCGCATGGATTCGACCCCGCCCGACTCGCGCGGATCGACGCGTTCCTGCAGGAGCGCTATGTCGATTCGGGCAAGCTGGCCAACGCCCAGATCCTGATCGGCCGCGATGGCGAGGTGGTTCATTTCTCCAGCCTCGGCCTCGCCCGCGAGGGCGGGAAACCGGTCGACGAAGGATCGCTGTTCCGGATCGCCTCGATGACCAAGCCGATCACGTCGATCGCCTTCATGATGCTGGTCGAGGAGGGCAAGGTCGCGGTCGATACGCCGGTCCATCATGTGCTGCCCGAGTTCAAGAATATCGGCGTCTATAATGGCGGGGGCGGCAGCGTGCCGTTCCAGACCAAGCCGACCGCCGAGCCGATGCGGATGGTCGATCTGCTCCGCCATACCTCGGGGCTCACCTATGGCTTCCAGAACCGGTCGAACGTCGACGCCGCTTACCGCGAGGGCAAGATCGAGAACTGGCACGGCAATCTCGATCTCGACGGCTTCGTCGCGGCCCTGGGGCAGCTCCCGCTGGAATTCTCGCCCGGCGAGGCATGGAACTACTCGGTATCGACCGACGTGCTCGGCGCTGTGGTCGAGCGGGTTTCGGACATGAAGCTCGCCGACTTCTTCCGCACCCGCATCTTTGCGCCGCTCGGGATGGACGACACCTTCTTCGCGGTGCCGGCAGAGAAGATCGAGCGGCTGACCGATTGCTACACCTTCATCCCCGGCAAGGGCCGGGTGATGTATGATCGCGGTGCGGAGAGCGCCTGGAGCCGCATGCCGAAGCTCGTTTCAGGCGGCGGCGGACTGGTTTCGACCGCGCTCGACTATCACCGCTTCTGCCGCATGTGCCTGAACGGCGGCGAGCTCGACGGCGCCCGGATCGTCGGGCGCAAGACGCTCGATCTGATGACGCAGAACCATCTGCCCGGTGGCTCCGACCTGTCGACCATGTCGAAATCTTTGTTCAGCGAGGCGGCGAACGCCGGCACCGGCTTCGGGCTCGGCTTCGCGGTCAATATCGACGTGGCGCGCTCGATGATTCCCGGCTCGGTCGGGGAATATTATTGGGGTGGGATGTTCTCGACCGCCTTCTTCATCGATCCGGTCGAGCGGCTGACCATGGTGTTCATGACCCAGATGAGCCCGTCCAACATCTACCCCATCCGCCGCGAGTTGAAGACGCTGATCTATTCGGCGTTGACCTGAAACCCCGCCGCCCCAGCGGGGCGCGACACCAAGATCCAAGATTGCAGGAGAGTGAAATGACGTCCCCCATCCGCACCGAACGCCATGATGATGTGCTTGTGATCATCTCGGACAACCCGCCGGTGAATGCGCTTGGTGCGGCGGTGCGGCAGGGGCTCGAGGCCGGGCTCAAGCAAGGCCTGGCCGATGCCAGCATCAAGGCGATGGTGATCCGCTGCGACGGCCGCACCTTCTTTGCAGGCGCCGACATCACCGAATTCGGCAAGCCCTTTGTCGAGCCCGGCCTGCCCACCGTGGTCGACATGATCGAGGCATCGGACAAGCCGGTGGTCGCCGCGATTCACGGCACCGCGCTTGGCGGCGGCTGCGAGGTGACGCTTGGCTGTCATTACCGCATCGCGGTGCCTTCTGCGAAGATCGGCACGCCCGAGGTGAAGCTCGGCCTGCTCCCTGGCGCGGGCGGCACCCAGCGCATCCCGCGTATCGCAGGCGTGCCGCTGGCGCTGGAGATGACCGCCAAGGGCGATCCGATCTCGGCGAAAAAGGCGCTTGAAGCAGGGCTGATCGACCGGCTCGCCGGCGAGGACAGCCTCGAGGCGGACGCGATTGTCTTTGCCCGCGAAGTCGCCGGCAAAACCCCCCTGCCCCGTGCCAGCCAGAAGGTCGCGGCGCCCGATCCCGAAGCAGTGGCCGCCTTCAAGAAGGAGAATGCCAAGCGTTTCCGCGGCTTCGACGCTCCGGCCGCCAATATCGCCTGTGTCGAAAAGGCGTCGGACGGATCGAGCTTCGAGGAGGGCATCGCCTTCGAGCGGCAGGAGTTCATGAAGCTGATGATGGGCGTCCAGTCAGCCGCCCAGCGCCACATCTTCTTCGCCGAGCGCCAGGCGGCGAAGATCGACGGCATCCCTGCGGACATCGCGCTTCGCCCGATCAAGCGCGTCGGCGTGATCGGTGCCGGCACGATGGGCGGCGGCATCTCGATGAACTTCCTGAGCGTCGGAATCCCCGTCACGATCGTCGAGATGAACCAGGAAGCGCTCGATCGCGGCACTGGGGTGATCCGCAAGAATTACGAGGCTAGCGCCGCCAAGGGGCGGATGAAGCCCGAGCAGGTCGAGGCGGCAATGGGCGCTCTCAATCCGACGCTCGATTTCCAGGCGCTCAGCGACTGCGATCTCATCATCGAGGCGGTCTATGAAGAGATGGGCGTGAAGAAGGATATCTTCGGCCGGCTCGACACGATCGCCAAGCCGGGCGCGATCCTCGCCTCCAATACGTCCTACCTCAATGTGGACGAGATCGCGGCCAGCACGTCGCGGCCCGAGGATGTGCTCGGCATGCACTTCTTCTCGCCCGCCAATGTGATGAAGCTGCTCGAAGTGGTACGCGGCGCGAAGACCGCGCCCGATGTGCTGGCGGCGGTGATGGCGCTGGCCAAGACGATCAAGAAGGTCTCGGTGGTCGCCGGCGTCTGTTATGGCTTTATCGGCAACCGCATGCTGATGCCGCGCCAGGTCGAGGCCAACAAGCTGCTGATGGAAGGCGCGACGCCCGAGCAGATCGACCGTGTCCATGTCGAGTTCGGCATGCCGATGGGGCCGTTCCAGATGAGCGATCTCGCCGGGGTCGATATCGGTTGGCACCGTGATCCGACCCGGATCGAGAATATCCGCGACGCGCTCGCTGCCGAGGGCCGCTGGGGCCAGAAGACCGGCAAGGGCTTCTATGATTATGACGAGAAAAGGAACCCTACGCCGAGCCCACGTGTCGCCGAGATCATCGAGGAGTTCCGAAGCAAGTCCAATATGGCGAAGCGCGAGATCACCGATCAGGAGATCATCGAGAAGACGCTCTACACCATGGTCAATGAAGGCGCGCTGATCTTGGAAGAGAAGATGGCGCAGCGCGCGTCGGACATCGATGTGGTCTGGATCTACGGCTATGGCTGGCCGGTCTATCGCGGCGGTCCGATGTTCTGGGCTGACACCGAGGGGCTCAAGAAGATCGTGGCCGGGCTGGAGAAGCATGGCTTTGCGGTTGCCGCGTTGTTGAAGGACAAGGCCGAAAGCGGCGGACGGTTCAATTGACGCCAGAGAGGTCCGCCCTCGACACCGCCGCCGCGATCCGCGCTGGCGAAACCACCGCGCTCCTCGAATGCGAAGCGGCCATCGCCCGCATCGAGGCGCGCGACGGGCCAATCAACGCGGTCGTCGTCCGCGACTTCGATCGCGCCCGCCACGCTGCGGACGAGGCCGACCGGCGGCGCGCGGCGGGCGACACCGCACCGCTCCTCGGCGTGCCGATGACCGTGAAGGAGTCGTTCAATGTCGCCGGCCTGCCGACAAGCTGGGGCTTTGCCGAGCATCGCGGCAATATCGCGACGGAAGACGCGGTCGCCGTGAAGCGCCTCAAGGCCGCAGGCGCCGTGATCCTGGGCAAGACGAATATCCCGGTGGGCCTTGCCGGCCTGCAGGCGAACAATCCGAATTACGGCCGCACGCGCAATCCGCTGAACCTGGACCGTGTCTCCGGTGGCTCGTCGGGCGGTGCGGCGGCGGCGCTGGCGGCGGGCATGGTGCCAATCGAACTCGGCTCCGATATCGGCGGATCAATCCGTGTGCCCGCCGCATTTTGCGGAATCTGGGGGCACAAGCCGACCTATGGCATGCTGTCGAGCAGCGGCCATAATTTCCCCGGCACCGATGGCGCAGGGGTGGCGATGGCGGTGATCGGCCCGATGGCGCGCAATCCCGATGATCTTGCGCTCGAACTCGATATCCTCGCCGATATGCCTTTGCCCCGGGCGCCGGAGCGCAAGCCGGGCGAATGGCGCGTCCTGATGCTCGCGCGTCATCCGCTTGCAAGGGCCGCCGCGCCGATCGCGGCTGCGCTGGAGGCACTGGCTTTCGCGCTGGAAAAGGCCGGCGCGAAGGTCGACCGCGCGAACGACGCGCTTCCGGATCTAGAAGTGCAGCACCGCGATTATATGCACATGCTCAACATCGCGATGACGCGCGGTGCCGCTACCGCGGATCGCCCGGCGCCGACGCTCGCCGAATGGTTCGATCTCGTCGACCGCCAAGCGCGGTGCCAGCGGGCCTGGAACCGGTTGTTCGCCAGCTATGATGCGGTGATCGCCCCGACGCTCGGCAGCACGGCCTTTCCGCATGACGACACGCCACTCGCCCAGCGCCAGCTGATGATCGACGGCGATATCACCCCGTTCGGCGTACAATTCGCCTTTCCCGGCCTCGCCACCTTCCCGATGCTGCCGGCGACTTCGGTGCCGATCGGCACTGATCCCGACGGGATGCCGATCGGCGTGCAGGTGATCGCCGACACCTATCAAGACCACACCGCCATCGCGGTTGCCCGCGTTGCGCACGACCTTGTCTGGAGCAAGCAATGACTGACCTGGAGACTTTCCGCGCCGAAACCCGCGCCTGGCTTGAGGCGAACTGCCCGCCCGAGATGCGCGAGCCGGTGCGTTCCGAGAAGGACGCCGTCTGGGGCGGCCGCGACCAGAGCATGCTGACGCCGGCGCAGAAGCTCTGGATGGACCGGATGGGCGCGCGAGGCTGGACCGTACCCGATTGGCCCAAGGCTTATGGTGGCGGCGGGCTGAGCGCGGCGGAGACCAAGATCCTCCGCGAGGAGATGGCGCGGATCAAGGCGCGCAATCCGCTCAACAGCTTCGGTATCTCGATGCTCGGCCCGGCGTTGCTCAAATATGGCACCGAAGAGCAGAAGCTCGAATATCTCCCGAAGATCGTGCGCGGCGAGATCCGCTGGTGCCAGGGCTATTCGGAACCGAACGCCGGCTCCGATCTCGCCGCATTGGCCACCTCCGCCGAGGACAAGGACGATTACTATCTCGTCAATGGCCAGAAGGTGTGGACCAGCTATGCCGACAAGGCCGACTGGATCTTCTGCCTCGTCCGCACTGACAAGACGACCAAGCAGGGCGGCATCAGCTTCCTGCTGTTCGACATGGCGAGCGAGGGCGTTTCGACCAAGCCGATCCTGCTGATCTCGGGCTATTCGCCCTTTTGCGAGACGTTTTTCGACAATGTGAAGGTGCCCAAATCGCAGCGCGTCCACGCGGAGAACAAGGGCTGGGACGTCGCCAAATATCTGCTCGGGCATGAGCGCGAGATGATCTCCGGCATGGGCCTCGGCCAGGTCGGCGGCAATCCGCTGATCGACGGCGCGATCGCGACGGTTGGGCTCGATCATGACGGGCGGCTTGCCGACCCGTTGCTTCGCGCGTCGATCGCCATGTTCGAAGTGCGCTCCAAGGCGTTCGGGATGATGTCCGAGCGCTTCATCGACGAGCTCAAGGCCGGCCGCGCCCACCCGGCGCAGCCGAGCATGATGAAATATTATGGCACCGAGCTGAACAAGGCGCGCCACGAGCTGATGATGGCGGCGGGCGGATCCGACGCGCTTGAATGGGAGAGCGAACGGTCGTCGGGCGGTGCCGGAGCGCGGGCTTGGCTCAGGACCAAGGCGAATTCGATCGAGGGCGGGACGAGCGAGGTCCAGCTCAACATCATCGCGAAGCGGATCCTGGATTTGCCGAACGCCTGACCTTGATCAACCCTTTCTCGCGAGACGGGAGGGGGGAACGGGAGTGATTGAATGCCTCTGTACCTCAATGATGAACAGACGATGCTCCGCGATACGGCGCGTGACTTCGTTGCCGAGCAGGCCCCCGTCTCGCACATGCGCAAGCTGCGGGATGCGAACGATGCGGCCGGTTTCAGCCGCGACCTCTGGAAGAGCTTCGCGGAGATGGGCTTTACCGGAATCCTGATCGGGGAAGACCAGGGCGGGCTCGGGCTGGGCCATGTCGATGCCGGGATCGTGCTGGAGGAGATTGGCCGCAACCTTTCACCCTCACCCTTCCTCGCAACCGCGGTCGCGGCGGTCGAGGCGTTGAAGGGATCGGCGCAGGCTGGGCGCTGGTTCCCCGGCATCCTGGCCGGCGATACCGTCGCTGCGCTCGCGATCGACGAGGGCGCCAAGCACCGAGACTCGGTCGCGATGAAGGCTGAGCGATCGGGCAATGGCTTCAGGCTCTCGGGCAAGAAGCAGTTCGTCACCCATGGCCATGTCGCCGACCTGATCATCGTCGCTGCCCGCACCGCCGGCGCGGCCGACGAGGCGAACGGGATCACCTTGTTCGCGGTCGACAAGGACGCCGCGGGCCTCACCGCCGAGGCCGAACGGCTGACCGACTCAAGCATCGCGGCGCGCCTCGAATTCGACGGGGTCGAGGTCGATGCCGATGCTGTAATCGGCGAGGTCGATGCAGGGCGCGAGCCGCTCGACCGGCTGCTCCGCGCCGGCCGCACCGGCGCCTCGGCCGAATTGCTCGGCGTCGGAGGCGGGGCGATGGACATGACCGTCTCCTATCTCAAGGAACGCAAGCAGTTCGGCGTGACGATCGGCAGCTTCCAGGCGCTCCAGCACCGCGCCGCGCATCTTTATTCGGAAATGGAGGTCGCCCGCGCCGCCGTGCTCAAGGCACAGCAGTTGCTCGATGCCGGAGACGCAGGCGCGGATGCAGCGGTGTCAGTCGCGAAGGCGATGACCACACTTGCCACCACGCTCAGCGTGCAGGAAGGTGTACAGATGCATGGCGGCATCGGCATGACCGACGAATATGATATCGGCTTCTACATGAAGCGCGCGCGAGTCCTCGCCGAGATGTTCGGCGATGCGAACTTCCATGCCGACCGGCTGGCGCGCGCCGCGGGCTATTGATGGACTTCGGCACTCCGCCCGATACACCAGCCGAGGTCCTGGCCCGGAGCCTGGTCGATCTGCTCGATGTCGAAGAGATCGACCGCGACCTGTATCGCGGCAAGCGCCAGCCTGGGGGTGTCGGCCGCGTTTTTGGGGGACAGGTGATCGCCCAGGCGCTTCAGGCAGCGCAGCGATCAACTGACGCACCCAAGGTGGCGCATTCGCTGCACGCCTATTTCATGCGGCCGGGCAACGAGGATTTCCCGATCATCTTCCGCGTCGTCCGAGATTTCGAGGGGCGGAGCTTCGCCACACGGCGGGTGATCGCGATGCAGCAGGGCCAGCCAATCCTCAACATGGCGGCCAGCTTCCAGACGCCTGAGGAAGGGTTCC
>Ga0207687_10001453_pt1 | contig 16248 bp, 13 predicted proteins | sample KBSM54metaG_FD_184399 | JGI IMG/M metagenome (GOLD analysis project Ga0207687, IMG submission 184399) | Miscanthus rhizosphere microbial communities from Kellogg Biological Station, Michigan, USA - KBS M5-4 metaG (SPAdes) (version 2) | ecosystem: Host-associated > Plants > Roots > Rhizosphere >...
GAAGGATAAAGTGATCGGGTACACCAAACAATACGCGGGATTTCCGGTGGGTGTCTCGAACCGGTCCACAGTTCTCAGCTACCTGGGGATTTCGGAACTGGAGCGCATCGGGGTACCGCAGATCGTAATCATCGATCGCAAGGGCGTGATCCGCGAACAGAGCACCTCGCAGGGCGGCGGGCCGCTGGCCGACCCGGCTCACTTGAAACCCCTGATCGAGATGCTGCTGGCGGAAGGCGCGCCGGCGAAGGGTCCCGCCAAGCAGAAGGACCACGGCAAGCCGGCTGAGAAAACTGGCGACAAGAAGACCAGCGAATAGGGAAAGATCACAACATGCGTATCGCAACTGTTTCCGCACTACTCGCAACTGCGTTTGCGGCCACTTTCACGCTGCAAGCAGCCGCGCCGGTTCCACGGCCGACTAAGGAATTCACGATCGTACTGCCGTCCGGCAAGCAGACGCTGCTGTCGAGCTATCGCGGCAAAGTGGTGATGATGGCGTTCATGTTCACCACTTGCCCGCACTGCCAGGCACTGTCGAAGGTCATTACCAAGCTGCAGGGCGAACTGGGACCACGCGGTTTTCAAGCCGTCGGCGCCGTGTTCAACGATGAGGTCAACACACCGAATAACGCTACCAACGCACAGGTGACCGCGAACTTTGTGAACCAGTTCCAGGTCGGATTCCCGGTGGGGTTCGCGCCGCGCGAGAGCGTGCTGAGCTACCTGGGAGCCTCCGCCATAGAAAATTGGGTGGTGCCGCAGATCGCGATCATCGACCGCAAGGGCGTGGTGCGCGCCCAGAGCGAATCACGGGGTACGGTGGAGTTGCAGACCGAGACTTACTTGCGGAAGTATTTGGGAGAATTGCTGGATGAAGGCGGGGCGAAATCGGCTGCGCCGTCGAAGGCTGCTCCTAAGAAGGCTGCCGACAAGAAGACCAGCTAGCGAAGGCGCTCTTCCAAGCCCATCATCCGTTCCTCGAGGTGAGTAAGGCGTGCGTCGAGGACTTCCTCTACGCGGCGCAACTCCGAGCGCCAAGTTTCTTTGAGATCGTCAATTCGCTGGTTAACGTGCACGCCCAAATCCGTAAAGCGCGCGTTGAGATCGTTCAAGCGTGAGTTGTTGACCAGAATGCCGATCAAGACAGCCAAGGTGGGAACACTCACCGTAAGGATTGTCTGAAGTTCTGGAGTCATCACAATATCAGTTGCCTGCGCGCCTGATTTCTCTCCAAGTTTATCACCGAAGTTCGGTAGCGATAGCTTCCGCGATCTTGCCGCCGTGGAAACGGCCGTTCTCGATGAAAATCTCGTTGGTGTGCATCCCCGCCACCAGCACCCCGGCCAAATACATTCCCTTGCGATCGCTTTCGAGCGTATCGGGATGCGTGTAGGGACGCCCGCTCTCAAGATCGAAACGAATTCCGTGAGCGTCCAGAAATTCCGTGTCGGGACGATAGCCGGTCATGGCGAAGACGAAGTCGTTCTTAATTTGCTTCTCGCCATCGGGAGTCTGGAGGCGCACGAAGGTCTCGCCGATCTCAAGCACGGTTGACCCGAAATAGGCTGGAATCTCGCCGTTCTTGATGCGGTTTTCGATGTTGGGCTTGATCCAGTATTTGACGTTGTTGTGGATCCCTTCGCCGCGATGGACCAGCGTCACGCGGGCACCGGTCCACCATAGTTCGAGCGCCGCGATGGCGGCTGAGTTCTTCGCACCCACTACGAGAACGTCGTGATTGTAGTAAGGATGGGCCTCTTTGTAATAGTGGATGACTTTCGGCAGATCCTCGCCGGGCACGTTCAGGCGGTTGGGCACGTCATAATAGCCCATCGACAAGATCACTTTTTTCGATTCGTATTGACGCGGGCAGCCGTGGGCGTCGACAGCGTGCGTCACGAAGGCGCCGTTTTCGCCGGTGATGTTGTCGACGCGCACGTACTGGCGGATATCCAGCTTGTAGTGATCGGCGACGCGCCGGTAATATTTGAGGGCTTCGGCGCGCACGGGCTTGTCATTCAGCGAAGTCATGGGAATATCGCCGATTTCGAGCAGCTCGGGCGTTGTGAAGAACACCATGTTACTGGGGTACTGGTAAATGGAGTTGACCACGCAGCCCTTGTCGATGAGAACCGCGCGCACGCCGCGTTTCTTGAGCTCGATGCCGCACGCGAGACCAGTGGGTCCGGCTCCGACGATGACGACATCGAAGGATTCGGCACCTTCACTCACGACAACATTCCTTCCACGCTGGTGTAGACATCGGCGAGCGCTTGCGGCAGCGCGGATGGATCCCTCCCACCTGCTTCCGCCATATCGGGTCGACCGCCGCCCTTCCCGCCGACAGCCTGGGCGATGACGCCCACGATTCTCCCGGCGTGAACCTTCGACGTGAGGTCTTTCGTGACGCCGCTGACGATGGAGACGTTTGATTCCTCGGTGGATGCGAGAACCACGACGGCGGTCTTCCACTTGTTGCGCAGGGAGTCGACCAGGGTGCGAAGCTGCGCGCGGTCGAACCCGTCGACTTGTACTGAGAGGACTTTTACGCCCTTGATGTCGCGCGCCTGCGATTCGAGATCGCCAGCGCCGGCCTGAGCCATCTTCGTCTTGAGCTGCTGAAGCTCGTGCTCGAGCGCTTTTTCGCGCGCAGCCAGCTTTTCGAGGTCGACGCCGGCGTACTTGGCCTGCTGCTGTAACGCCTCTTGAAATCGCGTGAGGGCGCCTTGCCCAGTGATGGCTTCGATGCGGCGCACGCCGGCGGAAATCGATCCTTCATAGACGATTTTGCAGATCCCGATATCGCCGGTGCGGCCGACGTGGGTGCCGCCGCAGAGTTCCTTGCTGAACGTGTCGATTTGCACGACGCGGACTTTGTCGCCGTATTTTTCGCCGAACAAAGCCATCGCGCCGGTCTGCAGGGCTTGGTCGAGATCCATGACGTCGGTATGAACTTCGACGTTGGCGAGGATTTCCTGGTTCATCAGCCGCTCGACTTCGGCCAGCTCGTCCTGGTCCATAGCGGTGTAATGCGTGAAGTCGAAGCGCAGGCGTGAGGGCTCGACGACGCTGCCGGCTTGCTTCACGTGCGTGCCTAAAACCGTTCGCAGCGCCGCGTGAAGAAGATGAGTGCCGGTGTGATTGCGCATGGTCGCGTGGCGGGATTCGGGGTCTACGCGAGCGATGACGATGTCGCCTTCCTTCACCGGATTCAGGAGCTTCACCTTGTGAACGGTCTTGCCCGGAGCCGCACTGTACGCGGATTCCACGACGGCCAGCGTTTGGCCGCTCTCCGAAACCAGCACGCCCTTATCGCCCACCTGGCCGCCGGCTTCGGCGTAGAAAGGTGTACGATCGAGCGCAATTTCGTCGTGCAAGACCGCCGTGACCTTGGCAGGAGCTTCCAAGGTTTCGCGGCCGACGAACTCGGTCTTCGGCAGAGCCTGATAAACCGGATTGACTTGGGCCTTTTCGGCGCCCTTCCAACTGGCACGAGCGCGGGTGCGCTGCTTTTCCATCTCGACGGCGAAGCCCTCGGCATCGATCGAGATGCCCAGCTCGCGCGCCATATCTTGCTGCTCTTCAAGAGCGAGACCGTAGGTATCGTACAGCTTGAAGCTGGCGGCTCCGGTGATGGCACCACCCTTGGCTTCATCCTGGAAGAATTTCTCGGCCACCTGGAAGGTGGTGGCGTAGCGATGCTCTTCGTCCTTGACCACTCTCGCTACGCGAGAGACGCTTTCCATCATCTCGGGATATGCGTCGCGCATGTGCTCGGCGACGAACCCGGTGAGTTGATACAGATAAGGATCGGAGACACCGACCATACGGGCATTGCGCATGGCGCGGCGCATGATCTTGCGCAGCACGTACCCGCGGCCTTCATTTGATGGCAGCACGCCATCATTGATCAGAAACGCGGTGGAGCGGGCGTGATCCGCGTTGATCCGCAGGACGGTATTGGTACGGTCGTCTTCGCCGTATGTCTTCTTGAACAGCTCGCCAGCACGGTCGATGATGGGCAGGAGCAGGTCGGTGTCGTAGACCCAAAGCTTCCCTTGCAGGATGGTGGTCAGGCGCTCCAATCCCATGCCCGTGTCGATGGACGGTTTGGGCAAGGGCGTCATCTTGCCTGAGGCGTCGCGATCATACTGCATGAAAACGAGGTTCCAGAACTCGACGAAGCGCTCTTGAGGATCGTGCGGAAAGGCGCCGGGGCCAGCTTCGGGACCGAAGTCGTAATAGATCTCCGAGCAAGGGCCGCAAGGACCGGTCTCACCCATCTGCCAGAAGTTGTCGGCCTCGTCGAGCCGGGAAATGTGGCTCGGAGAAATGTCAGTTACTTCCTTCCAGAGCTTTTCGGCTTCGTCGTCTTCGCGGAACACGCTGACGTAGAGCTTGTCCTTGGGCAGACCGTAAACTTTGGTGATCAGTTCCCAGGCGTAGACGATGGCATCGCGCTTGAAATAATCGCCGAAGGAAAAATTCCCCAACATTTCAAAGAAGGTGTGATGGCGGCGGGTATAGCCGACGTTGTCGAGATCGTTATGTTTTCCGCCGGCACGCACGCACTTCTGGGAGGATGCCGCACGCGAATAATCGCGCTTTTCCTGGCCCAGGAAGACGTCCTTGAACTGGTTCATCCCGGCGTTGGTGAACAGCAACGTGGGATCGTTGCCGGGCACAAGCGACGAGCTTCGGACCACGCGGTGGCCACGCTCAGCGAAATAATCGAGAAACTTCTGGCGGATCTGCGATCCTGTCATGGATTCTTTTATTGTGACATCACGCGCTTGGCGTATGGTTGAACGTGTACTCGCCCAGTAGGCGCTCGCCCTGCGAGGTCACCGCCAGAAGCTTCATTACCAGCACATCCGGGCCCGATTGACGCGCCAAGCCAATCGGATAGTTCAGCATGACCTCGCTCAGACCGGCGCGGAAGGGAATATCCTGAAGCCTCTGGCGCTCCGCTCCAGACGGATCACACAGCGCCACATCGACCCTTTCGATACCGGTCAAATCCGCCGCCAGCCGCCCGATCAGAAGATCGTCCTGCGCGGTTACGGTACACGCGACGGCTCCGCCCGCCTGCGGCGCGTACTCGCGGGCGCGCAGACCTTCCCGGGCCAGGCGATCCAGAAACTCACGCGTGACGACCATCCCCAAGTTGCCCTGCCTGGCCAACGTTCGGATGCCTTCGGCCAAAGCGATCACGGACTGTAACTGTCGCGTGCAATCCTCGCAGCTGAATATGTGTTCCTCCACGGCGGATTCCTCAGTGGGAGAAAGCTCCGCGAGCCAGTAATCCGCCAGGGTGGCGGGATCGATGGGATTAGCGCAGCTCATGCGGCGCCGCCTGACATACACTTCCGCAGCCGGCCCAGCGCGCGGTGGCGGATGACACGGATGTTCTCATGCGAGAGGCCCAGCGCTCCCGCTACGGTATCGCTGCTGTGCTCTTCGTAGAACGTCATCACCACCACACTGCGCTCTCGCTCGGCCAGCCGCCCAAGACACTCGGCGAGCTTGTCTAAATCGGGAGCCGGTTCGGGAAATGCCGAAACCGGCGGGAGGTACTGCTCCAGCAAGCGCTCCCGGCGGGCCCCCCCGCGGCGAATTTCGAGGACCACCATCCGGCAAGTACCCAGCACGAAGGACTCGATCTTCGCGAGGTCCCTCACCTTGCCAGCGCGCATGCTTTCGATGGTCATCATCAACACCTGCTGCACTAAATCAGCCGCGGCCTGTTCGTCGCGCAGATGCCGCAGGCCGTACAGACGGATGCGCGGGGCCATGGTGCGGCACAAATCCTCCTCATTAACGAATTCCACTTTAGAAGTGTAACGCCTGGCCGGGTTGTTACACTTCCAGGCTGAAAAAGGAGCAGATATGATTACAAACCAGCAAACGGGGACTTGCATAGATGAGGTCGCGGCCGGGATTTATCGCATCAGCACACCGCTAGACGTACCCGCCCTGCCCGGAGGATTCAGTTTCAATCAATATCTACTGGTAGACGACGAGCCTTTGCTATTTCATTCGGGGATGCGGCGGATGTTCCCCCTTGTCCGCGAGGCGGTCGCGGCCGTTATGCCCGCGGAAAAACTGCGGCATATAGGGTTTTCACATTTCGAGGCCGACGAGTCGGGCGCGCTGAACGAGTTCCTCGAGATCGCGCCGCAAGCTGCACCGTTTTCGAGCGAAATCGGCGCGATGGTCGCGGTGAATGACTTCGCCGACCGCCCCGGACGCGGACTGGCGGATGGGGAGAAGTTTTCGACCGGCTCCCATCGCCTGGAGTGGATTTATACGCCACACGTGCCCCACGGGTGGGACTGCGGCGTGCTTTTCGATCACACCACTCAAACCTTGTTTTGTGGTGACCTCTTCACTCAGGGCGGATCGAAGTGTCCGCCGGTGACGCAAGACGATGTCGTCGAGCCCAGCGAGCAATTTCGAGGCCCGCTGGATTATTTCGCGCACTCTAAGGGGACCGGAGCGATCCTGGAACGGCTGGCGGCGCTAAATCCGAAAATGCTCGCGTGCATGCACGGGAGCGCGTTTCAAGGGGATGGAGCAGCTCAGTTGCGCAAACTGAGCACGATTATGTCGGTCGCTTGACAGGCGACAAGATCGCCTGTACTACTAAAACATTTACCAACCGACGGGTTTGCCCTTATTCTGCTCGTCGAGCCACTTCTGGAGCGGCGCGAAGTAATCGCGGATGGCGGTGGCGTCCATTTCGCGCTTGCCGGTGATTTCCTGGAGGGCATCCTGCCAGGGCTTGCTTAGTCCCATGGCGAGCATAGTGTTCAGCTTCTTGCCGGCTTCCTTGCTTTCGTAGATCGAACAGCGGTGGAGCGGCGTCCCGCTATTTCCGGGGCAGCCGGCCGCTTCGGCCAGGGCGCGATGGAACTGGAACTGGAGAATATCGGCCAGAAAGTAACGCGTGTAGGGAACGTTGGCGGGCACGTGATACTTGGCGCCGGGATCGAAGAACTCGTCCGAGCGGGCTTCGGGCGGCGCGATGCCTTGATATTTCAAACGTAGCTGCCACCAGGCTTCGTTGTACTTATCGGGGGGGATTTCGCCGGAGAAGACGCGCCAGCGCCACTGGTCGATCATCAGACCAAAGGGCAAGAAGGCGATCTTTTCGAGCGACTTCTTCAGCAGCAGACCGATGTCCTTGGAGGCGTCGGGAGCTTTAGGCAGCAGACCGAGCTTCACCAGGTACTCGGGAGTGACGGACAGCGCAATGGTATCGCCGATGGCTTCATGGAAGCCGTCGTTGGCGCTGTCACGAAACAGGATGGGCTGGGTGTTGTAGGCGCGCTGATAGAAATTGTGGCCCAGCTCGTGATGAATGGTGGTGAAGTCTTCTTCGGTGATGTCGATGCACATCTTAATGCGCAGGTCGTTGACGTTGTCGACATCCCAGGCGCTGGCGTGGCACACCACTTCGCGGTCCTTCGGTTTGACGAACAGGCTGCGCTTCCAGAAGGTATCCGGCAGCGCATCGAACCCCAGGGACTTGAAGAATCCTTCGCCGTATTTGACCATCTGAAGCGGTTCGGTCTTGCGGGCTTTGAGGATCTGGGTCAGATCGTAACCGGGATCAGCGTCCTTGGGCGCGACCAGCTTGTAGATGTTCGACCAATCCTGTGCCCAGATGTTGCCCATCAAGTCGGCCGGCAGCGGTCCGTTTTCGGGCACAAGGTTGCCGTATTTCTCGTGAAGCTTGGTCCGCACGTAAGCGTGCAGCGAAAGGTACAGCGGGCGGACCTGATCCCACAGGCGATCGAGCTCCTTGCTGAAATCGTCGGCGGGCATGTCGTATTTGGAGCGCCACATGGCGCCGGTGTCCTTGAAGCCGAGCTCGACAGCGCCTTTGTTCGAGAGCTCGACGAAGCGCGTAAAATCCTTGCGCATGGGCAAAGAGATGGTGTGCCAGCCCTTCCAGACGTCGAGCAATTCGGCCGGATTGGTGCTGGTGGCCATGATCTTGGTGATGTCGTTGATGTCGAGACAAATCTCTTTCTTGTCTGGCGACCCACCAGGCTTGCAGTACTTGCCTTTGCCGTAGGTGGCGTCGAGCGATGCCGTGATCTTACTCACTTCCGCGCTTTCTTTGGGATCGGAAGGCGGGGCGAGCGTGAAGCTGGTCTTCATCAGTTTCATCATGCGAGCCGCATCGGGGGGCAGTTGGACGTCGTCGAATTTCTTGGCCTCTTTTGCCAGGCGGACGGATTCATCGCCGGAACGCTGGCCGGAGGCGGCAGAAAGTGCCTCGGTATCGTCAGTGATGAAGTTTTCCTGAACCCAGGAGGCGCGGCCGGCTTCCACGCCGAGATCGTTGAGCTTGACCTGGGCATCATCGAGGAATTTCTTGGCGTCTTCGGCTGTGGGTTTGGATTGAGTACAGCCGGTTAAGAGCACTATAACGGCTGGAACAGTGATACGCAGGACGAGCGTTCGCATAGGGTCATGATACCCAGTTCACGAGACCCTTTATCCTAGGGGTTGGTCCGTTCCAAAACCTGGATCCGAATCATTGCCATCGCCCTCCTTGTTGCGCCGTTTCTGATGGCCGTTTGGGCTTTTGGGATCGAGCCCGGGATGCTGGTGGTGCGCCACCTACGCATGGAGCTTCCGGGGCGGAATTCCGAGCTCCGGATCGCGGTGCTGAGCGATCTGCACATTGGCTCGCCGCACGTAGGGCTGGACAAGCTGCGGACCATCGTGGAGCGAACCAATGCCGAGCAGCCTGAACTGGTTGTGCTTCTGGGCGACTTCGTAACCGGTGGTCCGAATGGCACTCGCAGCGGAGGTTTCGTCGAGCCGGAGCAGACTGCGGCGGAACTGAAGAAGCTGCGGGCACCGCTAGGCGTGTTCGCGGTGCTGGGCAATCACGACTGGTGGTATAACGGCCAACGCGTCGGGAAGGCGCTGACCGACGCCGGGATTCCGGTGCTCGAAAACCGGGCGGTGCACGTCGGACACATTTGGCTCGGTGGGATCGCGGATTACTGGACACGCGAGCCGGCCGTCGCCGAAACCCTACGGCAAGTGACGACGGACGATCCGGTGGTGTTGATTACACATAATCCCGACATTTTTCCGGAAGTCCCCTCGCGCGTGAGTTTGACACTGGCCGCGCACACGCACGGGGGGCAGGTTAAGCTGCCCATCATCGGAACGCTGATTACTACTTCGAAGCTGGGATATAACGCCGGTGAGTATGTGGAGCAGGGACGCCACCTGTTTGTGACCACGGGCATCGGCACCAGCATTGTTCCGGTGCGCTTCGGAGTGCCTCCGGAGATCGTGATTCTGACGCTAGCCGCAGAGAGATAATCCCGGACGGTTCGCACTCTACTCTAGGGCGCACAGGCTGAAGGCCTGTGCCACAGTCTCTTGATTCAGGCGAACGATTTCCGACGGCAGTGGGAGGACCTGCGGGAGGACGCCTTAGCGGCGTTCGAGAAGGTCGGGGCGAGCGGCTGGTACGTTCTGGGCGAGGAAGTGCGCGCCTTCGAAGGGGAGCTGGCCGCGTTGTGGGGATTTCCTCATGCGGCAGGTGTCGCCAGCGGGCTGGACGCCATCGAGATTGCGCTGCGGGCGCTGGGCTGCGGACCAGGCGACCGGGTTCTGACGACGCCGATTTCGGCGTTTGCGACGACACTGGCAATCGTCAAGATTGGCGCGGTTCCGGTGTTTGTCGATACGGACGATCAGGGGCTCATCGATCTACAGAGATGCGAGCAGGTTCAAGATGTCCGCTTCTTTGTTCCGGTGCATCTCTACGGATTCGCGCTGGATGCCGACGCGTTGCGGCGGCTTCGCGACCGTCAGGGATGGAAGATGGTGGAGGATTGCGCGCAATCGTTGACGGCGGCAGGCGATCTGGCGGCGACCAGCTTCTATCCGACCAAAAACTTAGGCGCGATGGGCGATGGAGGGGCGATTCTGTGCCGGGACGCCCCGCTCGACGCACGGGTGCGAGCGCTACGCGATTACGGTCAGACCGCGAAGTACAAGCATGACTTCATCGGGTACAACAGCCGGCTGGATGAATTGCAGGCGGCTTTTCTTAGATGCGCGTGCCTGCCGCGCCTTGAACGATGGACTGCGCGACGCCGGGAAATCGCGGCGGCGTATCTGGAGGGAATCGAGAATCCGGCGGTGCGGCTGCCGAAGCCGCCAAAGGGATCAGAACCATCGTGGCATTTGTTCCCCGTGTGGATGGACCCGGCACGCCGCCAGCACTTTGGAGGTCGCCACTATCCGATCGCGATTCCGGATCAGAGGGCGATGCGGGACGTGCCGTTTGAGGCGCCCGGCGGGTACGAAAATGCGAAACGGCTGTGCGCGAGCGAGATAAGCCTGCCGATTCATCCTTACCTCAGTGACGCGGAAGTGGCCGAGGTTATTGAGGCGGTGAACTCCTTTTAGGGCTATTGAAATCCTCAGTCAGGCGTACGGCGAGCGCGACCTGGTCGGCAGTCCCGCGCACGGCCATCGCTCTCGGCGTGTTGTACGTGAATATGCGTTTGATTTGCGTAGCCCCCCGAATTTGGGTAGCGGCCTTCTGGAAATCCGGGACGGTTGCCGCATGAGGGAGACGCAGCACGCGAACTACGTCGTCATCGCCCGCCATTTCGTATTGATGCGTGGAGGAAGAAGGAGGATCGGGCACGAGCTCCTTCACCAGCCACTCGGCCAGGGCGATCTGCGCATCGGTTCCGCGCACCGTCAATGCATTGCGTCCGTTGTAGGTAAAGACTCGCCGAATATCGGTGATGGTACGCACCAGAGTCGCCTCTTCCTGGAAGTCCTGAACGGTGGGGGCGGTGATGAGATAAAACACGCGCACAACATCGTCGCTGGTTCCAGGAGCTCGGTATTCATGGGGCATGGCGGGCTGGGCTATGGGGCTATCCAGCTCATTGAACAGCCATTCAGCCATCGCGATCTGGGGGGCCGAGGCATGGACTGTCACACTCTTCTGATCGTTATCAGTGGAGATCTTCTCGATATTCGCGATGGTGCGGATGACGGTGGCGACTTCTTGAAAGTGCTGGATGGTATCGGTGTGGGTGAGGTAAAAGGTGCGGTCGAGATCCTGAGCGGATGCGACAGTGGATACAACGGCGAGTCCAAGGACGATTGCGCGCATAGGCCTTCCTTTCAGAAGGCTAGACGCAAGTAATCGCGCGAACGTGCAGAACCGTTCGCGCGATCACAGAATTTACCGAGGACAGTGCTATTTGATTTGGAAGCCGCTGTCGCCCTTGGCGCGATGCGCCATGTGGCAACCGCCGCAAGTCCCACCGAGGGTGGTCATCGCGGCATTGGCGGCATCGAAATCGCCGGCCTTAGCAGCCTTGGCGATGTCGGCGGACGCCTGACGGGCGGTCTTGGCGAAGCCAGTAGCATCAGCAGCGCCCTTCTTGGTCCAATAGTCCTCGATTCCCTTGAACGAGTCCTCCATGACCTTGGCATCGGTGGCGACGCCGGGACCGTCCTTGGCCGCAATTCCCTTCGCAACCTTGCCCTTACTGGCTACGGCGGCCTTCATCCAGCCCATATAGTCGGCGTCAGTCTGTGCCAGAAGCACGAAGAACGTTACGGTAGCGAGTAGTGCTACCAGTACTTTAATGACTCTCATGTAGTTCCTCCCAAGGCTTCACATCATATCGCGTTGGGAGGGAGGAAGTCGAGGGGGGTGGAAGCGGGTAGTGGGGTCATTGCGGGGATATCCTGCGATCTTCGGAGTCATACTGCATTAATTCCTGAATCGTCCACCCGGTCCCCTGGCTGGCGCCAACCGCAAGCTGGAATGCTCGCGATAGAAGTTATCGTACGCGAAATGCAGGACGAGGGTGAGACTAAGTCATCTCCCCGTTAGAGCGCCGCTAGCTGGAGTTAGACATGGAGCCCGACGCAAAATTAGAGGCAGGCGAAACCGCCTGCCCCACCCGCATCCTACGCCGCTTTGGGAGGAGCCGCGGGGACTACGTTGGCCGGAGCTTCCGGGACCACGCCCGGAAGCATCGCGGCCAGGACGTCGCGGACGCGGTCGGCGAAGATGAACTCCATCTCCTTGCGCACGTCATCCGGCAGATCGCGCAGGTCCTTCTGGTTGCCGCGCGGTACGATCACGCGCTTGATACCCGCGCGCCGCGCCGCCAGCACCTTTTCCTTGAGACCGCCGATGGGCAACACCAGACCGGTTAGAGTAACCTCGCCGGTCATGGCGGTGTCATTGCGAGCCGGGACGCCGGAGTAGAGTGAGGCCAGCGCCGTAGTCATGGTCACGCCCGCGGAAGGTCCATCCTTAGGGATGGCTCCGGCCGGAACGTGGATGTGGAGACCGCTCTTGAGAAACAGGCTCGGATCCAGTCCGAACTCGGCAGCGTGGCTCCACAGATAACTGCGAGCCGTCTTGGCCGATTCCTGCATGACCTCGCCGAGCTGTCCGGTAATAGTCAGCTCCTTGCCGTCAGGCAGGAGCGCGGCTTCGATGTACAGCACGTCGCCGCCGGTTTCGGTCCAGGCCAAGCCGGTGGCGACGCCGGCTGGAAGCTCCTTGCGGGCGAGCTCCGGCAGGATCGCTTCGGGACCCAACATTTCGGGCACATCGTCGCCGTGGACCACTACGGGGCCGGCTTCGCCTTCGGCGAATTTCACCGCGACCTTGCGGATCAAGCGGCCCAGCATCTGCTCCAAGCGCCGGACGCCGGCCTCCCGTGTGTACGACTCGATAACCTTCTGTAACGCTTCCTCAGTGATCACGCACTGTTCGGCGGTCAGGCCGGTATGCTGCAACAGCTTAGGCAGCAGGTAGCGCTTGGCGATTTGAGTTTTCTCTTCCTCGCTATAGCCGGACAGGCGCAGGATCTCCATACGGTCGAGCAACGGCGCAGGGATGGTATCGAGCGTGTTCGCCGTGGTGATGAACAGCACCTTCGACAAATCGAAGGGCAGGTCCAGGTAGTTGTCGCGGAACGTTTTGTTCTGCTCCGGATCCAGGATCTCGAGCAATGCCGCCGCGGGATCGCCACGGAAATCGCGCCCGAGCTTGTCCACTTCGTCCAGCATCAGCACGGGATTCATGAATCCCGCGCGCCGCATGGCCTGGATCAGGCGTCCAGGAAGCGCGCCGATGTATGTCCGGCGATGACCGCGCATCTCGGCTTCATCGTGCAGACCGCCCAGGCTCATACGCTCGAACTTGCGTCCCAGCGCGCGAGCAATGGATTGCCCCAAGGAGGTCTTGCCGACGCCCGGCGCGCCCACGAAGCACAGGATCGGAGCCTTGGCTTCGGGATTCAGTTTGAGCACGGCGAGCTGCTCAATGATGCGCTCCTTGACCTTGGCGATGCCGTAATGGTCTTCATCGAGAACCTCGCGGGCGCGCTTCAGATCGAGGTTGTCGTCACTGCGCTTCTTCCAGGGCAGCTCGATTACGTATTCGAGCCAGGTGCGGATTACATTGTGTTCGGGCGAAGCCGAATTGATTTTTTCGAGGCGTTCCAGCTCGCGCTCGGCTTCCTTGCGGACATCCTCCGGAATATCGGCCTTAGCCAGCTTCTCGCGCAGAGTTTCGACCTCGGCTTCGTCGGTTTTACCTTCGCCGAGTTCCTGCTCGATGGCCTTCTTCTGCTGGCGCAGCACGTAGTCGCGCTGCTCTTTGGACATCTCTGACTTGGCTTTTTCGGTGACCTTGGCGCGCAGCTCGGCCACATCCACTTCGTGCGACAGCCAGCCCAGCACCATGCGAAGAGCTTCGATGCGGGTGGAGGTCTCCAATAGAGATTGCTCCTTCTCCACATCGAGGTTCATGACCGAACCGACCAGGAACGCCAGTTGCAGCGGATCGCTTTGAGCGGCGAAGGCCTGCGCGATCTCCTGCGCGGGTTGGCCCTGCATCAGGTTGACGTACTTGGAGGCAACCTCAACCACGGACAGGCTCAATGCCTCCAGCTCGCGGCTGGAATCGTCGGGCAGAGGCAAAGGGCGAACTTTGGCTTTGAGGTGGCCGTTTTCTTCCACCTTGACGATGACCACGCGCTCCATGCCTTGCACAAACAGGTCGATATGGTCCGGGCGCGGACGTCCCGACTTGCGGATGACCGCTCGGGTGCCGATGGTGAACAAATCGGCTGCGCCAGGCGTCTCAATACTCGGATCCTTTTGCGCGACGACAATGACTTCCTTGTCCTCGGTGGTCAAGGCCGATTCGACCGCGGCGACGGACGCTTTGCGGCCGACTCCCAACGGCATCAGAAGACCGGGAAACAACACGGAGTTCTTCAGCGCCAACAGCGGCAATGTTTGGATTTTTTCTTCGTCAGGCATATTTTTTCTCTCTCGTTAGTGCCTCGTGTTTAAGATGCTCGGACTGCCTTCGGGGACTCTACTTCGAACACCAGCTCATCCTTGCGGAAATCCAGAAGGACTTTCTTGCCGTCGCGAACTTCGCCGGCGACCAGCATGCGGGCGAGCGGCGTCTCGACTTCCTTCTGAATGGCGCGCTTCAACGGGCGCGCGCCGTAGGCCGGATCGTAACCCACGGTCACCAGATGGGCGCGTGCCGCATCGGTGAGCTGCAGATCGATGTGCCGTTCGGCCAGCCGCGTTCGTAAAGTTTCCAGCTGGATATCGACGATCTTCTTGAGCTGCTCCTGCGTCAACCGGTGGAAGTTGATGACTTCGTCGACGCGGTTCAGGAACTCCGGCCGGAACAGGCGCGGCAAATCTTCCTGCTGCGCATTCGACGTCATGATCACGATGGTGTTCTTGAAGTCCACCGTACGCCCCTGGCCGTCAGTCAGGCGCCCGTCGTCGAGCAATTGCAGCAAGACGTGGAACACGTCGCTGTGGGCCTTCTCGATTTCGTCCAGCAGAATCACGCAATACGGCCGGCGGCGGACGGCTTCGGTCAACTGGCCGCCCTCCTCGTAGCCAACATATCCGGGAGGCGCACCGACCAGACGGGACACTGTGTGTTTTTCCTGATACTCCGACATGTCGATGCGGATCAGGGAGCGCTCGTCGTCAAAGAGATACTGCGCGAGCGCGCGGGCCAATTCCGTCTTACCCACGCCGGTAGGTCCCAGGAAGATGAAGCTGCCGATGGGACGCTTGGGATCTTTCAGGCCGCCGCGGGCGCGCATGACTGCGTCGGCGACCGCCTCGACGGCTTCGTCCTGGCCGACCACACGTTTGTGCAGTTCTTCAGGAAGGTGCAGCAACTTCTGAACCTCGCCTTCGAGGAGCTTCGAAAGAGGAATGCCGGTCCAGCGGCTGACTACTTGAGCGATGTCCTCTTCGTCGACTTCCTCTTTGAGAAGTGTGGGCGCGTGCGCCTCTTTCTCCAGTTGTTTTTCGAGGCCGGTGAGCTTTCCGTATTTGAGCTCGGCAGCCTTGTTCAGATCATAGGCGCGCTCGGCCTGTTCGATTTCGGTTTTGACGTGGTCGATCTGTGCGCGGATCTCGCGTTGTTTCTTGAGCGCTTCCTGATCGGCCTGCCACTGAGCGCGGAGGCTGGCCGTGGACGTTTTCAGCTCGGCTACTTCCTTGTCGATTTTCGCCAGGCGTTCGCGCGATGCGGCGTCGGATTCTTTCTTGAGGGCTTCCCGCTCGATTTCGAGCTGCATCTGGCGGCGCGTGGCCTCATCCAGCTCGGCCGGCATGGAGTCGATCTCAGTGCGCAGCTTGGCCGCAGCTTCGTCCACCAGATCAATGGCTTTGTCCGGCAGGAACCGGTCGGAAATGTAGCGGTTGCTTAGGATGGCGGCGGCGACCAGGCTCGAATCCTTGATGCGGACGCCGTGGTGAACTTCGTAGCGCTCACGCAGGCCGCGCAGGATGGAGATGGTATCTTCCACCGACGGCTGGTCGACCAGAACGGTCTGGAAACGGCGTTCCAGAGCCGCGTCCTTTTCGATGTTCTTGCGATATTCGTCAAGGGTAGTCGCGCCAATGCAATGCAGTTCGCCGCGAGCCAGCATGGGCTTCAGCAGGTTGCCAGCGTCCATGGCGCCTTCGGCTTTGCCGGCGCCCACGACGGTGTGCAGCTCGTCGATAAAGAGAATGATGCGGCCTTCGGACGATTGGACTTCCTTGAGGACGGCTTTGAGGCGCTCCTCGAATTCACCGCGGAACTTGGCCCCGGCGATGAGCGCGCCCATATCGAGCGAGACGACTTTCTTGTCTTTCAGACCTTCGGGGACGTCGCCG
>Ga0207687_10001458_pt1 | contig 16227 bp, 15 predicted proteins | sample KBSM54metaG_FD_184399 | JGI IMG/M metagenome (GOLD analysis project Ga0207687, IMG submission 184399) | Miscanthus rhizosphere microbial communities from Kellogg Biological Station, Michigan, USA - KBS M5-4 metaG (SPAdes) (version 2) | ecosystem: Host-associated > Plants > Roots > Rhizosphere >...
GCTCGCAGATACGCTCACGTTCGCCATCGGTGAGACCGAGGGCGCGATGGAGCGGCTGTGGCGTCACGGCGTTCACGAGCGCCACTGCATGGTACCGGAGCGGGTCGATGGCACGCGACAGCGGCCACCGACCCGCCCGGTACCGACCTAGCCGTGCTTGTGGCTGTGGCGCTGCCCGCCGGCGTGGCCGTGGCCGCCGCCGTGCGTCGTCGAGTGGCCGTGGCCGCCGCCGTGCATAGCGGACTTGCCGCCGCCGTGACCGTGGCCCGACGTCATCGCACCGTTGTGGCCGTGGCCCTTGCCGTGATCGGCCTTTCCGCCGTGCTTGGGCGCGTGGCCGGCGCTGCCGCCCGACTCGGTGGTCGGCTGGTCGCCGGGCTGCGAGCCGGGCTCGTCACCGGTCGATGTGGTCGGATCGTCTGACCAGCCCTTGTGCAGGCCGCAGTTGGCGTGGCCCTGCTTGTTGAAATGGACGCCGTTGTGCTGACAGGTCTGGTAGACCGTGTCCCGAACCGTTTCCCTAGGCAGCATGCGCGCTACCGCGGTACCCGTGACCGCAAACCCGACCAGCACGGGCACGATCACGATCCAGCGAGAGATGGACATCAAGAGACCCCCAAAGACAAAGACAGAGAGCGGACAGACTTCTCATCGGCATCCGCAGGTGCCATGGTGGTCACCCATCGTGGTGGTCATCGCTCCCGCTTTTGGGGTCGCGCTCTGGCACGGCGGCTTCACCCGCGGCGGCCGGCTGGCGTTCGCGGCGATCGCCATTGCCGGCGTGGCCTGGTTCCGGCCGCGGCCGCAGGCCGTGGACGTCGCGCTCGTGGGCGGGCTGACGGCGGCCGCCCTGGCCAACCTGGCATCGCTGGCCTGGCACCACGGGGACAGCTCAGCGGCGGTGGCACTGGCGGCGACGGCGCTTCCGCTGCTGGTGGTGCTGGGCGCGGCGGCGCGGCCTGCGCTGATGCGGTGGCTGCCGATGATCGTGCTGGCGCTGGGGCTGGCGACTGCCACAGCCGGGCTGGCCGGGCTGGCACTGCGCAGCCCCCCGCTGGCCGAGCGGATCGCAGGCGTCTGGCGCGCAGGCGGCACCTTCGAGTACCCGCCCGCACTGGGCCTGGTCTGCGTCTGCGCGCTGGCGTTCGCGCTGGCGCTGCACGCCGCCGGGCGGATCGACCGCCTGACGGCCGTCGTCAGCGGCGCGGTGCTGATGGGAGCGGCCGCGGCCACGTTCGACCGCGTCACCTGGCTGGAGACGGTGGCGGTGCTGGCGCTGTTCGCGGTCCGCGCCCCAGCGCTGCGGCGCGCGATCTGGCCCGTGGTCGTCGCGGCGGCCGCCTGCGCGCTGCTGGCGCTGGCCGTCTCGCACCCGAGCCGTTCCGCCCTCGAGCGGCACCTCCGCCACGGCGCGCTCTCGACCCGTACCGACGTCTGGCACGCCGCCTGGGACGCGGCGCTCAAGCGACCCCTGCTGGGGTACGGGCCGGGGCAGTTCCGCCTGATCTACGCGGAGCCGGGCGCCGCGCCGGCCGCAGGCCACGTCAGCCTGGCGCACGACGCGGTGCTGGAGCAGGCGGTCGAGGCCGGCCTGATCGCGGCGGCCGGCACGGCGCTGGCGCTGCTGGCGATGCTGTTCGCGGGAGTGCCTGCGCTGTGCGCGCGCGACCCCAGCCGAATCGCATTCGGCATGTCCGCGGCCGCCGTCGCGCTGTCCGGCCTCTACGACTTCACCTGGTCGTTCCCGCCGCTGGTGCTGCTGGGCGCGCTGGCGGCGCTGGCCGCCCGGGCCGAGGCGCCGTGAGCGTCACTCCGGTCACCGAGGTCTCGCGCCTGGAGCTGTTCTTCGACCTGGTCTTCGTCGTCACGATCACCCAGTTCACGACCGTGCTCGAGCACCGGCCCTCGGCAACGGGCGTCGTGCAGTCGGCGCTGATGCTCGCGATCGTTTGGTGGATGTACGGCGGCTACGCCTGGCTCACGAACCTGGTGCCGCCCGACCGCACCTCCCGGCGGCTGGCGATGGTGGCCGGGATGATCAGCTACCTGGTGCTGGCGCTCGCGATCCCGCGCGCGTTCGAGGGTGAGGGGCTGGCGTTCGGCCTCGCCTACCTGCTGGTCGTGTTCGTCCACGGCGGGCTGTTCACGGTCTCGACGCAGGTGGCGCTGTCCACGATCTACCGCGGCTTCTTCCCAGTCAACGTGGCGTTCGCGCTGGTGATCGTGGCCGGCGGAGCGCTGGGCGGCGGCTGGCAGTACGCGCTGTGGGCGCTGACGGCTGCCGCCGCCTGGGCCTCGCCGTACCTGATCGCCGACCAGAGCCGCCTGCTCGGCGCCAAGCACTTCGTGGAGCGCCATGCGCTGGTGGTGCTGGTCGCGATCGGGGAGTCGGTGGTGGCGATCGCGATCGGCGCAAGCGCCCACACCATCAATGCGGGCACGATCAGCACCGTGGCGCTGGGCATGGCGATCAGCGCCGGCCTCTGGTGGGCGTACTTCGGCGACCACGACGACGAGCTGCGGGTGGCGGCCTTCGTGCGGGCGATCGCGGACGGGCGCTACCTGGTGGGAGTGCGCCCGTTCGGCCTCGTGTTCGCGGCGCTGCTGGGCGCGGTGGTGGCGGTGGCCGCCGGGCTGCACCACGCGATCGCGCACCCCGACAGCTCGACCGACACGGTGCGCGCGCTCTACCTGGGCGCGGGCGCCGCCCTGTTCCTGGTCGCCGACCAGGTCTCACGGGCCTACATGGGGATCGCGATCAGCCGCCGACGGCTGGCCATCGCCGTCGCCGCCCTGGCCACGGTGCCGGCCGGGATGTTCGTGTCGAACGTCGCGCAGGAGACGCTGCTGGCGGCCGTGCTGGCAGGCGGGTTCTCGCTCGAGGGCCGGTCAGGCCGGCGCGGCGACGCCCGCCAGGTCGAGTAGCCCCTGCAGCAGCACGCGGCCGTCGGTCGAGCCGACCAGCTGCTCGACCGCGTGCTCGGGATGCGGCATCAGCGCCGCCACGTTGCCCTCGGCGTTGGTCACGCACGCGATCGAGCCGACCGAGCCGTTGGGGTTATCGCGGTAGCGCAGCAGCACCTGGCCGCGGGCCTCCAGCTCAGCCACCTGCGCGGCGTCGGCGAACCAGCAGCCGTCGTGGTGCTTCATCGGGATCGTCAGCTGATCACCCTCGGAGCAGCCGGGCATCCAGGGCGACTCGCGCTCGATCGTCAGCGCCACGTCGTGGCACCGGAACTTGAGGCTGGCGTTCGGCCGCAGCACGCCCGGCACCAGGCCGGCCTCGGTCAGCACCTGGAAGCCGTTGCAGATGCCCAGCACCGGCCGGCCGGCGGCGGCGTGGGCGCGCACGCCCTGCATCACCGGCGACAGCGCTGCCAGGGCGCCCGGCCGCAGGTAGTCGCCGTAGCTGAATCCGCCGGGGATGATCACGGCGTCCACGCCGCCCAGGTCGGGATCGGCGTGCCACAGCCGTACCGGCTCCGCGCCCATCAACGCGACCGCGTGCATCGCATCGCGGTCATCGCAGGCCCCGGGGTAGCTGACCACGCCCACCCTCATCCCGCCACCTCGACCTGGTACTGCTCGATCAGCGGGTTCGACAGCACCTTGCCGGCGATCTCGTCCGCAATCTGCCGCGCGCCCTCGGCGTCGTCGGCGTCCACGTCGAGGTCGAACACCTTGCCGGCGCGCACATCGGCGGCCGGATAGCCGAGGCCGGCGAGCGATCGGCGAACCGCCTCGCCCTGGGGATCGAGGATGCCGTCGCGGGGACGGACGAGCACGGTCACTTTCATGGCGGCGGCGCTCCGTTTCGTCGTAGGTAGTCGCTGAAGGGCTCGCCCGTGAGGCGCTCGTAGGCGTCCACATAGCGGGCGCGGGTGCCGGCGACGATCTCGTCGGGCAGGTCCGGGCCCGGTGCCTGCTTGTCCCAGTCCAGGCCCTCCAGCCAGTCGCGCAGGAACTGCTTGTCGAACGCCGCCTGGGGGCGGCCTGGCTCGTACTCGTCGGCCGGCCAGAAGCGGGACGAGTCGGGCGTCAGCACCTCGTCACCCAACACCAGCTCTCCCCCGGCGTCGAGACCGAACTCGAACTTCGTGTCGGCGATGATCAGCCCGCACTCGAGCGCGTGGACAGCGGCGTGCTGGTAGATGTCGATCGACAGCTGCTCGACCCGGTCGAACAGGTCGTCGTCGCCGACCAGGCCGCGGGCGGCGGCGGCGGCGATGTTGATGTCATGGCCGCTCTCGGCCTTGGTGGCGGGCGTGAAGATCGGCCGCGGCAGCCGGGCCGACTGGCGCAGCCCGGGCGGCAGCCGGTGCCCGCAGATCTCACCGGTTGCCTGGTAGTCCTTCCAGCTCGATCCCGCCAGGTAGCCGCGCACCACGCACTCGATCGGCAGCATCCGCAGGCGCCGCACCAGCATCGAGCGGCCGGCCAGATCGGGATCGCCGGCCGCCTCCGCAGGGAAGTCCGAGCGGTCGATCGAGATCAGGTGGTTCGGCACCAGCTCGGCGGTGCGGTCGAACCAGAACTTCGAGAGCCCCGTCAGCACCCGGCCCTTGTCGGGGATGGCGGTCGGCATGATCACGTCGAACGCGCTCATCCGGTCGGAGGTGACCATCAGCAGGGTGTCGCCGAAGCTGTAGATCTCGCGCACCTTGCCGGACGCCTCGTGCAGGCCCGCCAGCGCGTCAGACACGCTCCACCTCCAGGGCGTCGAGCGTGCGGTCGAAGATCGCGTCGACGTAGCGCAGGAAGCTCTCCAGGTCGAACACCCGATCCAGCGCTGCCGCATCCACCAGCGCCATCGCGTCGGGATCGGCCTCCAGCAGCCCCCGGAACGAGGTCTCCTCGTCCCAGGCGCGGAGCGCGTTTCGCTGCACGATCTCGTAGGCCGCCTCGCGCGAGGCTCCCGCCTCGACCAGCGCCAGCAGCGCCCGCCCCGAGAACACCAGCCCGTGCGAGGCCTCGAGGTTCCGCAGCATCCGCTCCGGGTCGACGGCCAGGCCCTCGGCCAGCCACACGACGCGATCGAGCATGTAGTCGAGGGCGATCGTGGAGTCGGGCAGCACCACCCGCTCGGCGGAGGAGTGCGAGATGTCGCGCTCGTGCCAGAGCACCACGTTCTCGAGGCCGACAACGGCATTGCCGCGCAGCACGCGAGCCAGCCCGGACACCCGCTCGCACACGATCGGATTCTGCTTGTGCGGCATCGCCGACGAGCCCTTCTGGCCGCTGGCGAACGGCTCGAACGCCTCGCGCACCTCAGTGCGCTGGAGGTGGCGGATCTCGGTCGCGAAGCGGTCGAGTGAGGATCCGGCCTCGGCCAGGGCGGACAGCAGCCGGGCGTGGCGATCGCGCGGGATCACCTGCGTGGCCACCTCCTCGGCCTCCAGCTCCAGCCGTCCGAGCGCGAACGCCTCGATCCGCGGATCCGAGTTCGCGTAGGTGCCGACGGCACCGGACAGCTTGCCGACCGCGACGCCCGCGAACGCCTCGGCCAGCCGCCGCCGCTGGCGCCGCAGCTCCATGGCGAAGCCCAGCAGCACCAGCCCGAAAGTGGTGGGCTCGGCGTGCACGCCGTGGGTGCGGCCGATCATGGGCGTGTGGCGGAACTCCTCGGCGCGTACGAGCAGCGCCCGCTCGGCCGCCGCCAGGCCGGCCACCAGCAGCTCGCCGGCATCGCGCAGCTGCAGCGCCAGTGCCGTGTCGACGACGTCCGACGAGGTCAGGCCGTAGTGGAACCAGCGCGCCGGCTCGCCCACCTGCTCGGCCACCGACTCGGTGAAGGCCAGCACGTCGTGGTGCGTGCGCCGCTCGATCTCGAGGATGCGCGGCACGTCTACGCGGGCCGACGTTCGCACGGCGGCGGCGGCCTCGGCGGGAACGACTCCGGCCTCGACCCACGCCTCCATGGCTGCGATCTCGACGTCCAGCCACCGCTGGAACTTGCGCTCGTCCGACCAGACGGCGCCCATCGCGGGGCGGGTATAGCGCTTGATCAAGGCATTTCGGAGTCTACCAACCGGCCCGGAGCGCTACGGCAGCAGCACCGTTCCGTCGTCGTTCAGCTGCCAGTGCGGGTTGTGCGCGATCTCCCAGGGATGGCCGTCGGGATCGATGAAGACACCGGAGTAGCCGCCCCAGAAGGTGGGCGCACCCGGCCGCGCGATGGTAGCGCCGGCCGCCCGCGCCTGCTCGATCACCGCGTCCACCTCTTCCGGTGAGCGCACGTTCTGCGCCGGCGTGCAGCCGCCCCAGCCGCCGCCGTCGACGACGCCGCTGTCGGCGGCCAGCTCGTCACGGCGCCACAGCGCCAGCACCGTGCCCGGGCACTGGAAGAACACGACCCCCAGCTCGGGGTCGGTGTTGCTGTGCCAGCCCATCGCCTCGTAGAAGCGCCGCGCACGCGCGAGGTCGGCGACGCCGAGCGTGACCAGGCTGAAGCGCTGCTCCATCGTCCTCTCCTCTACTCGGTCGCCGTCCAGCGGCCGTGCGGCGGCGCCGCCCCGCCCTGGGCCAGAATCTTGGCGGCGTAGATGGCGGCGTTGCGGGCGCCGTTGATCGCCATGCAGGCGACCGGCACCCCGTCCGGCATCTGCACCACCGACATCAGGGCATCCATGCCACCGAGGCTGCCGCGCTCGATCGGCACGCCGATCACGGGCAGCTCCGTGTAGCTGGCGATCACGCCCGGCAGCGCGGCGGCGCCGCCGGCGGCGGCGATCACCACGCGCACGCCGCGCAGCATGGCGGTGGATGCGTACTCGGCCACCTCGCGCGGGTTGCGGTGCGCCGACAGCACGCGCACCTCGAACGTGATGGCGCGCTCCAGCAGCTCGTTGCACGCGGCCTCGATCCGCTCCCGGTCGGCCTCGTCGGGAATCACGATGCCGACCTGCGGCCCGTCCGCCTCGAGCTCCTCCCAGACCGGATGCACCTCCGGCACCGGGGTGGGCGCGGGGCCCGCGGGCTGCTGCTCAGACACGGACCGGCTCCCCGACATCCGTGCGCAGCTGCATGCCCTCGAAGCTGATCAGCCCGGCCGCCCGGTAGGCGAGGTCGCGCGCCTCGGCCAGGTCGGCGCCCACGGCGGACACGTTCAGCACGCGGCCGCCCGACACCACCAGCCGGCCGCCCTCGAGAGTCGTGCCCGCATGAAACACGGTCGCGCCTGGCAGCTTCGCGGCCTGCTCGACCCCGGTGATCACGGCGCCCTGCTCGGGCGCATCGGGATACCCGCGGGCAGCCAGCACGATCGAGGCGCATGCCTGGCCGGACACGTCCAGCGATGCGCGGTGAAGCGTCCCTTCGGCGCAGCGGCGCAGCGTGTCCAGCAGATCCCCGTCCAGCCGAGGCACCAGCGCCTGCGTCTCAGGGTCGCCCCAACGCGCGTTGAACTCGAGCACGCTGGGTCCATGGTCGGTCAGCATCAGGCCCGCGTACAGACAGCCTCGGAACACGATGCGGCGACGCGCCAGCTCGGCGATGACGGGGCGGTGTACGGTGGCCACCAGCTCGTCCACGGTGGACGGATCGAGCCCCGGTACCGGCGAGATACAGCCCATGCCGCCGGTGTTGGGACCGCGGTCGCCGTCGAGCACGCGCTTGTAGTCACGGGCCGGCGCCAGCGGCAGCACGGTCTCGCCGTCGCACAGCGCCAGCATCGACACCTCCGCTCCCTCCAACCGCTCCTCGATCAGCACCCGCTCGCCGGCGCCGCCGAAGCGGCGGTCGACCAGGCAGGCACGGACGGCGTCGTTGGCCTCGGCCACCGAGCTGCACACGAACACGCCCTTGCCCGCGGCCAGGCCGTCGGCCTTGATCACGACGTTGCCGTCGGCCTCTGCGATCGCGAGGTGCGCGGCGGCTGGCGTATCGCAGATCGAGAACCCGGCGGTGGGCACGCCGGCGGCGGCCATCACCTCCTTGGCGAAGGCCTTGGAGCCCTCGATCAGGGCGGCCGCAGCGACCGGGCCGAAGCAGAGCACGCCCGCATCGGCCAGCCGGTCTGCCAGCCCCGCCACCAGCGGCGCCTCAGGCCCGACCACGACCAGGTCGGCCCCGATCGACAGCGCCAGGTCGGTGAGCGCCGACAGATCGCCCACCGGCACGTCGTGGCAGGTCGCGATCCCCGCGATCCCGGGGTTTCCCGGCGCCGCGTGCAGGTCGCCCAGCGAAGGCGAGCGCGCGAGGCCCCACGCCAGTGCGTGCTCACGGCCGCCGGATCCGATCAGTAGGACTCGCATGGGCCGTGCCGAGTCTACCCCTGCACGAGGAAGACGGGGATGCGCCGCGAGCGGTGCGACACGCGATAGGGCTCGTGCGCCCAGACGAAGTCGCCGATCAGTCCGCGGTCGTGGTCTGCGCCCATCACGATCGCGTCCATCTCGCGCATCTCGGCCTCCTTCACGATCCGCTTCGAGCCCTTGCGCGTCGCCAGCACCAGGCCGTTCGCCGTGTGCCCCGCCTTCTTGAACTTGTCGACGGCCTCGTTCACGATCCGCTTCTGCTCGTCCCACTCGTGCTTGGTGGGCTTGAGGCCGGGGTTGGGGAAGCCGAGGCTGGTGCCCCACACCCGCGCGATCGACATCACGAACACCTCGGCACCGAGCGGCCGCGCCAGCTCGAGCGCCCGCACGATCACCGGGTAGGGGATATCGCGGCCCTCGGATGCGACCATCAGCCGGCGCACCTCGAGCGTCGATTCATCAGGTGGGGGCGACGCTTTTCGCAGCATCGCCCCCAGCCTAGATGATTGTCCCTTGCCGGATCAGTCCCCGGCAGCCGCCGGCGCGGGCGGTGGCTCGCCGGCCTCGCTGTACTTGGGATCCTCGATGTACACGCGGTACCAGTAGAAGAACACGTACGACAGCGCCACCAGCCATCCGATGAAGTAGTAGATGCGGGTGTTGCCGATGCGTGCGTACTCGTATCCGCCGTACGACCAGATCACGAAGTAGAGCGCCGCCATCGCCAGTGCGATGTACTTGAAAAAGCCCGGCATCCGCACCGGCCGAGCCATGTCGGGGCGGAACCGGCGCAGCAGGTAGAAGCCGATCAGCACCGGGATGAACGATCCCAGGTAGCCCACATTCGAGAACGTGTAGATCTCGACCGCGCCGCCGAAGAACACGACGATCAGGCTGCAGATCACGTTGAAGCCCATCGAGAACGACGGCACGCCGTGCTTGTTCACGCGCGAGAAGATGCGCGGGAACTGGCCGTCGATCGACATCTGGTGCAACGAGCGGGCGCAGCCCATGATGGCGTTCAGCGCAGACAGCGCCAGCGCCACCACCAGCATGATCGTGATCAACCAGTCGAGCGTGTTGCCGCCGCTCGAGAACACCTTCCCGGCGAATGTCGAGAAGATCGTGGCGGGGTCGACCAGCGCCGGGTTGCTGAGCGCGCTTGCGCCCAGCACCACGATGAAGCTGATCGGGATCATGGTGTAGATGAAGAGGCCGTACAGGCCCTCCAGGTTCATCGCGATCTTGGCGTCGCGCTCGGGGTCACGGCACTCGCCGATGTAGCAGGCCGCAGCCTCCATCGCGATCACGTTCCAGGTCAGCAGGAACGCGTATGCCAGGTACACGGTCAGCCAGCCCTCGCCGTTCAGCGAGCTGAAGAAGCTGGTGCCGTCCAGCTGATGGAACCCCGACAGCTGCCCCCAGTCCGTCACGGACGGGCGGAAGATGGGGGCGATCGCCAGGAACGTCAGCGGGATCATCGAGAGCAGCCCCAGCACGGTCGCAAACGCCGTGCCCAGGCGGATGCCCAGGTAGGCGGGGATGAAGACCAGGATGATGCCGACCACCGAGATCGCGATCGTCCAGTACGCGATCGGTGTATGGATGGGCGTGAATCCCTTCTGCGACAGGCCGAACTTGTCCACCAGGTAGAACGACGCCAGGATCATGTTCAGCGGCGCCACCGGGAACCAGCCCAGCCAGTACATCCAGGCCGTGACGCCGTTCACGTGCTTGGCGAACCGCGGCCACTTGTCCTTGTAGGCGACGTACGCGTAGGAGGGCGAGCCGCCCGTGCGCTCGGGCATCATCGCCGAGAGCTCCGCCAGCAGCAGGCACAGCAGGTAGCCGGTGATCGTGATGAAGACGATGAGCGGAATCGATGCAGCACCCAGCGTCGTCACCATCACCGGCGCGATGCCCGTCACCAGGATCGTGCCGGCGAGGCCGATCACGAATGCTCCCCACCAGTTCGTCTCGCGGCTCAGACCACCGCCTTCGTAGTCCGGGGCGCCAGATTCGACTTCCGACATACTGCCTCCCTCCGAGCGTCGTTGTAACCGGTGTTGCGATAGTCAACCACGCCGGGCGGACGCTTGTAAAGACCTGGAGGGAGATTGATCGTGAGCCGTGCTACAGGCCGATCGGCACGTACCGCGCGAGCTGCTTCTGATGGCCCGCGATCACCTGGAAGGCCTGCACCATCTGGCTGCGCGCCAGGGTCGGCAGACCGCGCGGATCGAGCATGTTGCGGGGTTGCTCGCCGCGCTCGACCTGGGCCACCTGCTGCTCGACGCGCAGCTCCAGCAGCAGCTCGAACACCTCGCGCAGCTCCGAGCTGGCCTCGCCGCTGAGCTGGCCGGCGGCCTCGGTGGCGGTCAGCCGTTCGAGGGTCGAGGAGACGGTGATGCCGGCCGCGATCGCGTGGAACCGGGCCAGGTTGACGATCGGGATGATGCCCTGCTTCTTCAGGTCGATGCGGCCGTCGTCGTTGGTGATCAGCTTGCCGCGCCGTCCCAGGGGAGGCGTGAAGTCGGTGGCCGTGCGCGCCAGCCGCGCGACGAAGTCCGGGTGGCGGGGCGCCTGCCGCTCGATCGAGACCAGCGGGCGCACGATGTCGAGGCCGCCGGCCACCTGGCGGAAGTCGAACGAGACCGCGGCGCGCACCAGGTGTGAGCGGTCAGGGTGCTCCAGGCAGTCGGCCAGCACCCGCGACCACTCGCTGCTGCTCATCCGCCACTGGCGATTCCGCGCCATCACGTCCGAGTTGTCGGCGCCGAAGCCGCACCGTTCCAGGTCGCTGTTGATCTCGGCCGCGACCGTCGCGAAGAAGGCGTCGACCTCCTCTCCGCCGGGGTCGTCGTAGGCGAATGCGTTGTCCTGGTCAGAGGCCAGCGTCTGCTCACGGCGGGCGACGCTGCCCAGCGCCATCCAGGCCCACGAGCAGGGCGGCGCCCCGTGGCGCTGGAAGGCCAGCTCAAGCAGCCGCGTGGTGGCGGTGTCGCCGGCGAGTGCCAGCACCCGGCAGGCGTCCACCGACGACACGCCGGCACGGGTCAGCGCAACGATCGTCTGGGGCAGGTAGCTCGCGGCCTCCACCACCTGGTCGGCGGACTCGGCCTTGCTGATCGCGCGCCGCACGGCGAACGGAGTGCGACCCTCGAGGTACATCAGGTCGGTGGCGGTGACGATGCCAAGCGGCGTGCCGCGCGAGTCGACGACCGGCAGGTGGTGGATGCCGAGGTCGAGCATGTCGATCATGGCGTCGATGGCGAGCCGCTCGGGCGGCACCGTCATCGCGCGGTCGACCATCAGCTCCGAAACGGGCGTGTCGTAGGACAGGCCGGCGGCCACCAGCTTGCGGCGCAGGTCGGAGTCGGTGAGCACGCCCCACCCGCCGTCGAGGTCGACCAGGATGCAGGACACGTCCTTCTCGGCCATCCGCCGGGCGGCCTCGCGGACGGTATCGGTGGGCGCGCAGATCGGCGCTGGCCGGTGAACCAGGTCGCCCAGATGCGCCGTGCGGACGTCGCCCTGCGCGTGCACCACCTGGCCTGTGCGGATCATGCGCGCACGCAGGGTCGAGGCCACGAACTCGCCGCTCAGGTGCGGCACCGCCTGCTTGGCCGGGATCAGGATCAGCTCGCACTGCTCGCGGGCGCGCACGGTGAAGGCGGGTGCCTGCCCGGTCAGCATCGACGGATGGCCGAACACCTCGCCGACGTCCAGCACGTCGACCACCTCGTCCTCGTGCACCAGCTCGACTGCACCGCAGCGGACCACGTAGACGCCCCGCGAGACGGCGCCGTCCTCGATCAGGATGGACGCTCCCGGCGGCGCCGCCACCACCTCCGCGGCCTCGGCCAGCGCCTCCAACTCCGCCGGTTCGGCATGGGAGAACGGCTTGTAGCGCCCGAGGAACTCGGCGACGTCGCTCATCGCGCCGCCCGCAGCGCAAACCGGGAATACTTCCGCACCATGCCGTCGCCCATCCTATCCCGCCTGGCTCCCGCCGACCTGCTGCGCGAGCGGTTGATCAGCTCGATCGATCTGTCGGCCGACGGCGAACGGATCGCCTACTGCGAGCGCACGGTGGTCGGCGGCAAGGACCGTTCCAGCCTGTGGCTCGTGCCGTTCGGCAGCGGCCGGCCGCGGCGGCTCACGCACGGAGCCTGGAGCGACACCGCGCCGCGCTTCTCGCCCGACGGCCGCTCGCTGGCATTCCTCTCCGACCGCGAGAAGGCCGGGGTGTCACAGCTGCTGGTGCTGCCGCTCGACGGCGGTGACCCGCGGCCGCTGACCGCCTTCAAGCGGGGCGTGACCGAGGCCGAGTGGATGCCGGACGGCCGCTCGCTGGCGGTGGTGGCGACCGACGACGAGTCATATGACCTGCACGGCGAGCGCAAGGGCGACGAGACGGCGACGGTGCGCGTCCTGCGCCACGTCGACTGGCGGATGGACGGCGACGGCCTGCTCGACCACCGGCGCCACGTCCACCTGGTCACCCTGGGCGGCCGCTCCCGGAGGCTGACCAGGGGCCCGTGGTCGGCGTACCACGTGCGCCCCCATCCCGGCGGCAAGTCGATCGGCTTCATCGCCGACCGCGGCGGCGACGAGATCCATCCCGATGCGCAGGTGCACGTGGTCGAGGTCAAGAGCGGCCGCATCCGCCAGCGCTCAAAGCTGCCCGGGGAGGTGATGCGCTTCTCGTTCGACCCGGACGGCACGCCGATCTGCATCGCATACGACCGCAACCCGCCCATGGACGAGGACCCGACGCTGGTATGGAGCGTGGCCGGTGACGGCTCGGGCCGGCTGCTGACCGAGGGCATGGAGAACTTTGCCGGCAAGCAGGGCGGCGGCGGCGAGCGGCTGACCGTGATCCCCGACGCCGGCCGCGACGTGCCCTGCCGGGTCACCGACGACGGCCTGGTGCGGCTGGTCGACCCGAAGCTGAACCCGACGGCCTACGAGCTGACCGGGACTGGCCGGCGGGTGGCGGTGCTGATGTCGCTGAACGAGTACGACGGCGCCGACGTGTACGCGCTGGAGCCGGGGCGAGAGCCGCGGCGGCGAACCGCCGCCGGCGACGCCTGGCTGGCGAGCAGGGCGCGCCCGGTGATGCAGGAGCTGATCGTGAAGGGCCCGGCCGGACCGATCCGCACGTTCGTGCTGTCGCCGGCCGGCGCGAGGAACCGGCCGATGCCGACCATCCTGCACATCCACGGCGGCCCCACCTGGGCGTGGCCCTATGCGGCCGACGCCACCGACCACATGCTGGTCGGCGCCGGATACCGGGTGGCGCGACCCAACATCCGGGGATCATGGGACCAGGGGCGCGAGTGGATCGCGGCACTGGACGGAGCCTGGGGAGACGCGGACGACGCCGACTGCCACGCCGTGCTCGACCACCTGGTCAAGGCCGGGTTGGCGGACCCCAAGCGGCTGGGCTGCTACGGGAACAGCTACGGCGGGTTCATGGTCAACTGGCTGGTCGGCACCTCCGACCGGTTCGCCGCGGCCGTCTCGTCCAACGGCGTCACCAACCAGATCTCTGCCTACGGGAACTGCGACGTCGGCTACATCTACAACCCCCAGGAGGGTCTGGGCGAGCCGCTCACGCCCGAGGGCGTCGAGTCGCTCTGGCGCCAGTCGCCGTTGCGGCACGTGTCGAACGTGCACACGCCGCTGATGATCCTGCAGGGCGAGAGCGACCTGCGCTGTCCGCCGGCCGACAACGAGCAGTTCTTCATTGCGCTGCGCCGCCTGGGCCGGGAGGTCGAGTACGTGCTGTACCCCGACAGCGACCACTCGATGGCCTCAAGCGCACGACCCGACCGTCGCGTCGACCGCATGGAGCGGATCGTGGCGTGGTTCGGCAAGCACCTATAGCAGGTGCCGGTTCTGCAACGACCCGTCACGGGCCTGTTCAGGACCTTCGTCGAGGGCCGATGCGGTGTTTGACTCCAATAATTCCCGGTTTGGCTCAACCAGGCGATTCTGCTGTAACGCCGCCCGTGACAGGCGTCAAGATCCGGTGCCGGAACGCCCCGGTCGTCGGGTCGGTGTTTGACACCGGCCCCCCGGCCTGAGACCAGCCTCTCGACGGCCGCTGTGGCCTAGACGTGCGCGTATGCCGTGACGGCGCGCTCGCGCGCTCGCGTGGCCCTGGCCAGGGCCGGGCGCATGCGCTCCAGGTGCGCCTCGGCCACGGCGTGGCGCGACAGCATGCTCATGTTCATCTGCGCCAGCGTGGCCGCCGAGCGCGCCGCCGCCTCGGCCAGCAGCGAACCCGCCAGCGCGTCGCCCTCCAGGTTCCTGTTGCCTGTCTCAGCGACATCCGCCGCCAGCGTCGCCACCTCCGAGGCCAGTTCCAGCACCTGCATGGGCACCGCGATCGCGCCGGACACCGCCTCGTCAAGGCACGCCGTGCGCTGGTCACCCTTCTCCATCCGCAGCGCCTCCAGCACCACGCCGTAGGCTCGGCCGTCGGCGTAGGCCAGCCCCGAGGCCTGCTCGCGGATCGCGTGCGCCCGGTCGCGCACCGCCTCCAGCCCCTGCGCCGAGGCGAACGAGGTCGCCATCTCGACCAGCGCCGCCGCCATCGCACAGGTCAGAGCCGCGGCCGCCCCGCCCCCCGGTGCGGGGGTGCGGGCGGCCAAATCGTCGAGCAGCTGCGCGACGCTTGCGCTCAGATACGGGTCGTCCCTGTGATCGCTAGAAGAGTCCGACCGTCTTCCCATCCTCGTCGATGTCCACGTTGAAGCCGGCCGGGGTCTTGCCCAGCCCCGGCATCTGCATGATGTCGCCGCACAGCGCCGTCAGGAACCCGGCGCCGGTGTACGGCCGGATGTCGCGCACGGGGATGCGGAAGCCGGTCGGCGCGTTGGCCAGGGCCGGGTCGGCCGACAGCGACAGGTGCGTCTTGGCCATGCAGATCGAGAGGCCCGTCAGCCCGTCGCGCGTGAACTGCTCGACCTTCTGCTGCGCGGCCGGCAGGAAGTCGACGCCATCCGCCCGGTAGATGCGCTTCGCGATCTTCTCGATCTTGACGTCGATCGGGTCGGAGTCCTCGTACATGAAGTTGAACGTGTTCGGCTGGTCGCAGGCATCGGCGACGGCCTCGGCCATCTCGGCCGCACCGGCGCCGCCCTTGGAGAAGCCCTCGTTCAGCACCGCCGCGTGGGCCCCGTGGTCGAGCGCCAGCTTCTGCACCAGCGCCACCTCCTCGTCGGTATCGCCGGGGAAGCGGTTGGCGGCCACCACGCAGGGCACGCCGAACTCCTTCGCGTTGAGGATGTGGCGGGCCAGGTTCGCCGAGCCCTCCTCGATCGCGCGCAGGTTGTCGGCGGCCGAGTTGCGGGGATCGTCCTCCAGGCCGGCGTGGTGCTTGAGCGCCTTGGCGGTGGCGACGATCACGACCGCATTGGGCCCGAACCCGCCCGCGCGGCAGACGATGTCCATGAACTTCTCCATGCCCAGGTCACTGCCGAAGCCGGCCTCGGTCACCAGGTAGTCGCCCAGCTTGCGGCCGGCCAGGTCGGCCACAACCGAGCTGTTGCCGTGGGCGATGTTGCCGAACGGCCCGATGTGCATGAAGCAGGGCTGGCCCTCCAGCGTCTGGATCAGGTTCGGCTTCAGCGCGTCCTTCAGCAGCACGGTCATGGCGCCGGCGCAGCCCATCTGCTCGGCCGTGATCGGCGCTCCCTCGACGTCGTAGGCGACCGTGATCGAGCCGATCCGCTTGCGCAGATCCTGCAGCGAGGTGGCCATGCCCATGATCGCCATCACCTCTGAGGCGGCCACGATGTCGAAGCCGGTCTCGCGCGGGATGCCGTGGGTGGGACCGCCCAGGCCGGTGATGATGTTGCGCAGGTTGCGGTCGTTCATGTCGACCGCCCGGCGCCAGCTGACGCGGAACGGGTCGATCTTGAGGTCGTTGCCGTAGAAGATGTGGCGGTCGACGAACGCC
>Ga0207687_10001460_pt1 | contig 16224 bp, 11 predicted proteins | sample KBSM54metaG_FD_184399 | JGI IMG/M metagenome (GOLD analysis project Ga0207687, IMG submission 184399) | Miscanthus rhizosphere microbial communities from Kellogg Biological Station, Michigan, USA - KBS M5-4 metaG (SPAdes) (version 2) | ecosystem: Host-associated > Plants > Roots > Rhizosphere >...
GATCCGGAAGCGCTCGCTCTGCGGCGAGGCGACGCGGAATTCCTGGCTCATCTTCTTGAAGTGATCGCTGCCAATCACATTCTGGCGGGGGTCGATCGTATGCCCGGCCGCGTTACTGAAATAGAAATAGCTCGAAAGCCCACCGACCGATGAATAGAGATTGTCATAAGCCTCTGAATAATCGGTATAATCGCTAGACGAGAAATCCTTGCGATCGAGATAGGCGCCCGCATAGGTCAGGTCCCAATTGCCGAGTTTGCCCTCGATCGTCAGCGCCGCCTGGATGAAGCGGTCGCGGCGATATTCCGGGTAGAAATGCTGCACCTGGAGGTCGCCGACCCTCGGATCAAAACCATAGCTGCCGTGCGTCCGCTCGTCCTGGTAAACCACACCGGGGGTGATGGTCCAATTGTCGTCGAGATCGACCTTCAGCGCCGCGCGACCACCCCATAGCTCGGTGTCGTTATAGTCCTTCTTGACGAAGGCGCTGTTGTTGACCGCGATGCCGCCATGCGTCGCGGTGCAGGCAAAGGGGTTGGTTTCAGGCAGGAAGGCGCGACAGCCGGGGACATTGTCGATATAGCCCGCGTCCTTCTGGTAGAAGCCGACCACGCGCAGCGCGATATCCTGCGAGAAGGGCATGTTGATCATGCCTTCCAGCTTGCCGCCGACACCGCCATGGTCGACCGTGTTCACCTCTCCGTCGACGCGGCCGTAAAGGCCGCTCGTATCCGGCTTGTTGGTGATGATGCGGATCGTGCCGGCTTCCGACGAGGCGCCGTAAAGCGTGCCCTGCGGCCCGGCGAGGCTCTCGATGCGGGCGATGTCATAGACATGGGCGTCGAGATTGCCGCCGATCGTGGTGACCGGCTGCTCATCGAGATAGACGCCGACTGAGGGCAGCGAGCCCGAATGGTTGCCGTCACCGCCCGAGGCGACGCCGCGCATATAGACGACGTTGGTCCCGGGCGTCCCGCCCAGCGCCTGGAACGACACGGACGGCAGCAGCTGCGCATATTCGGCGAAGTTGGTGATGTTGAGCTGATCGAGCTTCTTCGTGCCGATCGCCTGGATGCTGATCGGCACATCCTGCATATTCTCTTCGCGCTTCTGCGCGGTGACGACGATGTCGTCGCGCTCATCCGGCGCGGTCGCCTCCTGGGTGTCCGCCGGCGGCGTGGATTGCGCGAAGGCGGGCGCGGCAAAGCTCGCTGAGGCGAGCAAGGCGGCGATGGCGAGGCGGCGATTGGTGACGAGCATCGTTGGTCCCCGATACGACATGATATGGCGAGAGGGTGTTCGCAGCCGCAACATCAGTCAATCTTGTGGCGACGGCGAAATCATTTCGGCTGGCTATCGTGACAGTTTTGCAACGATTCAGGCGAAAGCCGGCGCCGCCGGATAGCATTCGACCACATCGCCCAGCGCCGCTTTCAGCGGGCCAAGCCAGGCCTCGAAAGGCTGCCAGCTCTCGGTACCTTCACGGAAGATCGGCTGGCGTACCTGCTCCGAGCTGGCTGTACGCACCGCGCGCTCGGTCTTGTGGAAATCGAGGCAGGCAGGATCGAAATCCAGCCCGCACGCCGCAAGCAATGCCCGCACTTCCGCCTCGGTATCATCGACCATGCGCTCATAGATCACGCGGTGCACGAGCTTCGGCAGCACCGAATCGACATGCGCCATCAGCCGCACATAATCGCGATAATATCGGCCCATATCCTCGAGCGAATAGCTGAACGCCTGACCGCGGGCGAAATGCTGTTTGAAGTTGGAGAAGCAGCAGCCGAGCGGGTGCCGCCGCGCATCGACGATCTTCGCACCCGGCAGGATCAGGTGGATGAAGGGCAAATGCACCCAGTTATTGGGTAGCTTGTCGATGAGGAAGGGCCGGTCAGTCTGCCGCTGCACCGCGGCACGCTGGAGATATTCCTCGCCCATTTCACGGAGTTGAGCTGGCGTGAGATCAGCGATGCCGCTCGGATAGTCGGCGATCCGCCGGGCGATCGCCGGGATATCCGGCAGTTCCGATGTTCCCTCGACAAGCGGATGGCTCGACAGGATCTGCTCGACCAGCGTCGATCCCGAACGCGGCATGCCGATGACGAAGATCGGATCGGGTGCCGCGCAGCCCGCGCCCGCACGCGCCGTGAAGAAGGCAGGCGTGCATAATGCAACGCTATCAGCGACGAACCTGCCGGTTTCCTCCGCATCATAGACGATCTTCGTCCGGCGCAGCGCGTTGCCCGCGGCATAATGATCGAACGCTCGCGCCGCGTCCTTCCGGTCCTCGAACGCCTTGCCGAGTGCGAAATCGAGGTGGAACCTGTCCTCATCCGAAATATCGTCGCGTGCGAGCTGCGCCTGCATCGCGGCGACATCCGCATCGTCGAAGCGAACGGTCTTGAGGTTGGCGAGACTCCACCACGCATCGCCCAGTTCGGGCATGATCTCGATCGCGCGGCGATAGGCAGCGATCCCCTCCGCCTGGCGTCCGACCGTCTTCAGGATATGGCCGAGGCTGGTCCACACCTTGGGCTGCGTCGGCGCCTGTTCGAGAACGTGCCTGTAGAGCGCCGCAGCCTCATCGAACCGCCCGATCCGGCTGAGCGCGGCGGCCTTCAGATTGGCGTGGCCGATATTGCCGGGCTCGTCCTTCAGCACCTGGTCGAGCTCGCCGATCGCCTCGGCCGACTTGTTCTGCCGGTAGAGCGCGATGGCGAGGTTCGCCCGCGCCGCGGTGAAGCCCGGCTTCAGCTCGAGCGCGCGGCGCAGCAACGTCTCCGCATCCCTGTAGCGCCCGAGCCGCCCGGCGAGCTCGGCCAGCATCCGGATCGCCTGAACGTCGAACGGATCGGCCTTGAGATAGGAGCGCAGCAACGGCTCGGCGACCGACAGCTTGTTGTCGTGCAACGCAAGCGCCGCCTCCACGAGATGCGGCGGCCAGCGATTGCCTTCCTGCTGCCAGCTCGGCTCATTGGGATCGAGGAAAACCATTTTCCGGTTCCTAGGCAGGCTTGGCTTCGAAGGCAAAGACCGCGCTTGGTTTGCCGGTGCTGCTATCCGTCTCCGCGACCTCATATTCAGCGAGCAGCCGGAGCCGAGACCGGGGAAGCCAGGCCCGCCATGGATCGCCGACAAGGACATGCGCGCCGGCGGCGAGGCAGCGATCTAGAAATGCCGTGACGCGCTCGGCAAGATCGCGGTCATAGAAGAGATCGCCGACCAGCACGATATCGATGTCAGGCGGCGGGCCTGCGGTCAGGTCGTCGTGCACCACCGATACAGCCGCGTCGTTATGCGCAACATTCAGGCCAAGCGCGGCAATCGCATAGGAATCGACCTCAGCCGCGATCACCGTGCTAGCGCCAGCCTTCGCCGCCGCGATCGCCACGAGCCCCGAGCCCGCGCCCAGATCGAGTATTCGGTGGCCAGCCACGATCTCCGGATGATCGAGCACGTAGCGGGCCAGCGCCAGCCCGCCGGCCCAGTAATAGGCCCAATAAGGCGACCCGAACCCGTGTTCGTCCCGCGTCGCGAGCCGCCCGAGGCCGCTCGACGGCGACGCCTTGTGCAGATGGATTTCCGGAATGCCCGGCACCGGGGCGAGCGGCAGGTTGGCGCGGATGAAGTCGGTCGGGTCTATGGTTCCCATGCGAGCCTTTTAGACGGGAGCGGCGATGCGTTGAATCGGCGCTTGCGGTTGGAAATGTCAGGAGGGGTGCCTGAGCGTTTCTGACTTTTCCAACAATGCCAATCGAAAAATGCGGTGATTTTCTACTTATTTTCCGGTTACTTATGAAAAACGGCTCGCGATTGCTTATACCCGCCTTGGCGATGGCCAGCGTGGTGAATCTGACGTTCGTCAATCAAATTTGCTTCGTCACCCCCGGCCTCCGCCGGGGCGGGCTCTGAACTTGCTACAGGGTCCGAGGCGCCACAGAAGCGAACAGCGTTGGATGCTGAAACAAGTTCCGCCTGATCAAGTTTTACAGCGGCGACGCCAACGGCGCCTGGCTCATTCGGCCACTCCAGCAATTCGCGAGCTTTGACGGTAATTTTAGCAGATATACCCGATTGATTTCAAATAAAGTGTCTTTTTTTCTTTGAACATATCTTCCGGAAGCTCAAAGCTACTATAATCCAGTTTTGATATTATCGTACGGCGAGGCTTAACCTTGGTAACGCAATTAGGACAATAGTCATTTGCACTCTCTAAGAAGTACTTTGTGCCCCGAACCTCCAAATAAAATTCGTCGCCAGAATTGTCTATAATTCCGCCCTTACTGGGCCAGTTTTCAGCACCGATACATACTCTCTTAGATGACCGGTTCTCATAAATCAGCTGAAGGCTCCGAGTCTCCGGATGATCGACCACCTTATATTCAATAGGTACGTATCGGACAGGCCCCGCGGCGCATGCGGAAGCGGCAGCGATAAAGACCGCAGGGAAAAATTTCACGGATAGACCTCGGCCATGAGATTGTCGGGATTCCTTGCACCTTGGTCCGTATCTTTCATGCCCTCGAAAGAATCGAGAACCGGTTGCTTGTCACTATATTTATACCCAATTTGACCATTAGGCCCCCCAATCGTCGTTCAGCCCCGGTCCGAGTCCTTTAGTATGCAGTGAGTCATGACCGATGATCCATTTCGGGCCCGCTGGGTTAGATCTGAAAATTCCACTGAACTTAAAGTTCGTCGTCATCCCATCGCGAGTTGTGTAAGCCTCGCTGTGCGGGTCATGGCCTCTTGCGGCGTAGTCAGCGTCGGACAATAGAACTGCTGTCGGAGAAAACCACGTATTGGTCGTAGCCATCGCCCCGCGACGCAAATTTTCCGCCTTCTTCCGCAACCTAGCACCGCCCTTCCTACCGTGGGCGTCACGATCATCGGCCTTTTCATCCAGTTTATTAGCACGATTGAGCATGTCTTGCCCGACCCTTTGCTGATATTTATCGAACCTTTCCCACTGATCGTCGGTAAAGCCTTCTCCCCTTTGATAGTTCCCCGTGGGATCGCGGCCATCGATCGGATCATTGCCGACATATGCATAGAGATCCATCTGGTCCTTGTATCCAATTGGATCGGTCTGCAGGAACCGTCCGAGCTTCGCCGAATAAATCCGCGCCTTATAATAATACATACCGAGGTCCGGTAGCCAAGCCTGCCCGGTGTACTGAAACGCCCCGATATTGCCGCTGCCCGGGACGCCATATTCGTCATAGGTGTTGATAGCGATCAGCGCGCCTGAGGCATCTGCCACCGAAACGATTGACCCCTGATGGTCGCTCTGCAGGCTGCGCATGTCGCTGAGCCCTGCCCCCTCGAACCAGATCAAGGGATCGTCGTCGCCATTGCCGTGCACATAGCGCCGCAGCAGCGCCCCCGAGCTGCCGTCATATTCGGCGATCCGCTGATCGCCATCGTAGAGAAACTGGCGTATGCCTGACGCGCCGCTCGTCTGGTAGAGCCTGCCCATCGGATCATAGACCATATTGGTCGACAGCGTGCCAGTGGCCAACACCAGACGGTTCTCAACGTCATAGGTGAAGCAGCTGCCTCCCGCGCAGCCCGTGGCGGAGCCCGTCGACGCGAGGTTGCCGTTGGAATCATAGCCGGGCGATCCGCCCCCTACGGTCGTGTATTGGTTAAGCCCATTGGCCGTGTATGGGGTCGATGCCATCGTGTAGCCCGCATAGGCATAGCTGTCGTTTGAGCGCCCCTGCTGGACGATCTGGTTGGCCGGGTTGTAGCTGAATGTCGCACTGACGTCCGCGCTCGTCCCCGCCAAATCGTCGGCCAAGCCCGACAGGCGCATGATCGGATCATAGCTATAGGTGGTGACGACTGCGCCGCTCACCGGCTGGCACTGCGCGCCCTGCGTCGTCGTCACCGCGCCCCGCGCCGACTGGCATACCGCGCCCTGCGAGTTATACGATATCGCGAGGAACTGCGCGCCATTATAGATTTTGGCGGTCGCTGTCCGGTCAAGGCCGTCATAACCGTACACGAACCGCGTGCCGTCAGGGTGTTTGAGCGAGATTTTGTTACCGTCCGCGTCGTAAGTAAAGGGAACTCTGCGGCTGACCCCGCCCATGTTGATGGTAGTCTCGGAGAGCCGGCCGAATCCATCATAGACGTCATACACGTTGTCAGTGCCGGTCCCGCTGTCGAACCGGGCATAGGTTTGCAGGCCGCGCAGGTCGTAACTGTAATAGACGTCACGCACCGAGGAGCTTGGCGGCGTGGTGCAAGCGTAGCCCAACACGCAAGCGCCGCCATTGGCAAACGCCTTCACCGTCATACGATTCAGGGCATCATAGGTGTAGTTGATTGTCCGTCCGTCGCGCTTCCTCAGGCTAATGCGATTGCCGTTCGCGTCATAGCCATATTGCTCGAAATCGGTCGTACTCGCTGCACCCGGCGCAGTGATACTGGGGAAGTACCACAGGATCAGCCTGTCGAATCCGTCATAGCCATAGGCTGATTTGTTGCCATTGGCGTCGATAACATAGTCTTGTTTGCCGTTCTGGGTGTAGTGGTAACTCTGATAATCCTGCGCAATGGCGGTTCCCACCGCCTTTTGGACCTTCTGCACCTGGCCAGCCGCATCGTAGAGGATACGGGTGCTGCGATCTGGACCGTTCGGGCCAGTCATTTGTGGCACACAGGCATCGGTCTGAGTTGCCCATTGCACCGGATCCATACGGACCGCAGTACATTGGAGCCTACCAGCGGCGTCATAGTTATATTGCTTGAAAGTTTTTATCGCTCCATCAGTTCCCGTGACAGTCTCGCTCGTCCTCCGATCCGCAAAATCGTATGTTATGACCGTCGTAGAGTAAGGCAGGAAATCCGACCAAGTTTGCGGATCTATGTTATCCGGCCGCCAGGTTCCGAGACTACCTTTCTCTATTTTTGTGACACGTCCGTCAGCGTCGTACGTCGTTCTCGATGCGAGATAAGGCGAAACACCGGCACCCGTTATCGTGCCGACGACGCGCCCCAAAGAGTCATATCGAGAGTAATCTGTGAAAGCCGCCGGTTGGGTTTGCGCAAAGGCGACCTGCCCAACGCACAGCGTCGACAAAACACAACTTCCGCGGACGGCAGCGCGTACAAGGGTTCCTCTGCGCATCACAGACACCCCTGCCCGGTGCCGTTGGGTTTCGTCACAGAAGTTTTGTTTCCGAGCCGGTCATATCGATAGCATTCCAACAGCGTTACACCTCCAGCGGATACTGCCTTGCTTTTCAGCAGGAGATTGTTTGGGCCCGACGATGGCCCGTAATCGTAATCTGTGACGACTTCATCCGCACTCCCGCCGGCGCACGAATTTCCCACAGTCGCCGTAGCGGTGCAGGTCCGCGTCTCAACCAGCATAGACCTCGGATAGCTGGATTGCGTGTAACCCCCAGACCCGTTGCTTATCCAAGCATATCGATTAGCATAGATGTAGCGCACTACCGGATGCACGCCATTTACATCGGGCGGGGACGTCTTCGTAAGAAGATTGCCGGTGGTCTGATCCCATGTGTAGCCCGTTGTGTTAAACCGCGCGTCTGTCGCTGATATAGGCTTATTGCACAGTAGCGGGCCGCTACAGTTGGAAGGATATAGGGCCGTTTGAACAATATCGGCAAGGCCACTCCCGGGTTTTGCGTGAGAGCGTAATTCAGTGACGTTTCCGTTCGCATCATATTGGTAAACGTCCGAGTTTCCTTCTGGAAAATCGATCTCCTTGAGCCGGTTGTACGAGTCATAGGTAAAATTCTTGACTCTATTAAGTTCGTCGGTCTCTTGTAATACAAGAGAACTACGAGGCAGCTCCTGATTTCCAACGAAAGATTGGTGTCTGCCATCGGCTGAGGTTCGCGTCACAAAAATTTGAAGCCAATGCCCTCCATTGGGATCGGGGTACTCTATATACCTGTACTGGTACTGTATTCCGTCCGGGCCGGTATAATCAATATAGCTTGGCGGATTTGGCCCGCCCTTACCACCATTCGGACCCTGATCATTGTCAAAGTTTACCGCAGCGGGGAGACCCATGCCAGCTTTGTAGGCACGAAATTGCGCGGCATAATTTGAGGTTTCATACAAAAATTGATTTCCCAACTGATCTTGAGTGGTCAGCTTAATCCCCCTTCGACCGGAAATTAGCGTGGCGCCAGAGATCTGATTGTAGGTAATAGACGGCCAGCTATAGTTAGAAGTGCATGACCCCGTTCCATAATTACAGAATTCATAGCTGTCGTTTATCATCTTTGCGGAACTAAGGGCAAACCAGCTCGCGTAATTTAGTAATACCGAAATACCATTTGACGAATGCGCAGCTCTAAGGCGCGCATACGTTTGATATGAGGTACCCGACATAAGAACTGCTGATGTGTCATACTCGAAAGTAAGTGTTTTTCCGTCAGGAAATATCGCCGACGTTGCGGCACCGCACACATGCTGATTGGCCGAAGCTTTTCCAACAACACAGAAAGGCGTTCCACCCGCAGGCTGACTATTGAAAATCGCTGTATCTAATATGTATTTCGTGCCGTTTCTCTTGGTAAAAGCAAATGTCTTAGCTGACGTGTCGTAGGTCAACGTATTACCCATCCCCGATTTGTCCGCCCAGAGATTGGAACCATTAATCGTACGAAACACATAACTTTCGTGTCCTATAACGACGATGTAATCCGTCTGATAGGCCGTAGCGTCACCTGATACATATGCCTGAAGAGAGCTCCCCCAACTCATCCCCCCGTCACCGTCGAAGAGATAAAAATCAAGACTCGGGTCTATGTCGCTGTGTAGCCGCTCTTTTTGCTCATACGTCCATGTTGCAGACAATACGTTGACACCAAATTGATCGCGCATGGGGGTTTGAGGAGGAACAGGGTATGAAGAAAGGTCCTGCGCCATGGCGACCTTCTGACCTAATGCCAAGAAGTATATTCCAAGAATAATGCAGAGGCGTGCCGATTTGTACATCAACGTTCCCGATTCTATTAGGTAGCTCGCGAGGCGTGAAAATGACTATAGTTTCCGTGGAGGCCTATTGCCGCTCAAGCCGAAAGACTATCGGGTCACGGAGAAGGTGTCGGTGTGGGGGTCGGCGACGGGCAGGCAGCCGGCGCCGTGGTCAGCGTGTCATAACGGAGCCGATTGCCGGCACGATCGAAACAGCTCGCCATATTGACGCCGCTGCTTGGTCCGCCGCTCCGCGCGGTCGCTACGAGCCGGCCAAGCGCGTCATAACTGTAGGTCGTCGTCTCCGATCCAAACGCTACGGGAGCCAGGATCGCGGCCGCGGGTATCACCAGCCCTGCCGTAGCACCGTACAAAAACCGCACTCGTACGCGCATAGCCTTGCCCCCATACCGCTCGCTTCAAGACGTGCGCTAACTAGACTGTCACGATGAATTGTGACAGTTTCAATCAGTCCGCAGCGGATTTTTTGAACCGATTTGGTTTCATATATAATTTATTGAAAATGAGCGATTGCCTCGACTTGTGTGAGACTGGCTGGGCTGTGCAGCGTGCTTAATTGGAGGCGTCGCATTGGTTTGCGCGCACGTGGCGCTAGCGCCCGTTGGATGAGCCGCCACGATAGCAACCAGCCCCGAACCCGCGCCCAGATCAAGCACGCGGCGACCAGCCACAACCTCCGGATGATCGATCACGTAGCGCGCCAGCGCCAGCCCGCCCGCCCAATAATAAGCCCAATAAGGCGACCCGAACCCGTGTTCGTCCCGCGTCGCGAGCCGCCCGAGGCCGCTCGACCGCGACGCCTTGTGCAGATGGATTTCCGGAATGCCCGGCACCGGGGCGAGCGGCAGGTTGGCGCTGATGAAGTCGGTCGGGTCTATGGTTCCCATGCGAGCCTTATAGGGCCGCGGCAGCGATATTGAATCGGGCACGCGTTGGAAATGTCAGGACACTCGCTGACAGTTCCAACGACGCCTAAGGTAGAATGTTCTTATTTAATATTTAAAATCAGCTAGTTAGTGATATGCTCCCCTGACGACCGGGATCAGGAGAGTGGCAGAAACAGATCCGTGATCACCTCATGCTCCGGCACATCCGGAAAGAAGCTGACGCGCTGGCAGTAAAAGGGAAAGTCGCGTGGCTCCTCGCCGCTCGCGGGCAACCAGTCGCGGTACAGCCAGGATGCGGCCGGTTCGAGATCGTCGCTTGACCCGATCACGCGCAGCTTCGCGCAGCGTCCGCCCGGGATCAGCCCCGCCTCAACCCCGCTCCCCGTCGTCGCGATCGGCCGATCGGTCGCCGCGCAGAGATCGATATGGGTGGCATCGGCCGGTGTCGTTCGCGGATCGGTGTGGAAGACGTTGAAGGTCGCGCTCGTCCTCGGGGACAGCCCCGCCGCCTTGCGCCAGGCAATGAAGCGCTGGATCGTATCGCCGATCCGCGCCGGATCGCCGCGATGCTCCATCAGCGCGACGGGAGTCGCGGGCGTGTCGACAATGGTGACATCTTCGGCGGTATATTCGGTCTTCATCTGGACGCTCCTTGCTTTGGTGAGTGGCCCGAAGGCCGCAAGCCACGGCTCCCAATCGGGAGATTTCCGGAAGTCCGAAGGCAGCTGTCCGATCCGCTGTCTGAAGGCACGGGCGAAGGATTCCGGCGCTTCATAGCCGGCATCCATCGCGATATCGGTAATGGCATCACCGTCCCGATATGCCAGCCGATAGGATGCCCGCTTCATGCGGGCGAGCTGGACATAACGATGGACGGATACGCCGAACAGCGCCGCGAACTGGCGGTGGAAATGATGTTTCGAGAAAGCGGCAATGCCGCTCAAGACGTCCAGGCTGAGATTCTCATCCAGGTTGCGCTCGATATGATCGAGCACGCGCTGCATCCGCGCGTGATACTGTTCGAGTGCCGTCTTCGCCGTCTTTCCCATCACATCCTCCGTGGCGCCGACCAGCTAGACCGGTACCACAGGACGGCGCTCGACCGATCTTGCTGAACTCTCACCTATCCGCGGATGGCCAGCGACACCGAACCGTGCTTAACTCGCGCGATCGGTAGGGGGGACATAGTGACGACGACACCAACCCGTCCGTTCGGCTTCTGGACCGCGACCGCCCTGGTGGTCGGCGGCATGATCGGCGCCGGCATCTTCGTCCTGCCTTCGGAACTTGCCCCTTATGGCTGGACCGGCGTCGGCGCCTGGGTGGCAGGTCTCGCGGGCACGATAATACTTGCCTGGATCCTGTCGCGCCTCGCCATCGCCATGCCCGAAGCGCCGGGCGGGATCGCGATCACCGGGCAGGTGCTGGGGCCGCTGCCCGGCGTGCTGATCGGCTGGAGCTACTGGATCGGCATCTGGTCGGCCAACGCAGTCATCGCGACCGCGGCGGTACGCTATCTCGCCGTATTCCTGCCCTTCCTCGCCCCCACCGTTCCACAGGCGCTGGGCGCTGTGGTGATCGTCTGGGCCCTCACCCTGCTTAACCTGCGCGGCGCGCGCGCCGCAGGCCGGTTCCAGGTGGTGACCGCGATACTGAAAGTCCTGCCGCTGTTTGCCGTGATCCTGATCGTCGTTGCGCTCTGGACGGGTTTGCTGGCGCCACCGGGCGATCCGGGGCCGCATGCCGGGTTCAGCGCCGGTGGTATCACCCCTGCCCTCGCCTCCGTCTTCTACGCATTGGTCGGGTTCGAAAGCGCAAGCGTCGCCGCGGAGCGCGTCGACCGGCCCGAGGTCAATGTCGTGCGGGCCATGTTCGCAGGCGGGATCCTGACCGGGCTGCTCTACATCATCGTCTGTTCAGGGATCATCTTCGCCCTGCCCGAGGCGGTGGTACACGCCGCACCTGCGCCGATCTCGATGTTCGTCGGCATCTTTCTGGGCCGGGGCGCTGAACTGCTGGTCGCCGCCTTCGCCGTGATCGCGGCGGTGGGGGCGCTCAATGGCTGGATCCTGGTCCAGGGCGAAGTGCCGCTCGGCATGGCCCGCGCCGATCTCTTGCCGCGCTGGATCGGCCGGACCAATGACCGCGACGTGCCGGCCGGCGTGCTGCTCTTCACCAGCCTGTGCACGACGATATTGCTCCTGAGCTGTGCCATAGGCCTGAGCGACATCCTGGATTTCATGCTCAAGCTGACGGCGGCGGCCACCATGTGGCTCTATATCGGCGCATGCGCCGCGGCGCTGCGGCTCGGGATAGCGCGGATACCGGCCGTGCTCGGCCTGTTGTTCTGCTTCTGGGTGCTGGTCGGCACCGGGCTCGTGGCGAACGAGCTGTGCGCAGCGCTGATGGTCAGCGCGGTTCCGCTTTATCTGTTGCGGACGCGGGTGATGGCGGAGCAGCTGGCCTAGCAGACGGGCGATCCGTGACCGCTTGACGTCGGGTTTTCAGCGTCGGGGTTTGGAAAGCGGTCCACCTATCCTGATGACTTACCGAACCTACCCTTCAAAGGAAGAGCTGTATCAGTCCAGCTTACATCCGGTGCATAGCCCCACCTCGTTCGCGCATGCTCTCCAGCGTGAATTACGCCCCGGAGCAGCCTTGCCAAGTTAGCCCCGACCTCGATGAGGCCAATCTTTTCGCCAAGCCTAAGGGGCTGGTCGGAATCGGCGTCGCTGCTCCATTTCCTTGTGGCACTAAAGGCGAGGTGATAGTCCCCACCAACATCAAGCAAGCGCTGAAGCGTCGACATGACGAGAGGAAATAGTGTTGAACACCGCTCTTCGTCGGTCACATATTCATCAAAATAAGTATAAACACACCCAGCACCGTTATATGGACTGATCCATTCTGCACGCATAGATCTCAGCCAATCCGGAACATCGGGCGATTCATCAACCAGTTCGCCCAAAGCTGTAAGCCAGATGAGAAGCGGACGGTCCTTGACCCAAAAGCCGTACGTCATCCCGAGCCATTCGGTCTGCTCATCTTCTGGAATTGGCTGCCCTAACCCTACCCATGAACTTCCCACTTCTTCACTCCAGCATGCCGTGTTCGACGACGAACTAAGCGGGACGTGCGGGCTTGGCCATCGTCGGCAACGTTGACCGCATAAGTGGAGGGCTCCTACGATTTCGCCACAGCCGCATGAGCCGCTGAGCTGCTGAGCATTCGCCAATGATCAAATCCGGCTTTGAAGGGCTTCGAACCGCCAGCTGACTGTTATCGCCAGAGCGGAAATCGGCTAGGCTGGCCCCATGGAAACCGCAGCGGCCGCACGACTCGTGAAGCGCGTCGAAGTCCCGAACCCGGGTGGACAGGCAAAGCCCCGGATCGCGCCCTGGAAATTCGCCGCCGGCGTGCTGATCCATCTGAGCGTGCCGGCCTATCTGCTGACCCTGCTTGTAACGTTCATCCTCTACATCCTGGAGCATGGCACCGCCGAGGGCGTCTTCGCGCTGATGCCACCGGTCAGCCTCTGGTTCGTCATGCTCTACGCCGCCGTCACTATCGCCGTAACCGGCGTCGCCGCCATGGCCGGTACGATCGAACGGGCAAGGCGCAGCCGACAGGTGGCACGACTCGGCGAGGACCCCGCGGTCCGATCACGCCAGGAGCTTTCCCACGCAATCGGTTTGCTCGGCACAATGATCGAGGACCCCACCATCGAGTCAGCGCTTCACGCGATCGCTGAGGCTGCGTGGCAGCATGACGATGACCGGTACCAGCATGTCTCTCGCGACCTGGAGAAGGCGGCCGGCACCTATGCCAGCGCCTATGCCTCGGCAGGCGAGGTGCAGCGACTCGAGGTCAGCCGCCTCACAGCCGAAACACTCCGGCGCTTCGCGCATAAGCTCGACGACCTGGCGCGGGAAACCGGCACTGCCGCCACGCGAAAGGCGCAGACCATGGCCGGCTATATCGCCAGCAAATATGGCGACGACCTGGACTCAGTCCGGTGAAGGAGAGTGCGTGACGGCGATTGCAGTTACGCCTGCCGCGTTCAACCTGACGAAAATGCAATTCACGATTGCGTGCGGCACAATCCGGATTCGCTAGACCGGCCCATGTGGGAGGCGTAAATATGCGTCACGACATGCACTCATGTCGGGAAGCGACAACGCTTCAACCTTGGGGATCAACTCCACCATGACTAACCTTTATATGCTCGGCGCCGTCGGTGTCGCGGTGCTCACTTTGCTCGTCCTCATCCTGGCGTCCCGCTGTGTGCGATACGTCTCCAACAACCGAGTCGCGATCGTGGAAAAACTGTGGAGCCGCAGGGGCTCTATTTCAGGCGGTCTTATCGCGCTCAATGGCGAAGCCGGTTTTCAGCCTGACGTACTGCGCGGCGGCTATCATTTCTTCTTCCCGTTCCAATACCGGGTCCATATCCAGTCGCTGGTCACCATTCCGCAGGGCCAGATCGGCTATGTGTTCGCGCGCGACGGTGCGCCGCTGAACGCGACCCAGACGCTCGCCAGCAATGTCGGCACAGCCGATTATCTCGATGTCCGCGCCTTCCTCACCAATGGCGGCCAGAAGGGCCCACAGCGCACCATCCTGCGCGAGGGCACCTATGCCATCAACCTGGCGCAGTTCGTCGTCATCACCGCCGAGCGGATCTATGGCCTGATCCTCGAAAACCACGATGCCGGCCTGTTCGAGGACATGAAGAATGTCATCGAGGAGCGTAACGGCTTCTACGCGGTCGTGATCAAGGGCGTCGACGATATGATCGGCATCGTCACCGTTCATGACGGCGCCGCGCTGACCTCGGACCATATCATCGCGCCGCAGGTCGGCGTCGACCAGACCAATAGCGCCACCTTCCACAACTCCTTCCAGGATCCGGAAAAGTTCCTCGCGGCGGGCGGCCGGCGCGGCCGTCAGCTCCAGGTGCTCGTCGAGGGCAGCTATTTCATCAACCGCCTGTTCGCGACGGTGGAGATGGTCGCCAAGACGATCGTCGAGGTCGGCCATGTCGGCGTCGTCATCTCCTATACCGGCGATAGCGGGGCAGACACGTCTGGCGACGAATATCGGCATGGCGAGCTGGTCGACCGCGGCAGCCGCGGCGTGTGGAGCGATCCGCTATTGCCCGGCAAATATGCCTTCAACACCTATGCCGGGAAGGTCGTGATCGTCCCGACCACCAACTTCATCCTGAAATGGGATCAGGCAACCACCGGCCAGCACAAGCTCGACGAGAATCTGTCCGAGGTGAACCTCATCACCAAGGATGCGTTCGAGCCCACCCTGCCGCTCTCGGTCGTCGTCCATATCGACTATCGCAAGGCGCCGCTCGTCATCCAACGTTTCGGCGACATCAAGAAGCTGGTCGAGCAGACGCTCGATCCGATGGTTTCGGCCTATTTCAAGAACGTCGCCCAGAAGAAGACGCTGATCGAGCTGCTCCAGGAGCGCAGCGAAATCCAGGAACAGGCCGGCGAAGAGATGCGCGGCAAATTCTCGCACTATAATCTCGAGATGCAGGAGGTGCTGATCGGCACGCCCCGCGCGCATGAGGGCAACGACCAGATCGAGCAGGTCCTGAACCAGCTCCGCCAACGCCAGGTCGCGGCCGAAAAGGTCGATACCTACAAGAAGCAGCAGACCGCCGCCGACAGCGAGCGCACCCTGCGCGAGGCCGAGGCGCGGGCGCAGCAACAGACCGGCATCACCCAGTCCGAGCTGTCGATCACCATCCAGGAGAATGAGGGCAAGGCGGCGGCGAAGCGCGCCCAGCAGGATGCCGACCGCACCCGGACCATGGCCCAGGCCGAATCCGACCGCATCCGCCTCACCGGCGAGGGCGAGGCGGCCAAGATCGTCGCGATCGCGGGCGCCGATGCCGAGCGCATCACCAAGACCGGCCTCGCGACCGCCGAGGCGATCGAACGCCAGGTGTCGGCGTCGGGCGGCGCGCAGTTCCAGCTCACCCGCCAGATCGTCGAACGCATCGCCGAGGCGCTGGAGACGTCGGGTGTCGAGATCGTCCCACGCGTGCAGATCAACAGTGGCGGCGAAGGCGGAGGCGGCATGCTGCAATCGCTGATCGGCATGTTGTTGTCGGAGAAGGGGCTTGCGCTGCAGACAGCGGTGCCCGCGGCCAATGACGACAAGGCGGCCGAGCCGATCGCTGCGGAATAACACCAAATTCGGGCCAATATTCAATTGAGCGCCGGAGCCTGATTTGGGGTGCACTCCATTGGGGTGCACCCCAATGGAGTCCCCGAAATCAAACTGAACGACTGGCGGCGGATCGCGCGTCCCGTGACCGCCGGCCAGCGAG
>Ga0207687_10001461_pt1 | contig 16224 bp, 10 predicted proteins | sample KBSM54metaG_FD_184399 | JGI IMG/M metagenome (GOLD analysis project Ga0207687, IMG submission 184399) | Miscanthus rhizosphere microbial communities from Kellogg Biological Station, Michigan, USA - KBS M5-4 metaG (SPAdes) (version 2) | ecosystem: Host-associated > Plants > Roots > Rhizosphere >...
GAGTAATTGCCGCGCAGCACGCGCGTCGCATCGCCGAGCGGGCCGATCACCGCCACCCGCAAACCGGAACGCAGCGGCAGGACGCCGTCATTCTTGAGCAGCACAAGGCTCTTCTCGGCCGCATCGAGGGCGAGCTTGTCATGCCCGGGCGCGCCCACAGCGAAGGGCGGGACGTCGTTGACGCGGATGCCGGGCAGATCGCCGTTGCGCAGCCGGGCGGAAAAGAGCCGGGTCAGCGCCCGGTCGATATCGCCGATCGAGATCAGCCCGCGGTCGAGCGCCTCGCGGTAGCGCTCGCCAAGGCCGCCAACGTCGCCCAACGTCGCGCCGTTGCATTCGTTGTCGACGCCCGCGCGCATCGCGGCGGCCACCGCCGAAGCGGCGTCGGGGGCGTATTTATGGTTGTCGCTGATGTCCTTCACGGCATCGCAATCGGACACGACATAGCCTTTGAAACCCCAGGCGCCGCGCAGATGCTCCTTGAGCAACAGGTCGCTCGCACAGGCAGGCTGGCCGTCGATCCGGTTATAGGCGCACATGATCGACCCCGCCTTCGCCTCGACGATCGCCGCGCGGAAGGCAGGGAGATAGGTGTCTTCTAGATCATGGGGGGAGACGAACACATTCGCCCCGTGGCGCGTGGATTCAGGGCCGCTATGAACGGCGAAATGCTTTGGTGTGGCGATCACGTCCGGCAGATCGGGGTTCGGCCCCTGCATGCCCTGGACGAAGGCGACGCCAAGCCGCGCTGTGAGATAAGGATCCTCGCCATAGGTTTCCTGGCCGCGGCCCCAGCGCGGATCGCGGAAGATGTTGATGTTGGGGGACCAGGTGTCGAGGCCGGTGCCGATGCGGCCGGTCTTGCCGGTCTGCCGTGCCAATGTGTGCAGGCCGCGCACTTCAGTGCTGATCACGCCGGCGACATCATGGACCAGCGGCGTATCGAAGGTCGCGGCCAGGGCGATCGGTTCCGGAAAGTTGGTCGTGGGCACTGATCCGAGCGCCCCGTGCAGCGATTCAGTCCACCAGTTATAATCCGGCACGTCGAGACGTGGGATGGCGGGCGCGACGTTCACGAGCTGGTCGAGCTTCTCGTCGAGGCTCATGCGCGCGACGAGGTCAGACGCCATCCGGTCAGCCTTGGCACGCTCCGGCGAGGCCTCGGCCTGCGCGCGCGGCACGGCGTTCTGCCCGCTGGCGGGAAGAGTGCCAAGGCTAGTGCCGGCGAGAAGCAACGCCGCGCTGGCGATGAAGCATGCTGAAACCGTCAATGGCTGTCCCCTGTGTCGCTCATGATTGGCGATTGCTGAAGTCTTCGCGCCGGCAGGTCACACGGGCTGCAGGCCCTGCGCGACAATCTTGCGGATCAGGTCGCGATGCTTTGGCAGCCCGGTACGCAGACGATCGGTGCGCTGCGCATTTTCCCGCATCGCACGTTCCGCCTGCCGTAATTCACCGGCGATCGCGCCTGGCTCGACCTCTGTACGGAAGCCCATGCCGTACAGGACATATTGATAGCTCGCGGCGGGAAAGACCTCGTCGATCCGGTCGAACTCGTCGTGGAACCAGGGAGACTGGTATTTCCACAACAGGAGCAACTTCTGCAGGCGCTCCGGAATTGTCTCGGGCAGCACATTGTCCCGCCAGAACTGGCTGTCAGTGCGCTTGGTCAGCACATAGTGAAGTTTGAGGAAATCGATGATCCGGCCCCAGCGATAAAGCGTCGTCGCATTGAAGCGCGATGCGATGACATCCATCACCTCGCGGCAAGCAGGCATCTGCTCGGCGATCACCTTGGCGGAAAGCTCGATGAGCACGATCGCGGATGACTCGAGCGGTTCCATGAATCCGGCGGCGAGCCCCACCGCGACACAGTTGCGCTTCCAGAACGTCTCGCGGTGGCCGGCCCGGATCTTTATCTTGCGCACCGGCAGATCGCGGCCCGCCTCTCCGAGATAGGCGCGGAGCTCGCGCTCGGCCTCGTCGTCGGAGATGTGCCGGCTCGAGAATACATGGCCCGTTCCCCGCCGTGTGGGCAGGCCGATATCCCAGATCCAGCCAGCCGACTGCGCCGTGGAGATCGTGTGCGAGGCGATCGGGCTGGTGTCGCTATCATGAGGCACCTGCACGGCGAGCGCGGTGTCGCAGAACAGCACATCGCCGCACTCCTTGAACGGCACGCCCAGAGTTTCGCCAAGCAGCAGCGAACGAAAGCCCGTGCAATCGACGAACAGATCGCCCTGGATTTCCCCGGCCTGCTCAGTGACCACACTGCGAATGTCGCCGTCTTCGGTCAGCGTAACGTTCCGCACATCGGCGAGTATATGCCGCACCCCGAGCTTCTCGCAGCAGTGCCGCTGCAGAAAGGGTGCGAACTTGCCGGCGTCCAGATGATACGCGTAGTTTGCCGCGCCCTCATATTCGGGCGTAGTGATCCCCTTTGGGGCGAGCCCGTCGTCGCAAATCTTCCCCTGCGAGCACACCGTGTCGCAAAAACTTTCGCCGCGCCCGTCGTTCAGCCAGTGCGGCACGAGATTGATCTGCTCGAAACCCTGCGGGAGCATGAGCGGGTGATAATAAGCATCATCGTCGGCCCCGGTCGTCCAGCGCGCAAATTTCGCGCCCTGCTTGAAGGCGGCATCGCATTCGCGAAAAAGGTCGGTTTCGGAGACGCCGATTTTCTTCAGCGTCGAACGCAGCGTAGGCCAGGTGCCCTCACCCACCCCGATGATCGGCACGTTGGGGGATTCGACGAGCGTAACCGTAAAATCGTGAGGAATTCGGCTGCGATGCCTGGCGGAAATGATGCCAGCGGTGAGCCAGCCGGCGGTGCCACCGCCGACGATCACGATATTGCGGGTGCGGGTGACCATAGGAACCTGTAAAAAAAGGGGGCGCCCCATAAGGCGCCCCCGATACTCCGAACGTCAATAGTGGAAGCGCGCTCCGAAAGTGAAGCGGCGACCATATGACCAGATGTCAAGCACCTGGTTCTTGAAACGGCCATGCGTGCTGTAGGTCGAGTCGTTCAGGTTGGAGCCTTCGACGAACACAGTGAACATCTTGTTGATGTCATAGCTGGCCGAAGCGTCAACCTGCAGCTGGCTGTTCACATAGACCGGTTCGGCCCCGTAAGCGCCGCCCTGGCCCTGGCCCAGACCGGACAGATACTCGTCACGCCAGTTGACCGAGACCCGCGCCTGGATGCCGTGCTTGTCGTAGAAGCCGACGAAATTGGCCGACTTGGTGAGCCCGGTGATCGTGAACGCGCCGCCCACGACGTTGGTCGGATCGTAGTTGCGGTTGGTCGACGGGATAGTAGCGTTGGCCTGGAGCCCGAATCCGGTATCGCCAAAGGTGTGCTGAAGCGCAATCTCGACACCCTTTACCGTGGCTTCCGGTCCGTTGATCTGGGCGTTGACGTTGAAAATCGCAGTCTTCCCGGTGCTCGGATCGATCACGCCATTGATCGATTGCTGCGAAACGCCGCCAACGATGAAGTTGGTGATGTGCTTCAGGTACAGATTGACGGCAAAATACGAGTTCCGTCCATAGTACCATTCCACGCCGGCGTCGAAATTGTCAGACAGGTAGGGCTTCAGGAAGGGGTTGCCGCCGCTCGCCGCCAGACTGCCGACGCGCAACGTTCCGAGATTTATGGTCGGCTTCAAACTCCCGAGCGAGGGCCGTGTAAGTGTCCGCGACGCATCCAGGCGCAGGATCAGGTTAGGCTGGATCGTGAGCTTGGCGTCGAGACTCGGAAGCAGGAAATTATAGTTCGAATATTTGATGATCGGCTGCACCGCGGAGAAGCCGTCGTGAGCCGGCCCGAGCAACGGATCCGGCTGGATCAGCGTCGGGTCGCCCGCGGGACGCGCCAGGCCGAGAAGCTGGCGATCCAGGCCCATCGTGGACAAATGCGTCCCTTCGTCACGAATGCCCGCAGCGAAGTGGAACGGCATTCCGGCGATGTCCGAATCATAGGCCGCCTTGAAGAAGATCGCATAGGTCTTCTCCTTCACCTCGAACACACTGCCGGCGTTGTACGACGGCGCGACCGATCCCCCGCTCGCCTCGAGCAGCTTGTAGACCGCATAGGGATCGTACACGAGGAACCCAGGCGCGAGCGTTCCGGTATAGCCCGGAATGAAATTCGCCGTGCTGACCGAACCCTGATAGACGTTCGCTGGCAGCGGCGAGATGCCGCCGGACGATCCGCCTGTACGTCCGGAGAGCGTTCCGTAGCCCGAACGGCTGGCAAACACGCCGTTGGAGAAGGTGCTTGTCGATTCGCCGTACAGTCGGTCCTCGATATATTGACCGCCAAGCTTGACCTTCAGACCGCCCTTATCCCAGCCGAGCGCGCCGCGGACCTGCTTGACGGTATCGGTATTGTAGCCGGCGCCGCGGACAATGACGTGCGAGCCGATTTTGCTCGTGTCGAGGAACTGGGAGACGTTCCCTGCCGGGCCGACGTCGTGCATCTGCGGATAAGCGTTGGCGCTGTCGCCGACGATCTTCACACCGGTGTTGGCGCCGAGCACGGTAGAGGAAAAGATCGGGTCCCCATTGGGCTTCTGCCCGCATTGCTCAGTCGAGTACGTACCAGGCGCGCCGTCTACGCAATTCGTGCCGCCATAGCCGATATCCATGCTGTCGCCGTACCCGTTCTTGCCCGGGTTGCGCGTGCTGCGTGCAAGAGCGCCGTCGAGCTCGAACCGGAGCCCTTCGGCGATATCCCACTTGACGTTCGCGCCCAGCTGGTTCGTTTCGAAGATATTCCGGGACTTGTTGGCGCTGAAGTCCATCGGCGTGCCGAACTGGGTGAAGTCCACCGCAGTGCCGTTCGAATCAAGCTTCACATTGCGCAGATCGCTGCCGTTGAACCAGGCGGCATAGCCATAGGCGCTGCTGTGCACGGTCTGCCGGCTGAAGTTGTCGTCAACCGTCAGGACCAGGCCGTCCGTCGGCGCCCATTGCAGCGCGATGCGCCCGTCGAGCCGCTCATCCTGGTTGAACGTCTGCTCGGCACCCTGCTGCTGCGGCGCCCAGGCGGCCGTACCGGTCCGGTTGGCGTTGGTCTTGTCGGCGGGCGTGCAGACGGCGGTGAGCTGGCATTTGTAGAAGCCCAGCGTAGTGATGTTGTTAGTCGTGCCCTGTTGTCCGATCCAGCCAGGGATAAACACATGGTTCGAAGTGGTGTCGTGCCGCGAGTAGGCGCCGTCCACCAATATGCCGATCGTGTCGTCAGCGAACGTATCGGACAGCAGGAGGCCGCCGGTCGGCGTCACGCCCTTGTCGCGCGACTGGATCGCGCCCGACCCCATCGCCGCGATATGCAGACCCTTGCGATCGAACGGCTTGGGATAGGCGATATCAATCGTGCCGCCGATCGCGCTGGTCGAAAGCTCGACGTCCGGCGTCTTGTAAACGCTCAGCCGGCCGACGAAATCGGCGCCGACGGTCGTGAAGTCGACGCCACGGCCGCCCGTTGCGGTCGAAATATGGCGACCGTCATAGAGCGTATCGACAAAGTCGCCGCCAAAGCCACGGATGGAGACACCCGTCGCCTCGCCGCGCGCGCCGGAGCGCTGGATCGACACACCGGGCAGGCGCTGCATTGCGGAGGCGACGTTCGAATCCGGGAACTTGCCGATATCTTCCGACGAAATCACATCGACGACACCCGACGCTTCGCGCTTGACGTCCAGACTGCGCTGGAGGGAGCCGCGGATACCGGTGATGATGATGTCCTGGTCCGGCGAAGGCGCACCGGCATCGGTAGAGCCGGCCGGGGTTTCCTGCGCGGCGACGGGTGAGGCGATCGAAAGCGCTATTGCGCTGGAAGCGGCCGCGAGCAGGAATTTCCTCGCGCCCGAGCGGTTTGCGATGTGTGAGTATAGAGTCATTAGGTTTACCCCCTCCAGTTTGTTTTAGAGCGGGTTGTGGAGCTTCTCCCCACACCAGCTCATTGCGCTATGGCCGCGCTCACGAATCCAGGGGTGCGCCTGAGGCCTCGACGGCTGCAGGCATCCTCCAAACCCGAATTCTTCGCTCCGGTTATGTTGCACGATAACGAGCGAAGGTAGCGCTATCAAGAATTATTTGTCGGCGTAATTGAAAGAGCGATATGGCGCTTGGCGAGGAGTGCCGTACCGAGGTCGCGACGACCGGCCTGACGCTCCGAGGCTTGCCGCAAGGCCAATCGGCGGGCAGACTCGTCGCTCAGGGAAGAGGTAACATGACGCAACAACTCGAGCTGCTGAACAACGAATCGCACAAGAATCTTCTGATCCGCGCGGACGCCGGCGTGCCGCATCCAAATTTCGTCATGGTCGTGATCGGGGAGTTCCCCAAGGCGGCAAGCAGTTGTCCGATCTTTTTTGCGAAAGACGCAGCAACCGGCGAATTCTACGCCGCGGCCCTGTTCGGCTTTCAGCCCGGCGAGATCCTCGCCGACTCCGCTGAACGGGGAAAGGCCGATTTCCATCCGCTCGAACTTCAGCGCCAGGGCTTTTTCGCGTCAGATCAAAATATTGCGATCGACACCGGCCATCCGCGATTCGGTGCGGGCGCGACGCTGGCGCTATTCGATGAGGATGGAGCGCCGAGCAATGCACTCCGCCAGATACAACGCATAATCGGCCAGCTCGCGACGGGGATCGAAGCCACGAAAAACTTCATTCGCGAGCTGCTTCGCCTCAAGCTTATCGAGCCGGTCGACATCTCCTTGCGGTTCGACGACGGCGAAAGTCTTTCGCTGGACGGGCTTTACACGGTCAGCCGGGAAGGCCTGAACGATCTCGATGATAGCGCTATCCTCGCACTTTTCCGGAGCGGCTATCTTCAGGCGGCGCTTTGCATGAGCTTCTCGCTGAACCAGATTCCGATCTTGGCGCAGCGCCGCAATGAACGGCTGATTGTCGCTCCGTGAGCGTCATGACGGACAAACTGCCCCCGGTACCGGAGCGCGACGCGGGGGTATTTGGCGACGAACAACGATTTCTCCGCGAGCTGGTGGAGCCGTGCCAGCCGGTGATCATACGCGGCGCCTTCAGCGATTGGCCGGTCGTACGCGCCGCGGGCACCTCGCCGGAGGCGATGCGCACCTATCTCGATCGCTTCGCCAATCAGGAGCTGGCCGAAGCTTTCATTGGCGATCCGTCAATAGCCGGCCGCTACTCCTATACGGACGGCCTCGACGGCTTCAATTTCGATCGCGTCAGAATGGATCTTCCCGGCGCGCTCGACCGGATACTGGCAGGTGTCGCCCGTCCGGGCTCGTCCACCGTCTATATCGGATCGCTGGAAACGGATATTTTCCTCCCTGGTTTCTCGAGCGAGAATCGCGTTCCGGTGCTTCCGCCCTCGGTCAGCCCGCGGATCTGGATCGGCAACGCGTCGTTCGTCGCGTGTCACAATGACAATTTCGACAATATCGCATGCGTGGTCGCGGGCCGCCGGCGCTTCACGCTCTATCCCCCCGACGCTGTCAGCGATTTATATGTGGGGCCGATCGATCACACCATGTCGGGCCGGCCGATCAGTCTCGCCGCCGGCTCGGACCCCGGCGATCCGCGCTATCCACGTTTCGGCGGCGCCGCCGCCCGCGCAATGGTAGCCGACCTTTCGCCGGGCGACGCGCTCTACCTTCCGAAACTCTGGTGGCACCAGGTGGAGGCGACCGATTCCTTCAACGTCCTGGTCAATTATTGGTGGGACGCGTCGAGTATGGGGCCGGACGCGCCCCACACGGCGATGATGCTGGCGATGATCGCGATTGCCGAGCGTCCGGCGGCCGAGCGCGCGGCGTGGCGCGCTTTCTTCGATCATTATGTGTTTCGGCCGGACGGCCATCCGCTCGCGCACTTGCCGGAGGACAAGCATGGCATTCTCGGCCCGTTGCGCGACGGCAATTACGGGCGAATCCGGGCGATGGTCATGCGCATGCTGCGCGGCGGCTAACTCTGGCGCAGCCAGGAGCGGCCAGATTGACACACGCTGTCATTACTCCGACAATTACGCCGAAAAAACGGGCAAACCACTGCAATAAAACGCTGCGCCGGCAGCTGCGAGAGGATGCGGGAATGAAGATAGGACAGGTATTTTTCCGTGCGATGGTAGCGCTACCCTTGTTCGGGAGCGTAGCGGTCGACGCCCAGGTCAAGACCAACATCCCGGCACCCGTCGCCGGCGCGCTGCCGGTTACGGTCGAGCGCATCAAAGTCCATTCGCGCGCGATCGAAGGTAATCTGGAGGGGGATTCAGCTGATCGCGACGTGATCGTGATGCTCCCGCCGAGCTACGCCAGAGCGCCGAAGCGGCATTACCCGGTGTTGTACGCGCTGCACGGTTATTCGATCGGTGCCGACCAGTGGACCAGGGAAATCCATGTGCCGCAGACGATCGAGGGCGCCTTCGCGAAAGGCGCGCGCGAGATGATCGTCGTGTTTCCCGACAGCAAGACCGTCCACAACGGATCCATGTATTCCTCGTCGCAGACGACAGGCGATTTCGAGAGATTCGTATCGCACGATCTGGTCGGCTTTATCGATGCGCATTATCGCACCCTTCCCGTCCGCGCGAGCCGCGGCCTGGTCGGCCACTCGATGGGCGGTTACGGGGCGAGCCGCATCGGCATGAAGCATTCCGATGTGTTCGGGGCACTCTACATCATGAGCCCCTGCTGCCTCTCGGCCCGGCCGGCGGCGGCGGTCAGTCCGGAGGTGACGGCGGCACTCGCGACCATGAAGTCGCCGGCCGATGCGGCGAACCTGCCCTGGGGCGTGCGTGCGCAATTCGCCGCGGCGGCGGCCTGGTCGCCCAATCCCAAGCATCCGCCGCTCTATTTCGACCTGCCGACCGGCGACGAGGCGCAGCAGCGCGAGGTGCTGGCGAAATGGGCGGCCAACGCACCGCTTGCCTTTGTCGACCAGTATATCGGCAATCTGCGCCAATATCGTGCCATCGCGATGGACGTCGGGGATCGTGACGGCCTCCGGATCGATGCGCAGAAGCTGCACGAGGCCATGGACCGCTACGGGATCGTCAACAGCTTCACCATCTATCCCGGCGACCATACCAGCGACGTGGCGGGCCGTTTCCAGGATTTCGTGATGCCGTTTTTCAGCGACCACCTTGCCTTCGGCGCGAAAAAGTGAAGAGGCTCGCCGCCATGGCGGACTGAAAACGCACTCCGCTGGAGAGACTTGCATGAAACATTGGATGCGCCTGGTCCTGGGCGCCTGCACACTGGCCGCCCTGCCCCTTCCCGCGATGGCCGATCCGCTGGCGCCGACCGGGCGGTGGACCGCCAATGCGCGTGGCGCCGCGCAAACCCCGCCAATGGGCTGGAATAGCTGGAACGCGTTTGCGAGCGACATCGACGAGCAGAAGCTGCTCGCCTCGGCGAAGATCATCGTCGATTCCGGACTGGCGGCGAAGGGCTATCGCTATATCGATATCGACGATGGCTGGTGGCTCAAGCGCCGCCAGCCCGACGGGCGGATCATCATCCGAACGGCGACATTCCCTTCGGCCGCGACACCCGACGGCGCCACCAGCTTCCGCCCCCTGACCGACCGGCTGCACGCGATGGGCCTGAAGGCCGGCATTTATTCCGAGATCGGCCGCAACAGCTGCGCCCAGGTTTATGGCGACAATACCACACCCAACCAGCCGGAAGGCACGCAGGCGGAGCGCGAGGTCGGCCTTTACGGCCATGTCGACCAGGATATCCGCCTCTATTTTGCCGAATGGGGTTTCGATCTCATCAAGGTGGACGGCTGCGGCATCCGCGCGCTCGGCCCCACCAACGATAAGGTACGCTCCGGGCAGTATCGCGCACTAGGCCCGTTCGTCGACAGCGACTCGCTCGGGCGTACGGACGTCGCCACGTCGCGACGCCTGTATACCGAAGTCGGCACTGCCCTTGCGCGCTACAATCCCGATGACGATTTCGTCTACTCGCTCTGCCTGTGGGGGTCGGCTGACATACGCTCCTGGGCCAAGGAAGTCGGCAACATGTCGCGGACCAGCGAGGACATCTCACCCACCTGGAGCCGCATGCTGCACAATCTCGATAGCGCGGCGCGCCGGCCATTATACGCGCATCCCGGCTCCTGGAACGATCCCGACATGCTGTTCGTGGGCACCGGCGAATTCGATGCCCAACATCTTACCGAGGCCCGATCGCATTTTTCGCTCTGGGCGATGGTCAATGCGCCACTGATGATCGGCTATGATCTGCGCAAGGCGACCGGGCCACTGCTGGATATTCTGGGCAACGCCCGGGTCATCGCGCTCAACCAGGATCCCGCCGGCAATCAGGCTGTCCTCGCGTTCGATTCGGACGATATCGACATCTTCGTGAAGACGCTCAGCACCGGCGAGAAAGCCGTGGCGATTCTCAACCGCACCTCGGCTCCGATCGAGGCGACGCTGACAGCGGCACATCTGAAATTCCGGGACGACGCCGAGATCGCGCTGACCGACCTTTGGAGCGGCGAGCAATCCCGCTTTCGCGGCCAGCAGAAATTCGCGCTCGCCCCGCGTGAGACGCTCGTCTTTTCCGCCAGCGGCACACGCGCCCTGGCGGACGGGCTTTACCTCTCGGAACAGCCCGGCGTGGTGAATCCCGCGGTCGATGGCGTGACGGTCCCGGAGGCGGAGCCGCTCATTCACCGCGCCCTGCTGCCCTGGCTCAACACGCGCGCGAGCCGGGAGCCGCCACGCTATGGCGGCTGGGGCGGCGCGCAGCCCGACGGGACGCCTTATGGGCAGAGCCTGTCGATTGGAGGCAGGCGTTTCGCCAACGGCCTTGGCGTGCTCGCGAATTCGCGGCTCGAGGTGCGCAACACCGGCTTTGCCCGCTTCAGCGCGGTGGTCGGCATCGACGATTCAGCGCGTGACCGGAGCGAACCCGTCACCTTCGCCATATATGGCGATGGCAAATTGCTGCGGAAGACAACGCCGATACCCTTCGGCGCTCAGGCGATGGAGATTTCAGTGGACGTGCGGGGTGTGAAGCTGATCGAGCTCGTCGCGCGAACGGCGAAACCAATGCGCTTCCCCGATCCGGTGGCATGGGGCGACGCGGCGTTGCTGCGCTGAGCCGCTTTACCGGCGGCTTCACATAGCGGAGCGCGTATCGTCCAGAGCAAGATCGACCAGGGTACGCATCGCGGCGCCCGCCGCCTCCGCATCGCTCGCAATGATCGCGTCGCAAACCAGCACATGATCCGGCAGCGGATCACGGGGAAGCGCCCGCGCCCGCTGCTTGAACTGCGTGGTCCAGCTCACCGCCGCACCGATGCTGGCGCTCAGGGCCATCAGGGCATTATTGTGGGTCGCGGCAAGGATCGCATGATGGAAATCGCGGTCCGCCGCGCGGCCCGCATCAGTCGCGAGCGTGTGGCGCCGCATCTTTCCCAAAGCCTCGCGCATCACTTTCATATCGGTTTTGTCGCGACGCTCCGCCGCCAGCCGCGCCGCGGCTGGTTCGACGATCGCGCGCAATTCGAATAGATCGCGGATAAATTCGATATCGGGCTCGCCCGAAAAGGCCCAGGCCAGCACCATCGGGTCAAGGATGTTCCAGTCACTGCGCGGCCGGACGCGGGTTCCTGCCTTGGGGCGACTTTCGACAAGACCCTTGGCCGTGAGAACCTGGACTGCCTCACGATAGGCGCTTCGCGAAACATCGAGTGCCTCGGCATTGGCGACTTCGCCGGACAGCGTGTCGCCAGGGGCGATCCGCCCGGAGACGATTGCGGTTCCCAGATAATGCGCTACCGCACCACGCAGACGCCGACCCGAGCCCTTGGGAAAGCGCGTTATCATCGAAGCCGGCGAATTCTCGTCCGACGTTGTCATCTCGGGCTCTTGCACCGTCATTCCGCTGCCTCCCGTTGCGTACAGCAACCCTAACTGCGCGCCACGGATCACCAACGCAACATGACTCTAGCCGGATCAGGAGTGGCAACAGCGCGCCCGTACCACTCCATTCTGCGGAATTAGCCTTCGATTTGAACCACTATGATCGATTTGGCAGGAAGATCGAGGACAACGCCTTTCGATCCCCTTGTCGCGACATATGGCTTTGGCACGACCGTCTCAGGCGCCGCGAAACTGTTGACCGAATCGATCCGCGGCGCCGTCAGGATCTGGCCCGTGGCCGATCGCGCCGAGACGCCCGCGAAGCTGGCCTCGATCCGCGCGGAACGGTTCGGGTCGAGATTGGTGACGGTCAGCCACAGCTTGCCGGCCGTATCGCGTGCGGCGATGGCATCTACCCGCGGCAGTGTGACATCGCCGTGCACATAGCTGCCCGCATCGAACGAAACTGGCACGAAGCTCGCGTCCTGGAACGGCAGGTACATCTTGTAGACATAATAGGTGGGCGTGAGGACCATCTTCTCCTTGTCGGTCAGGATCATCGCCTGGAGCACGTTGATCATCTGCGCGATGTTGCTGCCGCGGACGCGGTCGGCGTGGCGGGCGAAGATATTGAGATTGAGCGAGGCGATAATCGCGTCACGCAGCGAATTCTGCTGCTGCAGGAAGCCGGGATCGCTCCCCGCATTCGGCTTGAGCCAGACGCCCCATTCGTCGACGACCAGCGGCACTTTCTTCTCGGGATCATATTTATCCATGATCGCCGAATGCTTGGCGATCAGATCATTCATCCCGAGCGTCGCCTTGACCAGGCCGGCATAGGCCGTCTCGTCGAAATTCTCGCTGGCATAGCTGGGGGGCCAACCATTGGTCGTGTAGCTGTGAAGCGACAGCCCCTCGATGCTCCAGGCCCAGGTCCTGTCCTTGTACGCCTTCATCACCGCTTCGGTATATTCAGGCTTGCCGCCGTCCGGCCCTACCGCGATGCGCTGCATCGTTTCAGCGCCGGTCTGCGCCGGGTTGTAGTTGCGGGCGAAGCGGGCGAACGGCTTCATCACGTCGACATAATGGTCCGGGGTCATCGATCCGCCACAGCCCCATGCTTCATTGCCAAGGCCGAGATACTTGACCTTGTAAGGCTTGGGGTGACCATTGGCCGCGCGTTCCTTGCCGGCGGCGGTGGTCGGATCGGCGGTCATATAGGCGAGCCAGTCGGCCGCATCCTGCACGGTGCCCGAGCCGACATTGACCGAGACATAGGCCTCGGAGCCGATCTGATCGACGAAATCCATGAACTCGTCAGTGCCGAAGCTGTTCGGCTCGACGGCGCCGCCCCAGTTGGAATTGATCGTATTGTGGCGCGCCGCGGCAGGGCCGATGCCGCGCCTCCAGAAATACTCGTCTGCGAAGCAACCGCCGGGCCAACGAACGTTCGGCACCCTGATCGCGCGGAGTGCGGCAACCACATCCTTGCGAATGCCGCGCACGTTCGGAATGGTCGACGAGTTACCCACCCACACGCCGCCATAGATGCCCGTACCGAGGTGCTCCGCGAATTGCCCAAACAGGTTGCGGTCGATCTTCGCGCCGGGCTTGTCGGCTTCGACGGCGATGACAATCGGCGCATCGCTGCGCGATTGAGCCACTACAGGCGATGTGACCATGAGCAGCAGCGCTGCGGCGAGCGCGCGATTAGCTCCGTGCATTGAATCCCCTCTCTCTTATACCGAAACCGCGAACCAACCACGTTCGCCAAGATCTTTACGCCTCGTAACGGACGAAAGAGCACTTAGCTCGCAGCGTATCGCATAAACAAGCCTTTCGCCATTACTCCGACATAAGACGCGCGGTGGCGGCCCACCCGCTGCGGCGCCAAAGCTGTGAACCGCCGCGCCCGAATCGACAGGAAACCGGTGACAGGAGCCAGAGGAGTTTAGAAAATCGCTTTTCGGAGGAGGCGGGACCGCAGGTCCTCCATGGACACTTTCTCGATCGCGGCCATGCGGTCGGGCGCGCCAACGACCGCGCCGAGATGCGTGATCATCTGACAGGCAATGTCGAAACGCTGGAGCGCGTCGCCGTGCCGCTGAAGCAGGACCGGATCATCGCTGAGTTCATCGGCCACGGCATCCAGGAGCCGCCACGCATAATCGATTTCTTCGGCAATCCGCCGATTAATCTCGCCTGGTGTGAGCGGCTTTGCCGAGGAGGTCGGCGACGTCTGCAAAGGAGTATCGGCCGGCAGTTGGCCGCCGCTCCGCAGCACGGACTGGATCTCATCGACCCGGGCCTGCCCGCGCAGGCCGGCGCGCGGTGCCTGCGGGACACCGGCAGACCAGTCGTCGACTGACACCTTGCCGTCGAACGCAACGCCGCAACGTCCGCCCTCACGCCAGACGACGGTCCCTCCGATCTCGATTTCCAGGCGACGCAACATGAAGGTGGCACCGATGTCGGGCAACGCTGCCCCTTCAAGCATGGCACCGCTCTCCGACAGGTTCCGGATTCGAACCGGCGCCTTGAGCGCGCCGGCCTCGATGGTCGCGGCGAGGAGAAGATTCTTCCGCGGGGCGCGCTCTCTGGTGTTGGCAGTGGGCTGATCAGCCATCGACAATCCCCAACCGATCTATCCAGTGCCTTATGGTAAGGCGTAGATGTCCCCGCTGGCAATCAGCAGACACACACCAACGCGCATCGCCGGGATTCGATCAATTCAGGGGATTTGCAGGCATGCCCGTTAAGCGATCTTTGCGATCTGCCGAGTTAGATGGACGATTGTAGCATCGCGCTCCGCGACAGCGCCGCCCCGGTTTTTCAGGCCTCGGCAACCTGCCCCGATGCCGCAAGCCACGCCTCGGCCTTGGCGAGGTAGATCGCGTCGTCGACATCGATCCATTTCAGAGCGCCGCAATCGACGATGTGCGCATCGCCGGTTCGCGCCAGGATGCGCATTCCCTCCGTAAGTGAGGGGGCCTCGAGCGTCCGCAGTGCGGCGAACAGCGCCGGGCCGATGGCGAACACACCGGTATCGTAGCAATCATAATGCGCGAGCCCTTTGCCGATCGCGACGATGCGATCGCCAGCACTTTCCACGCATGTTACATCGTCAAGATCGACCCAGTCATTGGCGAGATGACGATCGATACCCAAGGTCGCCCCGCCGCCTGCTCCGGCCGCCGCAACGTGTCGATACAGGCCGGGCTCGACGAGGTGGTCGCACATTGCGAGCAATGCCTCGCCGTCCCCAACCACCTGCTCGGCGGCCAGCAGCGAGCTGCCATTGGGCTTGCGATAATCTTCGGCCCGGACTGTCTCAACCGAGATCGGCCAGGCACGGCCGGCAAGCCAGGCCTCGATCGTGTCGGCCCCATAGCCCAGCACGACAACGACCCGCTTCATGCCGGCCGCCGCCAGGCCGCCGATCGCATGCGCGATCAGCGGTGTTCCCGCGACAGGACAGAGCGGCTTGAACGGCGCGGCCGATCGCAGCCGGCTTCCTTCGCCGGCAGCGAGCAGAATCGCGGTGTCGATCACCTCAATGCGCGGCGATGAAAGACTCGACTGCCGTCGCCGCAAGATCGTCGGTCATCTGCACGCGCGGATGCTTGCAGAAATAAGCGGATGCCGCATCGATCGGACCGCCCAGTCCACGATCCTTTGCCAGCTTGGCGCAGCGGATCATGTCGATGGCGACGCCCGCGGAATTGGGGCTGTCTTCCACGGAAAGGCGCAATTCCAGGTTCATCGGCACGCCGCCGAACAGCTGCCCTTCCATGCGCAGGAAGCAGACCTTGTTGTCATTCTGCCACGCGACATAATCGGACGGGCCGACATGGATATTCTCGTCTTCCAGCCGCTCCGCCGCGACCGCCTGCACCGCCTCGGTCTTCGACACCTTCTTGGAGGCAAGCCGCTTGCGGTTCGACATGTTGAGGAAGTCGGTATTGCCGCCGGTGTTGAGCTGATAGGTGCGGTCCAACTTCACGCCACGCTTGGCGAACAGGTCGGTCAGCACGCGGTGAACGATCGTCGCGCCGAGCTGCGCCTTGATGTCGTCCCCGATGATCGGCACGCCGGCGGCGATGAAGCGCTCGGCCCATTCCGGGTTGCTGGCGATGAAGACCGGGATGTTGTTGACGAACGCCACGCCCGCCTCGAGCGCGCATTCAGCATAGAATTCCGTCGCTTGCTGCGATCCGACCGGGAGATAGTTCATCAGCACGTCGGTCTTGGACGCGCGCAGCACCGCGACGACATCCTCCTTGTTCGGCTCGTCCGCATCGGCGACCAGGAAGGTGCGGTCATCGGCATAATCCACCATGTGCTCGG
>Ga0207687_10001468_pt1 | contig 16189 bp, 16 predicted proteins | sample KBSM54metaG_FD_184399 | JGI IMG/M metagenome (GOLD analysis project Ga0207687, IMG submission 184399) | Miscanthus rhizosphere microbial communities from Kellogg Biological Station, Michigan, USA - KBS M5-4 metaG (SPAdes) (version 2) | ecosystem: Host-associated > Plants > Roots > Rhizosphere >...
CCAGGGCACTTTCAACTTCACACGCAACTTCGGCGTCACCGCCGACTTCAGCGGCAACTCCAAACAACTGGCCGGCTTCTCCGCGCTGGGCTTTTCCGCCGGCACGCAACAGCACATGTATGACATGCTCTTTGGCCCCACTGTCACCGGATATTTCGGCAAGAGCTCAGTCTTTGGACACGCGCTGTTCGGCGCAGCGCTCTCCAGTCTGAGCGCAGGCGTAAGTGCGCCGATCGTGGGCGGAATCTCTGCTCCGCTGGATAGCTCCCACGCGTTCGCCATGGCTTTTGGCGGCGGCATCGACATTGGCCTCTCGCGCCACTTTGCCATTCGCGCGGCGCAGGTGGATTACATCCGCACAAATTTCAACACGCTCGACTCGCTGACCGGCCTTACCTCCGGCACCAGCACCAACCAAAACAACTTCCGCTATTCCGGCGGCGTGATCTGGAGATTCTAGTTCGCGAACTAGAGAAGACAATGCCTGCGGCTCAAACCCGCAGGCATTTTTTTGCGTTGCTTTCTTACCACTGATTTGCCCTGATGGCGCTGATCAGGAAGGCAGAGCAACGGACTGAGACTTAAATGCCAGCCGGCCCCTTCTCCGTAAGCCGGCTGGCTGGGTGAAACTACGCGGCGTGGCTGAACGCGTCTGACCCATGCTGTTTCACCATCTTGTTGTAAACGCCCAGAACCAGGAACGTCGGCGCCCACTGACCAACGAAGAGCGCCCAGTTGTCCTTGCCCATGAGGCGGAGCGTTGCGGAGCCGATCATCGACACGATGGCCGCCGTCAAATATCCGCCGGAAGGAATTTTTGAAGTTTGTGATTCTATGGTCGATGTGAAGTTTCCCTCACGCTCGCCGCTGCTGACTTTGGTTGGAAATGAAGACATTCTGACACTCTCCTTATTATTTGTTTGAGGTTATGGTTTGAGGCGCACTGGAGTGCAGAGCATTGGGCCGCGGACACACCCATTGCGGGTGGGGTTTAGCCCTTTGCTAAAAGTTCACCTACTCTGGTATCAGGACTGAATCTATTACATGGATGACACCGTTACTGCACAAGATGTCCGCCGAGATCACGCTGCTCTGGTTTACCTGAATGTGGCCCTGATTGGCCTTGATCTGCAAAGGTCCTCCGTTCAAAGTCTTTGCTGAGCTGAGATGAACAATTTCTTCGGCAGTGACTCGCGCCGGCAGCACGTGATAGGTGAGGATGGCCGTGAGCTTGTCTTTGCTGTCAGGCTGAAGAAGGATGTTGACCAGTCCTTTGGGTAGTTTGGCGAATGCTGCGTCAGTGGGAGCGAACACCGTAAATGGTCCTGCTCCCTTCAGCGCGTCCGTGAGGCCTGCGGCTTCAAGAGCGGCGGCCAGAGTCGCGAACGAGCCGGCTGAGACGGCGGTTTCCAGAATATCGAGTTGAGCGGTAGGGATGGCTTGCGTTGTCATCTGCTTGTCTCCTGTGTTCGTGGTTGAAAAGGTATTTTGGAAAATGCGTGTGCGATTAATGGGACCGGACTGAAGTCTGCCGTTGAACGGCAACAGCCTGGCCCGACGTGAGGCTCACTGCTTTGATCAGCGCGGAGAGAGCCACCAGAACGTACACGACCGAACTAAGCCATGAGGTCTGGCCAAACTTCATGCCAAAAATGGCTGCCACCAGATCAAAGTGAAACAGGCCGACGAGGCCCCAGTTGAGTCCGCCTACGATCAAGAGAATTACTGCGATTACATCCAGTTTTTTCATTTGAAACTCCTTTGTGCTTGCATCGCCTGCGGCAATGCTTTATTAACTATAAAGAAAATAAATTGTCGTAATAGGAAAATAGGTCGTGATCGAACATTCGCTTGCATGCCGTTCAAATTCATGGCGGATTTTTTCCTGACAAGAAAAAGGCACGTGATGAACAAGACTATTAGCCAGGGATTGAGTCCTTATTTAATCGGAGAGAAGCTGCGGACGCTGCGCCTGCGGAAAAGCATGGGCCTGGAACAACTGGCGGAGCACACAGGCCTCTCGCCGGCGATGCTTTCAAAGCTGGAGCGCGGCAAGCTCTTTCCCACATTGCCGACCCTGCTGCGCATCTCCATGGTTTTCAGCGTTGGGCTGGACCACTTTTTTACCGATGAGCGCAAACGCCACGTGGTGGCCATCAGCCGCAAGAAAGAACGCTTGCGCTTCCCCGATCGGCCAGGAGCTTCGCCGGTCGCCTACTTTTTTGAAAGCCTGGACTTCCCCGCAACCGAACGCAAACTGAGCGCCTTTTATGCAGAGTTCCAGGAGATCGATCCGGCCAAGGCGAAAGCACATTCACATCCCGGAGTGGAGTTCATCTACCTGATAACCGGGAAACTCAGGATCAAGATTGGTCCAGAGGAACATATCCTGAATAAAGAGGATTCGATATATTTTGATTCCGCCGTGCAACACAGCTATTCAAATGCGTCGCGTTCGTCGTGTACGGGTATAGTGGTGACGATTCCGTAGCCCAGGCCCATCCCTCCAACCATTCCATCAGTGGCAAGGTTTCTCCGGCAATTTTGCCCGATTAGAGTCTAGTGGCGCGGCGCCCCATAGCGTTTCATCACGCAAGAAAAAAATATTCTTTTTCGAACGCTGAGTTTTCAGGCGCATCTTTGCGACAATTGTGCACGTTGATCCAATAAAGACCAGCGACGTTTTAGTTTACGACGCCGCAAGAAATGATGCCGTGGGGGGCGCACGTATGAACAGTTTGAAAAAAGCTGCGTTGTTGTTTTTCGTGGTTTGCAGTCTGCAATCACTGAGTTTTGCCTGGGGCTGTTCTGGACATGAGATCGTAGCATTGATCGCAGAACGCCAACTCAATGCCCGGGCGGCGCAGGAAGTGGAATCTCTGTTGAAGAATTCCAAGTTGTATGACAATAATCTGCCGCATCGCTTTTGTTTTCAGACCACGCTAGGCACAATGGCTTTCTATGCTACGTGGGCTGACGATTTTCGTGGGCAGCACTCTGAGACCGGGCCGTGGCACTTCTGGGATATTCCGCTGATCTCAACCACTGTCCCCCAACCGACAGACTTTTGTGACCAGGGTTGCGTGATCAAAGCGCTCCAGGACCATATCGCGGTGTTGAAGTCGAACGCATCAACCGCCGACAAAAGCCAGGCACTCGCTTTCGTGATCCATTTTGTCGGTGACCTGCATCAGCCGTTGCATATCATCACGAATAATGATCGAGGGGGGAACTGTATACCCGCTGCCTTCTTTGGAAAGAAGCCAAAGGTCACAGCCGCGGGCGCGGCCACTCCGAACCTGCATGGAATATGGGACACGGACCTTCCGGAGAAGCTAGGAAACATCCGCCATGCAACGCATGACGACGATGTTACCGCATTCGTCGATCTCCTGATGGGTAACTTTGAAGAAGAGATCTCGCAATGGTCGACCGACCCCATCGACGTTCCTGCCTGGGCAATGGAGAGCCATACCGAAGCGGTAAAGATCGGTTATGGAAAGCTCAATCACCATGTGAAGGCCGAGCAGCCGGTCGTAGTCAACGCCTGCACGGACGACAACAATATCGCGCAGAGAATGCTGGCGCTGAAGGAGTCTGTCAGCGTTAAATACGCGAACGCCGCGAATCCGGTCATTGAGGAGCAACTGGTCAAAGGTGGAACCAGGCTGGCCACGATCTTGAACGACATTTGGAAGTAATACCAGCCAAGGCGAAGTGCCAATGCTTTTGGCTATCGGTAACAAAGATATTGGCTTCCAGCAGGGCATGATCGAGATGTATCGGGGACTGAAATATCTCGGCAAAAACGTGACCTTACTCCGCTATGAAGGCCAAGGCCATGGGTTCGAAGGGGCAGCGATGACAGACTTCTGGCAGCGCGAAAATGAGTTCTTCGATCGTTATCTCAACCCCGAAGCAAAGCGGAATTAGGCACGCTCGATCACGATGGACTCAGGCCTTTGAGGTCATCGATAACAATACGTGCTGTGCTTTGGGCGGCCCCTCGAAAAATAGCTCCAGCCTGCGAACGTCATCCATGCGGTCGATTGCTGTTCGGTGCGCCTTGCGGCGCGAATCGTACTGGTACAATCTCCGGCTATATCCCGCGGAGGACATCTGCATGACGACAAAGAGAAGTCTCCTGGCGATCGTGGCCGGCTTTATCCTGCTGGGAGCAGGACGCTACCTGATTCACAGCGTGTGGCTGGCCGGGCCCTATGCGGAGAACGCGACGCTGTGGCGAACGCAGAGCGCCATGCTGCATCGTCTGTGGGTGATTCACCTGGCCAACCTCATCTTCGCTGCCGCAGCGGTCTTGATTTATGTCCGCGGCATTGAGCCCAAACCGTGGCTGGGACAGGGGATCCGTTTTGGGGTCCTTCTGGCCCTGGTAACTGCTGTCCCGCAATCGATGGTCGAGTTCTTCACCTATCCGATTCCTGCCGCGCTTGCGGTCGACTGGATCATCGGAGAAGGCCTGCTCGCGCTGCTGCTTGGGGTTGTTATGGCCGCCATCTGCCGCCCAAAAACAACGCCGTAGCCCGGACGCGGGCTATTACTATGCGCCCCGCGAGGTGGGACCCGCGGGGTGACCCGTGTTTTGCGCTCCGCTGTGCTGCGCGCGAGCCTGCGGCAGCAAGGAAGAATTTCTTGTTGCGCTTTTGCGGCACGACTGAAGTCGTGCCCTGACACTTGCCTGGTGAGCCTGACAATTACGCGTAAAGGACAGAGCACCCACCGTCAGTTCCTGATTGCGCGGGCCGCGAGGCGTAGGCTATAAACGTGTGGCTATATTCGAGGGCCACGGCGGTTGCGCTATGTTGAACACGATTGCTCCCTTTTTTATTGTCGACGACCTGGCCGCTACGCTTGCGTTCTATCAGTCCAACCTGGGGGGTTCGAGGTTCGCTATAGGGGCGGAGGCGATGGAACCGGAGATGACTTCTTCGCCATCGTCGGACGCGACCGAGTCATGCTGAACTTCAAGGCCATCACGCCAGAGATCCATCCGCAGCCGAACCATACGCGCCACGAATGGGCCCGCTGGGACGCCTACATCCACACTGACGATCCCGACGCACTGTACGCGGAGTTCATCGGCAGGCAGGTTCCCATGCATCGGGAGCTGGCCAATACGACCGATGGACTCAGGGCCTTCGAGGTCATCGACAATAACGGATACGTGCTGTGCTTTGGGCGGCCGATGGAAAAGTAGGTTTCTCACAAGGTTCAAACAAGCCTGTCAACTGCGATTCGTGGGATTTCTGGCGTGGAGAATCTCGCTCTGCGTCAGCAAGTTTCGATCCCGAAGCGGGAAAACTCCTGGGCTGCGCCTAAACACCTTTGACTGTCTGTCCTGTGATTATCAAGCGGACCTGGAAGTTGTCCTTGCCCTGGTGATTCCCTGACCTGTCTCAGAGCGGTTTTCATGAGACTTCGCGGGCCGAAGGCCTAAGCTGACAGAGGAACACAAAGAGAAAGGGCGCAGTCCGGGAGAACCTGGGATCCCTGCGCCCTTTGAGGTCTTCGCGCTATCTGCCGAACATCACTGAGCGGAGACGCATTTCTGAATCACGATTACAGCTGCTGCGTTGGCCTGACCCTTAGCATTCGCCTTGGCCTCGCCAACAGGCACTGGATCTCCCACAACGACGGCGTTGCAGGTGCTGGGGGTCACTGGATGCGGGCCGTTGTGTACCGGGAAGGGAAAGAAGCCTCCGGAAGGAAACGGTGCGCATGACGGATAGCCTGCCGGGGGAGAGGAATGCCAAGGCGAGGCAGTAGAAGTCAGGGTAACGGAAGGAGCGGCGGTGTGCGAGACCCAATTTGCCGGGTTGGTCACGCTGGCTCCGGCGGGAACACCAATCATGTCTGCGTTCACCGTGATCTTGGAATCAAACGTTCCGTCAGCGCGGATGGTCACCGTGCCGGTGGAGGGAGGAAGCGCGTCAGGCTGGGGCAGAACATTGGTGGAAATGGTTCCGCCGGAATTGTTGATGGTAAAGTATAGGTCAATCTGCTGGCCATTTACCGTCACGGGGTTCGCGCTCTCCATGAAAAGGGCAGTTACCTCTACCGGAGTAGAACCGCTTCCCGGAACATCGCTGGTGCGATGCATGATGGTATCTGTGTTGCCCGTGCAAGGCTGGATCGGTACTCCCTTCAATTTCACAATTCCCAGATTGAAACGACTCAGGTCGACAGAGGTACCCGGGCTGGTCTGAAACAGGTCATAACCGGCGGTTTGCGCCGATAGAGGCAGCGAGCCAACCAACAACAGGGCGAAAGAGACAACCAGAAACCACAACGATTTTGTGTGAGGGGCCGATAAACGATGGTTCATAAATCACGCTCCTTTAGTTTGAAGAGTGATTAAACCACCCAGCCCGCGATGATTCTTCTCCGCAATTGCGAAAATGCACCTGTCCTTAGTGAAAACTCCGTTCTGATTGAAAACGTTGACCTTACTACGGCGGGCCTGGTAGGCAGTCGCGTTCCCATGGTGACGATCTTCTACCTCCTGCTTTCCGAGCAATGGGCACTGTACCCGGGAAAGTCGCAAAGAATTCTGGCCAATGCGGTTTTCTCTCAGCACGCGAAATTGAACATGGCCGCTTTCGTGCTTTATTTGCCGGTGTGTTTTGGCCTAATATGCAAGTAGCACTCAGCAGTCAGCACTCAGCACTCAGCAGTCAGCACTCAGCCAAGACGGCCAGTGATGGGACCTGATGATCGTGCCGAGTCTACGCCGATCTCTGCCCATTCACGCGAGAAGCGCGCGTGGAAGGGGCCATGGCTGGGATGCCTTGGGATGACCGAAGGTAAGTGCTTTGGAATCTTAGTTGACCGATAGGGGGAGGGGGCGCAGGAATCGCCGTCAGCGCGACATCGCTCGAAATCGGAAAGGAAAAACCCGCGGAAACCTACGCCAATTGAGGCAGAATCTCCGAAGTCCACGCCAATCTCTGCCCATCCACGCGAAAAGCGCGCGTGGACGGGGCCGAGATGGGATGACCTGGGATGGACCCCTCTCAAGTCTACGCCAATCTGGGATGGAGCCAGGGGGGAGGGGGGTCGAAATTAAAGCTTGCTTCCGCTCCATAGGTAAGCTTTGAGCAGGTGCCATTTGGCGGCAAAGTGCGGATCTTCTTTTGTCCGCTTGAGGCTTTCAGTGAGGTAAGCCAGCAGAATGCCGACCAGCAGCGCAAAAAGCGTGACGGCAAGAACAAAGAGCGTGCGCTTGGGCCACGAGCGTTTTTCCGGCGTGATGGCCTTGTCCATGACCTGAATAATGGAGGCGTCGCGCGCTTCATCAATGCGGGCGGCTTCATATTGTTTGGCCAGAAGCTCAAACAAAGTCTCACGGTACTTTACTTCGCGCAGTTTGCGGATGTATTCCAGCCCGGCGCCCGGCACTTTTTCCAGCGCCAGGTCAGTGGGAGAACGAGTTCCCTGTCCGCGTTCGAAACGTGAGAGCTGGGTCTGCAAAGCGGCCAGTTCCTGCTGCACGCGGATGAGATCAGGGTTTTCCGCAGTGGCAAAAGAGCGCATTGACTGGAGTTCAACCTGCTTCATGGCGACCTGGGCACGCAGGTCGGCATACGCCTGCAGCATTACTTTTGCCTGGCTATCAAGCTGGATGATGCCGGTGCTCTCTTCAGTTTGCTTGAGTTGAGATTCCGCAGTGGCCAGCTCATCATTGGCAGCTTTGACTTCACGCTCAAAGAAGATGCGCCGCTTGCCGGCGTCAGTGATGGCCAGCGTTCTTGTAAGTTTTTCCAGCTCGTCAATGTACGCATTAGCCATTTCAGCCGCGCGTCCGGGAGAGCGATCGTCAACGGATACGGAGATGATGCCATCTTTACCGGCCGCGATCTGGGTAAGGTCTTCCAGCCGGCGCCGCGCTTCTTCGCGCAATTTTTTGTGGTAGACGTTCATGAGCGAGAAACGATCAATCAGTGCGTCCGCCACGGTGCGGCTTTTGAGCATGGCAACATACATGTCATTAGGATTGCGGATTCCGAGATCTTTTCCGCCGGCTGCCTGGAGCAGCGGAGCAAGCTGGCCCAACTGGCTCATCATGGCAGAGGCCATCGACTGCGATTGCTGCGGCGGGAGCAACTTGGCTTCAGCCGTGAAATACTGCGGCAAGAGCAGAGCAATCACAATCGAAAGAAACGCCGCGCCCACGGTGGTTCCCAGGATCAGCACTTTGTGCTTCGCCATCACGATCAATGGCTCAATAAAGTGCTTCCCTTCCGGTTCATACACGGAGTCCTGCGGGACCTGGACCAGGCGTCTGGTTTCGAGTTGCTCCTGAGGCGTCATAAATCAGTTAGCGGGTCTTTATATTGTAAGTGGTATGAAGGCTATGTGGCATACGAAAGATTGCTTAGATAACAACAATCGGCAATAGGGATGGGGCTGGGAAAGATGCCACCTCATTCGCAGGTGTAGTTCAGGCGGCCTGCAAAGCACCAACGCTATGCGCTATCCAGTCTTGAAAAACGAGCACGTCCCAAAGGAGATACTGCCAATTGCGACCGCCAGAGGTATGTTCCTGCCATTTCGCGCGGATTGCCTCGACGTTAAACAGGCCGTGCCGCTCCAGGCTGTCTCTGGAAAGCAGGTCTTCCGCCCATGCGCGGAGCTCCCCTCTGAGCCAGCTGTCGATGGGGACGCCGAAGCCCATCTTTGGCCGCTCAATCATCGCGGCGGGAATATATTTATACAGCACCTGTCGAAGCGCCCATTTACCTTTGCCATCGCGAATTTTGAAACGCATCGGCAGTCTCCAAGCAAACTCCACTACCCGATGGTCAAGGATCGGCACACGCGCCTCAAGGCTTACGGCCATGCTTGCTCTATCAACCTTGGCCAGAATGTCATCCGGAAGGTAATGGACCGTGTCAGTCAACATCATGACTTCTTCCATGCTCGGCAGCCATTGCGCTTCATGCACAAAACGGCGCACGGTTTCCGGCTCAACTGCGCCATTCACCACGGCGGAAGGATTGTCCCAATGCGTTAAAGCATGCATGTAAATACGCTCTTGACTCTCTGCGCCTAACAATCCTGCGAGCTTGTGGGCTTTGTCTCCGGTGGGAAAAGAGCGCCGGTTACGCGGAACGAGTGGCGATGCGAACTTGTACATCTTATCGATGGTTTTAGGAGGCACAGACGAAATCATTCGCGATACGGCATGGCGCACCGGCCTTGGGAACGGACGCATTGAGTTCCATACCCTCTTCATCAGGAAGTAGCGACCGTAGCCTGCAAAAAGTTCATCGCCTCCGTCGCCGGAAAGACTTACGGTAACGCTTTGCCGCGCCAGCTTGGAAACAAGATATGTCGGGATCTGTGAAACGTCGGCAAAAGGTTCGTCATACATCGCGGGAAGCAATGGCACCACGTTTAATGCTTCCTGCGGTGTCACATAAAGCTCAGTGTGGTCGGTGCCCAGGTGTGTTGCAATGCGCTTGGCGTGATCGGCCTCATTGTAAGCATCTTCATGGAAACCGATCGTGAAAGTTTTTACCGGACGCGTACTCTGTGACTGCATCAAGGCTACAACCGTGGATGAATCAATTCCGCCGGAAAGGAAAGCACCCAGTGGGACATCGGAAATCATGCGCAATTTCACCGCGTCGGCGAGCTTGCGCTCAAGCTGCTGCACGATTTCGGATTCAGAGCCGTCAACCGGCCATCGTAAACCTTGTTTCGCTATTTCCGTTGCTGACCAATACTGGGTCACGACCGGCTGTTCCTGCGAACCGCTCAGCATCAGAATGCAACCGGCATTTAACTTGGAAATACTCTGATAAATACAGTGTGGCGCGGGAACGTAGTTGTGGCGCATGTAGAGCGCCAGCACATCGCGATCAATTTGCGCCTGAAATCCCGGATACTGGCGAATGGCCTTCAACTCTGAAGCAAATACAAACTGGCCTTCTACCCAGCCATAGTACAAAGGCTTGATGCCGAGCCGGTCGCGAACAAGGTACAGCTTCCGCTCATTGCGGTCCCAAAGGGCAAAAGCAAACATGCCGACAAACCGCTGGACTGCTGCTTCCACACCCCAGCGCTCAAACGCCTCCAGCATCACTTCAGTATCGGAGTGACCTTGCCAGGAGTGGCCAGGACCAAGCTCGCTTCTGATTTCTTCAAAGTTATAGACTTCGCCGTTGAAGATGATTACGTAACGGCCTGAATGCGAGGTCATTGGCTGATGGCCTGCGGGTGAAAGATCAAGAATCGACAAGCGTCGATGGACAAGCCCTACGCCAGTGGAATCGTCGTAGAACACACCGGAGTCATCCGGACCACGGTGCTTGAGCGCGGTACCCATTCGAAGCAAAATTTCGGCAGGAATTTCCGCTTGCCGCTTCGTCTGCCAAAATCCCGCGATGCCACACATCTTTAAAGGTACTCCTGTTTCTAAACGTACTCCTGTTTCTCGCCGAGCAACTAATGCTTAATCGTACTATTGCTGGTGCTCTGGATTGACTATTCCATTATGACTGAAAAGTTGCTGCTCATCATCAGCGGTAAACCTTAATCAGCCAAGCTCGTCCATCACGGCTGCAAGTGATTCGCGCCACGGCGGCAGCATCACGCCAAAAGCACTCTTCAGCTTCTCATTACAGAGCCGTGAATTACGCGGTCTCGCGGCAGGCGTTGGATACTCGCTGCTTGGTATCGGCACAAGTTTCGCCGGAGCGCGATTCGATAAACCACGCTTTTTTATCTCTTCCACAATCGCGGCCGCAAACCCGTACCATGAGACGCTTCCGGCTGAAGTCATGTGGTAGATGCCGCGACGATCACCCAACGCCTCGCCTACAGAAGTTTTGGCTGAAGAGGATCGCGCCGCCAGATGTTCGATAATCTTCCTGGTTGCGTCAGCCAGATCTCGGCTCCAGGTCGGCGCGCCCACTTGATCGTCGACGATTTTCAATTCCGGTCGTTCCGCTGCCAGCTTGAGAATGGTCTTTAGAAAATTCTTGCCGCGCGCTCCGTACACCCACGACGTGCGAAATATAAGATAATTTCCGCCCACGGCCTCCACCGCTCGCTCACCGCTCAACTTGCTGGCGCCATAGACGTTGAGCGGCCCTGTAGGATCGGTCTCGCTGTACGGCGCAGCGCTCTTTCCGTCGAACACATAATCAGTGGAATACGTGATGAATAACGCGCCTAAACATTTTGCTTCCTCGGCCATTGCAGCCGGCGCTTCAGAATTTATCTTCATTGCGGCTTCAGGTTCAGATTCGGCCTGGTCTACAGCGGTATAGGCTGCGGTATTAACTATCACCGTCGGCTTTATACTGCGAATCTCGTCCCGCACGCCATTTAGGTTCAGGAGATCGAACTCAGGCCGTCCCATGCAAATGATCTGGCCCAGTCCTTGAAACCGCTGGTTTGCTTCCCACGCAAGTTGACCGTTGCGGCCAACGATGACGATTTTTAAATCAGCTCGATTCATTCTGCAAAAACAGAGTCCATGGCTAGCGCTACTTCGCACCTGCAGACTAGGTTAGAACGCAGGCCTTTCCAGCAGGCCGCGCAGATATTGGCCATATCCATTGGAACCATGCGCACGCGCCAGGGCCTCAAGCTCAGATGCAGTGATGAACCCGAGCTTAAAAGCTATCTCCTCTGGACAGGAAACCTTTAGTCCCTGCCGCTTCTCAATGGTTTGAATGAAGGAAGAAGCCTCAAGAAGAGAGTCATGTGTGCCGGTATCGAGCCATGCCATGCCGCGGCCAAAAATTTCCGCCGCAAGCCGGCCACGCTCAAGATACCAGCGGTTCACGTCTGTAATCTCCAGTTCGCCACGCGCTGAAGGTTTCAACTGCGCCGCAACTTCCACCACTTGAGGATCATAAAAATACAGCCCGGTCACGGCGTAGCGGGACTTTGGCGCTTTTGGCTTTTCCTCAATGCTTAACGCCTTGCCCGCATCATCAAACTCAATCACGCCGTAACGCTCTGGGTCGTTCACTGGATAAGCAAAGACTGTCGCGCCTTCCGTTCGGGCTGAAGCGTGCCGCAGGCAATTCGACAAATCCTGCCCATAAAAAATGTTATCGCCCAGGATCAGCGCGCTCGCGCTTCCCGCAAGAAACTGCTTGCCAATGATGAAGGCCTGCGCCAGCCCTTCCGGCGCGGGCTGCACGGCATAAGTCAAATTGAGTCCCCAGCGATGGCCGTCGCCCAGCAACTGCTCAAAGCGAGGCGTGTCCGCTGGAGTAGAAATAATAAGGATGTTTCTGATCCGGGCCAGCATCAGCACGCTGATGGGATAGTAGATCATCGGCTTGTCATAAATGGGCAGCAGTTGCTTGGAAACGGCCTGGGTGACCGGATGCAACCGGCTTCCTGCTCCCCCCGCCAAAATGATGCCTTTGCGTTCCTGATTCATGCCTTATTGGCTTTCTTGTGCGGTGTGATAGTGAAGATCGATCCAATCTCTATACGCGCCTGAAGTCACGGATGCGATCCATTCTTCATGCGCCAAATACCATTCAACGGTCTTGCGCAATCCGCTGGAAAAACTTTCGCTCGGCATCCAGCCCAGCTCACTGCGGATTTTGGTGCAGTCCATTGCGTATCGCCGATCGTGGCCGGGACGGTCTTTTATATATGTAATCAATGATTCATATCCGCCGCCGGGCTTTAGCTCGGAAAGGACTGCGCAAATTTCGCGGATCACCTCAATATTACTTTTCTCGCTGTTGCCGCCGATGTTATAGCACTCGCCCACTCGGCCTTTGCTTAGCACCTGTCGGATGGCTTCGCAATGGTCTTTCACATAAAGCCAATCGCGGACATTCAACCCATCGCCATACACCGGCAAAGGCTTTCCCACTGTGGCATTGTGGATCATCAATGGAATCAGCTTTTCCGGAAACTGGTAAGGCCCGTAATTGTTTGAGCAGTTCGTTGTCAGTGTCGGCAATCCATAGGTGTGATGGAACGCTCTCACCAGATGATCGGCAGAAGCCTTTGAAGCTGCATAAGGACTGTTAGGAGCAAACGGTGTCTTCTCAGTAAAAGCCGGATCGGTGGGCCCAAGCGAGCCATAGACTTCGTCAGTTGAGACATGGAGAAAGCGGAAGTTTTGTTTTTCTGTTTCCGCAAGACCGGTCCAGTATTGGCGCGCAGCCTGCAGCACTTGGAACGTTCCCTCAATGTTGGTGCGGATAAATTCCTGGGCGTTGTGGATAGAACGGTCCACATGGCTTTCTGCCGCAAAGTGAACGATTGCCGCTGGCCGGTGGCGTTGCAGTAAATCGCTTACCAATTCCGCGCCATTGATGTCTCCGCGCGCGAACACGTAACGATCATCATCGCTAAGCTCCGCCAGGTTTGCGGGATTTCCGGCATACGTGAGCTTATCAAGATTTATAACGCGGGAACCTTCTTGCGCCAGCCAATGCAATATGAAGTTAGAGCCGATAAAACCGGCCCCGCCCGTCACCAGAATCGATTGCTGTGGTCTTGTCATTTGTCGTGGTTACGGGAAGAGCACTTTGGCTGCTGCCGCTCCAATCACAAACGTGCTGATGATCTGGGTCCAGTCCTTAAAGCCTCTCAGCGTGGCGCCTTTGTCCAGTTTTTCCGGGACCACAATCGTGTCGCCCGGCATCAATCGCGCCTGTTCAAAGCCGTTGAGGAAAAGGGCATTGTGACCATTGCCGCCCAGGGTGGTACCATCCGCGCGGATAACAAACGACCTGCCCTTGTCGCCGTTTTTTGTAGGACCGCCGGAAAGACGCATGTAATCGCTCACGGTCTTGCCCGGCTTAAAGATAAAGGAATTGCTGTTATAGACAGACCCGATCACGTTCACCGTAGCCGGCTTGAATGGCACTAACAATCTATCACCATCTTCCAACATGAGGTCCGGCAGTTCCTTTAGATTGTCGGCGGTGGGTTTAAGTTCAAGCACGATCCTTCCAGTGGCTCTCATCTGGCGCAGTTTGTCCAGCAGGCGGCGTTGGCTTTCCACTGCTTGCCGCTCTGCAACCGCTTCATCGCCAGTAAGGGCCCTCTGCCCACTGGCGTTTCTCTCTATCGACTTCTCCAGTTCGTTGATGTATTCATCCAGCCGTTTCTGCTGGTCCTCCCGCGTGGACTCACGGGTGAATTCAGCGCCATACAAATAGGCTTGTGGCGTCAGACCGCCAATCCGCGAAATCAGGTGACGCAACGTCTCACCCGACTGGACCTGATAAACGCCCGCGGTAACGAATTCGCCTTCCAGGCGCACAAACTTGGTCTGCTGGCCGGCCGGCACTTGCATATCATTCTGGGAAAAGATCGTGATTACGTCGCCGGGCTCAAGGATGACGTTTTGGCTTTCATCATCGGCAATGGCCTTGCCCAGATTAAAAGGAACCAAGTGCGTGTTGAGCTCCTGCGGGTCCATTCTTTCAATGACAGCATATTCCCAGTTAATTTCAGTCGCGTAATGCTTTACTTCATTCTTTAGCTGTTCTTCTTTAATGCGTTGCGCTTCCGTCCTGCCCACGCGCGCAGCCAGGTCTTCATCCCGCTGCTGCTGCGTGCGTTGATCGGGTTGTGTGCGTTGATTTTGAGCGGAAGGCGGCGGACTCTGGACTCCCGGCTGGTTTGCCGGAGCGTTCTTGTCGCGATTCTGCAGGTCGCTCTGGCGGTCCTGCTCAACCTCTTCACGCGACTTGAACGTAAGACTTTCCAAATCGACCGCCAGCTTATTTTGCCGCTTCCAGAATTCTTGTGTCACCAGCGCATCGCGGCTGGGAATCAGGTCCTTCACGCGCATTCCCTGCCGCCAGGGGTAGCGTCCAGGCACAGCCACGTTGCCGCGCAACGTAATGGCATTATCAAAGCGTGGCGAAATATGAAGCAGGCGTACGATATCACCATCCTTGAGCTCGGTCTTTAATCCAGCGCTTGACAGGTCCAACTCGGCGGTATGGCGGACACGGCGGTCGTCAATGCGATCAATAAAGGTTTTCTGGCCAGACGCGGTTGTAGTAAATCCGCCGGCATAGCCAAGGATCTCACCCAGGGTCTCATGCTCTTTCAACTCGTAAATCCCCGGCACATTGACGCTGCCGGCCAGCGCAACAAGGCGGCCCACGGGCGGCACCAGAATTACGTCGCCAGAGAGCAATTGCACGTCTTTGCTCTTGTCGCCAAACGCGATCAGGTCGTAAAGGTCAAAGTCGCTCACGTCTTTGCCCTGGCGCTTCAGCAATATGTGCCGCATAGAGCCGCGCTTTGATGGGCCTCCGGACGCAAACAGGGCGTTTACCAACGTGCTTAAAGAGCTAACGGTGTAAGAGCCTGGACGCCGCACCTGCCCAACCACAAATACCTGCACAGCGCGCAGGCGTCCCAGCGTGACATCAAGATCAAAATTCTTGAACACGCGGCTGATTGCCGCCTTCATATATGTATTGAGCTGGTCATAGCGCACGCCCGCCACGCTGATAGGACCGATCTTGGGCAGGTAGATCGCCCCGGTCCGGTCGACCACAGCACGATAGTTGACGTCAATCTGGCCCCACGCGCGCACCAGCAATTCGTCACCAGGGCCAATCAAATATTCTGGCGTGACCGGAATGCGGTCCACCGGAGCAAAAGTGGATGGAACATTGCGGAACAGGCTTTGGCCGAACAAGTCGAGGTGGTACCCAAGAGAGCTGGTTACAAAATCCTGGAATTCAATGTCAGGCTCCGGCGGTAGCGCTATAAATTCCGGGACTCTCGCCGATTCTCTTTGCATCCTTTCTTGTGCCGATTCCTCGATTCTGTCCTCAAATTGTTGCTGCGGCGGCACCGGCTGTGCGCTGGGAGGGTTCGTAATACGGACGCCTGGTGAACGCCGGTCATAATTGTCACTCGGCGTGGGCGAAGCTGAAGGGCGGTCTGTTTGGGCGGAAGAAACACCAATGACAATACAAACGAATAAAGAAATTAAAACTATTGGATAGCGAAAGAATGTCATCTTGAGATGCAAGTCTCCGAGATATGACGCTCACGCGTACTAAGCCAGCCGGCGTGCATAGCGCATCTCCGGGAAAAGAATTAGGTTAAACGATCAGGCGTCAATGATCAGAACTATATCGCAAAATCTTGTGCTTTGCCTAGCATTCGCGCAAGGAAGCATGGTCGCCAGAGGGTTTGTGGAAAA
>Ga0207687_10001470_pt1 | contig 16173 bp, 12 predicted proteins | sample KBSM54metaG_FD_184399 | JGI IMG/M metagenome (GOLD analysis project Ga0207687, IMG submission 184399) | Miscanthus rhizosphere microbial communities from Kellogg Biological Station, Michigan, USA - KBS M5-4 metaG (SPAdes) (version 2) | ecosystem: Host-associated > Plants > Roots > Rhizosphere >...
CTTGACGTGGAATACGATCTGTCGCAGGTTTTCTTCGTGGCAACGGCGAACGTGCTGCATACGATTCCGCCGGCGCTGCAGGACCGCATGGAAGTTCTGCGGCTGCATGGCTACACCGAGCTGGAAAAAGTTGAGATCGCAAAGCAGTTCCTGGTGCGTAAGCAGCGTGAAGCCACCGGCCTGACGGAAAAACAGCTTACGTTTGGCGACGACGCTCTGCGAGAGATTATTCGCTCCTACACCCGTGAAGCGGGCGTGCGCAACCTTGAGCGCGAGATTGGAAACATCTCACGTAAGGTGGCGCGCAAGGTGGTGAAAGATCCCACATACACTGTTGCGCTGACCGCGGAAAAGGTCAACGAGTTCCTGGGCGTGACCAAGTTCCGCGACACGTTGGCCAACGAGAAGAGCGAAGTCGGCCTGGTGACTGGATTGGCGTGGACAGAAGTTGGCGGATCGATTCTGAGCACTGAAGTTGCTATCGTGGACGGCAAAGGCAAGCTCACCATCACCGGCCAGTTGGGCGATGTGATGCAGGAGTCGGCGCACGCGGCGATGTCATACGTGCGCTCACGCGCGGTGCGGCTTGGCATTCCCAAGGACTTTTACCGCAACGTTGATATTCACATTCACGTGCCGGAAGGCGCCATCCCAAAAGACGGCCCTTCAGCCGGCATCACCATGGCCACGGCGATTTCAAGCGCGCTGAGTAAGATTCCTGTGCGTCGCGATATAGCCATGACCGGCGAGATCACGTTGCGCGGGAAGGTGCTGCCCATCGGCGGACTGAAAGAGAAGTTGCTGGCGGCTCTGCGCGCCGGAATTAAAGAAGCGATTATCCCGAAAGAAAACGAAAAAGACCTGGCTGACGTGCCGGAAAATATCCGCGGGCAGATGAAAGTACATTTCGTGGAAAATATGGACCAGGTATTGAAGGTTGCGCTGGAAACGCCGCTCCCGGATTTCCCGGAAGAAGGCGCACAGACGATCCCAGCGCCGGCCGTTCAACCGGAGATATCGAGAGAGCGCTATTTGTAATATTTAGTTTGCAAGTTCTAGGCCCGCTCACAGGGAGCGGGCTTTTCTTTCACAGCGCAGGATTCTTTGCCCCGTTTTCTTTAATCCGACATTAACAATTTTTCACTCTCAATGTTTGAATCATTCCTCTCTTTGTCTCGCAAACAATAAATTTGTACTTAATCTTGCTGAGCAGCAGCATCTCGGTCCAGAGCTGCTGCATCTCTCCAGACAACAGCGCTTCTGAAAGTCTTCCCCTGGAGTGAGCGCAATTCGAAGCGAAGGATTCGCCCGTTCCCCACGGACCGTCGTTTGCTGAGGAAGCCACTTCCATGAAATTTGCCGTTGCCGCCACTCTTCGCGTCACTTGCCGATTTTTTTCTGCCGCATTGCTTCATCGCCGAAGCGCTGCTATAACCATTGCCGCTGCTGCGGCCGTGCTTGCCTTTGCCGGTTGCGGAGGCGTGAGCGCAGCTTCTCAATCTCCATTGCCGACGCCAACGCCAATGAATGGGCCTTCGCCAACACCCACGCCGGCGGTCAGTACTGTCAACATTCCGACGTGGCATATGGACAACGGCCGCTCAGGGCTGAATAGCAATGAGACTCAGCTCACGCCGGCCAACGTGAATACATCCGGCTTCGGCAAGTTGTTTTCTTACCATGTGGATGGATATGCCTATGCGCAGCCGCTGTATATCTCAAACCTGCGTATTAACGGGGCCAGCCATAACGTTGTTTTTGTGGCTACGGAAATTGCCAGCGTTTACGCGTTTGACGCAGATAATTTCGGCGATGGCAGCCCTCTGTGGAAGACTTCACTGCTCCAAACCGGAGAAGTTCCGCAGCCCGGAGGCAATCCCAAGCCAGCACAGGGACTTACGTCGACTCCCGTAATCGACACGGGATCCGGCACCATGTATCTGGTGTCCGCGCAGGTAGCCAGCGGCGTTTTCTCTTTCCGCTTGCACGCCATCGATATCACCACTGGGCAGGAACGCGTTGGAAGCCCGGTGACGATTCATGCCTCCGTACCCGGAACAAACTCGGAATCCGTGAACGGGGTCATCACCCTAAATAATTCTTGTCTTCAGCGGACGGCGCTTTTGCTCTCCCGCGGTACGCTGTTTTTTGGCTTCTCTGCCTGTCCCACGGGCTGGCTGCTTTCTTATGACGCGGCGTCGCTCACGCAGCTCGCTGTCCGCAACATGAGTCCAAACGTTGATGGCTATGGCACATTCGGAGGCGCTGGCGGAGTTTGGATGGGAGGCGGAGGCCCTGCGGCCGACGATCAAGGTAACGTTTACGTCTCCACCGGCAATGGGTTCTATGACGGCGGGCCTGAGTGGGGCGATTCTATCCTGAAAGTCGACCCTCAACTAAACGTCAACGATCATTTCACTCCGTTCGATTGGTCTTTCCTGCAGTGCCGCGATTTGGATGTTTCCGCAGGCGGCATCATGCTTGTTCCTGGCCAATCGCAATTGGTGGCTGGCGGCAAAGCTGGAAAAATGTACCTCATAAACCTGGCAAACATGGGACAAGTGCAACCTAATGATGCCGGAGCAGCGCAAACGCTTTTCTTTAGTCCCGGCGCCACTTCGCAAACCTGCGTCACCAACAAAGGTGAAACCGTCACCGGCGACAGAGGCACAACCAGCTTTTACGGCACTGCGGCGTGGTTCAACGGATCGCTGTTCGTTGGCAACGATCCTGGTCCAGTCAAGCAATTCATCTTGAATTCCGGACACCTCACTGCCGGCTCCTCAACTGCTGAAAGCATTTCGCCCTTCAGCTATGGAACTACTCCCTTTATTTCGTCGAACGGCACGTCTGCCGGCATTGTGTGGGTGCTCGACCACGGCCATCCCATTCAGGATCCCGTTGCGTCTGCACCTGCGCCCGCGATTCTCCGCGCTTATGACGCAGCCAACATCACGCATGTGCTCTACTCCAGTGCGCTAAACCCGGCGGATACGCCTGGCTTCGGCATCAAGTTCACTGAGCCCATAGTGGCTAATGGAAAAGTATTTTTCGCAACAGCGCATGATTCCTTAGGCGCTGCTTCGCCCCAAGGAGAACTTGACGTTTATGGACTGAAACACTAAAGCAAAGTAATACCCGCCGACTGGGCCCGTGGCAACGCGGGCCCGATTTTTCTTAATCTCGAGCGTTAGCGAGAGATCGCTATGATCACGATCCTTTTCGTGTGTGAGAAATTGTTCATAGCTGTTCGATCAAGTGGGGTTCGGATTTATTGCGACGACTTGCCTCTTCTGCTCTTCTCCGTGTCTCCGTGCCTCCGTGGTGAAAATTTTCTTCCATCTGCGCTCATCAGCGTAAATCAGCGGCGAATGCCTTTTCCCGAATTTTGGCAATCTCTTCGGGTTGGCTAAACTGGTTCTTACCTCATGAAACCTGTCATCGCCAAATTTCTCACCTCTGCTGCCGACCCTAAATTCTTCCCTGCCGAAGGCCCACCGGAGTTCGCATTTCTTGGGCGTTCCAATGTCGGCAAATCCAGTCTCATTAATTCCCTGCTCGGTCAGAAGATGGCGCACGTCAGCTCTACTCCGGGTCGCACGCGCACGATCAACTTCTTCGGAATTTATGCCAAGGCAAATCAGCCGCATCCGGAAAGCCTGCTGGTTGATCTGCCCGGCTATGGCTATGCCAAACTCTCAAAAGAAATTTCCGCTGAATGGCCCAAATTTATTGAGCCCTACCTGCAGGAGCGCGAGACGCTGGCGTTATCTATCGTCTTGATTGACTGCAACATTCCTGCGCAGCCGCCTGACCGTCAATTGATCGACTTTCTGCGCGGCGCTGGGCGCGATTTTGTGGTCGTCGCTACCAAAGCTGACAAGCTTTCCGGCAACAAACTTCGCAACGCGCTGGCTACGCTGGCCCGCGATCACGGCATTGATGCTCTGCTTCCCTACTCGGCCAAAACCGGCGATGGACGCGCGGGGCTCTGGCGCGAAATCAGGTCTCGAATCGACTCCGCGGCGGGCCACTAACTCATGGATCCATTCGCCCGCAAAATGGTTTACGGCTCATTTGTTTATGGCGGCATCATGTTGGTGATGTTTGCTGTGCTCACGGTTGTCTACCTGCACACCCGTCCGCGCTGCTCTGACCGCGTAGTGGCGCAGTCAACGGACTCGGCGGCACAATCGACGGCGGCTGTAATGGAGCGGCGCTGCGGCGCGGAAGCTCCTTTCTTTACTCACGTAAATCTTCGTCCTGCGGGAAAGGACTTGAACACAGGATTTTTCTCCGGTTCGGCTACGGAAGGCGAGGTCTTTGTGGTGGAACAGGACGCCGCGGGCGCAGGCATCACACTGCATTGGGCATCGCAGATGGCGCTAAGCATCACATGCCCGCATTGCAGCCCCAGTTTGTTAAGGAAACATGACAACCACTGGGGCAGCGTGACTATTAATTACGATCTTCCACAACATTAGCCTTCGGGACAAAGCACCAAATACCAAGTACCAAATACCAACTACTGCATTCCCGCCTTGCTTGCCGCTGCATGCTGTTGCAGCCACTGCGCCAACTCGGTTTGCAATCGCGGACGCCGCTTCACGCAGCCTTCAATATCTTCGCGTGACTGCTTCAGCGCCCGCTCCGCTGAAGCCACTTTGTGTTCGGTGAAAAATTGCTGGACATCATCATTCATCTCAGCGCTGCAGAATCTTCTTGTCGAGCCCACAATTTCCGTTCCGCTTGACATGGTGATTTTCTTTTCCACTGCCGGCCAATGCGCCTTTACCCAATCCCACGCTGTCTTCTGATTATCGGAATTGATCAGTACCTTGGCTATCAGACCCGCTGCGTCCTGGTTGCGCACTTCATCGGACACACTTAGCTCCAGCACTTTCTCCACGATTTTGGGCTCGCGAAATTCAGAGAGCGCTCCGCCCACGTTGTAAAACTGCTCGGGTGACCGCATCCGGCCCATCGCGCTTACGTACTGCTGAAACAATTCTTCATTGCCGAAGCGTGCCGCCACGCCAAGCACATCTTTGGCAATGCTGGCGTCTACCGAATTCGGGTCTTTCAGGTACTGCTGGGCCAGGCTCGTGGCCTGCTGTATCGTCTCTGAATCTTCACCAATCATGCCCAGAATATGGATCAGGTTGCCGCGCAGGGTGTGTATTTCAGCGTTTTCAGTTGCGGCGGGCGTCCAGCCGATCTTGGCCATCATTGGTCCAAAGTTGGAGCGTACCCAGGCGCGAAACGATGTTGCATCCGTCCCGGAAAGCAAGTAGTTGTTAACATAATCCAGCGTCGGCAGATAGCTTTCCACCACCTCGTGCTGCGCATCCTGACTCATGGCTGAAATTAAATCCAGGTACGTTGCCATGCTTTGTTGTCCTGATCCCACCAGCGCGGCCTGGTCACGCAGAAGTGAAATGCGCTCCGCCGTTGTCAATTCCGTTCCGGCAATAGCAATCAGCTTCTGCAAATCCGCCTTGTCATATTGCGTACGGTAATAGCCCGCGGCATTTCCGTTCACAAAGACCCACGGTGAGCATCCAGTGAGCGGCAGCGTTTGGTCTTTCAGGCTAAGTATCTGGCAGAATGGCTTGGCGCCGCCGGACTTCAAACATATCGGAACCATCCATGTGCGCTCTTGTTTTGATGCGTCAGAAGGATTGGCCCAGAAACGCTGTTGTGAAACCGAAACCTGCGTCATGGGATGAGGCTGGATCGGTTGGCGCCGCGACCGTTTACCTTTGCGCGCAGGCGGCGCTTTCACCACAGGCGGAGTCGTGCACGCTGACTTCACCGTCAACAGCGGCTCGCCCGCCTGGTCCACAAATGTCGGCATAATTTTGTCGACAGGACGCCCTGACGCCGCGCTTAACGCGCTCCAGAAATCTTCCGCCGTGGCATTGCCATAAAGAAATCTGCGCAGATACACATTTACCCCACGACGGAAAACATCCGGGCTCACATAAGCCTCAATCATCCGCAGCACGGCTGAGGCTTTTTCGTAAGAAATCGGATCGAACAATTCGTTGATCTCGTCCGGTGTTTCCGCTTTGGCGCGGATAGGATGTGTATTTACCAGCGCATCCAGCGTAAGCGCCGTGTCCGTGGCCTGCACCGCATCCAGGTTTGCGTTCCATTCCGGATGCAATGCCTGCGATGGTTTAAGCGCCATCCACGTGGCAAAACCTTCGTTCAACCATACGTTGTCCCACCACTTCATCGTCACCAGGTCGCCAAACCACTGGTGCGCCATTTCATGCGCCAGCACTTCAAACACGGCCTGGTGTGAATCCACTGAAGAATTCTTGTCGTCAATGAAGAGCAGCGATTCACGATAGAAAATCGCCGCAGTATTTTCCATAGCGCCCGCTTCAAAGTCCGGCACGCCAAGAATGTCCAGCTTTCCAAACGGATAAGGAATGCCGTAATACTGGTTGTAAAACTTCAGGATCTCCGTGGCATAGCGCAAAGCGGCCGCGGTCAGCGGCTTTTTGTCCGGCGTGCCACACACGCGAATCGGCGTGTTGTCGGCCGAGCCTTCAATGCATTCAAAATCGCCCACCGCCATCGCCACCAAATATGTGGACATCTTCGGCGTCGTGGCAAACTTGATCGTGTGTTTCCCTTCTCCCGGCCCCGGCGTGTCAGAAGCTATCACACTGTTGGAAATTGCCGTATCGCCTGTGTTCGCAACCAGCGTAATGTCGAATGTCGCTTTGTAGGCTGGTTCATCTAGCGATGGGAAAGCGCGGCGCGCGTCTGTCGATTCAAATTGTGTCGTCGCGTAATTTCTTTGCTTGGTGCGGGCCAGGTAAAACCCGCGCAGCTTGTCATTCAAAACACCGCTGTACTTGATGCGGATCGTCGCTGGCCCCGGCTCCAGCGGATCGGCAACCGTCAGCGTGACCTGTTCTTTTTCCGGTGCGAAGCTCCATTTCGCCACCTGTGTCTTGTTGTCCTGGGTGATCGTCGCTTCCTGGAACTCCAGTTCGGCGGAGTTCAGCGTGAACTCATTCGCTGCCTTGTTTACTTCCACCTCAAGTGTTTCGTCGCCACTAAAGACGGCTTTCTGCAGATCCGGCGTAAACGTCAGGCCATAGTGCTTGGCGCTCAACCCATAAGGCAGCCGTTGTGCCCCCGCTAAGAGCGGTAAAAAAACAAGAATTATCCAGACAGACCTTTTTGATAAGAGCATTTTTTCCTCAAGAACTTTGGCTTAAACGTACAGGCTTGCTTCGTTATTGCGAAAGCGCCTTGCAAGGATGGCGCGTAATCGTTGGCACTTTCTTTCCTTTAATCACGGTCGCGCACAAGCTCGGCTTATACGCCTTGCCGTCCCAATCGTAAACAGTGGTTTCCATCTTCAATGAGTTGATTTCAAACTGCCCCGTCAGTGAAGGCATTCCTTGTTTGACGATCTTCATAGGATGAAGTGAGGCATATTTCTCATGCAGCGCCAGCTTGTACCCTTCTCCGCTTCTCAGGTAAACCAACGCGTCACAATTCGTGCTCTGGCAGTGGCATGCGCCCTGCACCTCGACAATCGTCCCTACGTCACGGCCACCGGAATGAATAGGCACCGTTTCCATCGTTGAATCGTTAGGGGTGGCAGCGGCAGTACATGCGGCGTCCTTAAGCGCAGTCGCCTTTAAGTCAGGCGATAAGCTGTCTTGTTGCGCAACTCCAAAAGCTATGATTCCACTCAGAAAAATAAAGATTAACAAGGTAACTGATTTCATGGGTCCTGAGAATGCGTCCTTATATATAGGGCTATTAAGGGAAGATACCACACGCCACCGCACCAAACCGTTGTTCAAGCAGGTCCGGGGCATCGGCGCACGGAGAAATTTGCGTTCCCGGCAACCATAACTCGCCCTGCGGGCCCACCACGATTGCCGTCTGCGGAAAATCCGCATTGGAAAGCGCACGGAGCACTGGCAATATCTTCTTCTCAGGATCTAGTTTCGGTCCGCCCGGTTTCTCCTGCTTCATGGCATAGGCTTGTCCGCGAAGGAACGTTCCGTCATTCGCCAGATGCGCTTCCAGCACCAGCGTCAATCCATTTTCCGCATTCAAGTTGAATGGCCCATACGTGGCGAAGTTTCCCAGTGAGTAAGCAATCAACTTCCCTTTGTACACTTCCATTGCGCGCACCACGTGGGGCCCCGATCCCAGCAGAAGGTCGGCTCCTGCATCAATGGCAGCGTGCGTAAAGCGCCGCAGATCACCACGATCTTCACCCAGAAACGTCTCGTCGCCTTCCAGCACATGCTGGTGCGTCGCGCCTTCTGCTCCGCCATGGAAGCCGACGATCACCAGATCTGATTCGGCCTTCGCTTCCCGAATGGTCTGGAGAGATGCATCAAGATCAAGAAAGTTGAAAGCTCCCTGATACGTAGCAAACGCAATGATCGCAATCTTTCTTCCCTTCACTGTGAGCCGCGCGATGTCACCAACCTCGCCGGTATGCGCAATCTGCATCGCATCCAGCACCTGCCGCGAGCTGGCGCGTCCTTCCAATCCAAAATCCATGGCATGATTGTTGGCCAGCCCCATGGCGGTGAATCCCGCATCTTTCAGATACTTGCCGTAGCGGGTCGGCACGCGAAAAGCAAAGCACGTCCCTATTTTCTTTCCATGACACTTGGCTGAGTCGCCACCGTCCACAATCGGCCCCTCCAAATTCCCGTACACCACGTCGCCGCGCTTAAGAAATGGCGTAACGTCGGTGAGCAGGTCGGCTCCATCATTCGGCGGCAACGTGGAGTCATCAGGAAATGTTGTGCCCAGCATCACATCGCCCACAGCTGTAATTACGATCTCATCGGAAGGGCTGGGTGGATGGACAGCATTTTCTGTCGTTGACTGCGGCGACGCGGACAAAGACGATGGTTGAGGCATTGGAAGCGGCGATGGCGTTGGAGTTGTCGTGGGCAACGATTGAGTGGGTGTGGTGGATCTCGTTGTCGGCGGCGTTTGTTGCGGGGATTGTAACGCTCGGACCAGCCCCGGTACTGTTAGCATCATGCAACAGCAGACGGCCCTGGCCAAACCGGCTAATCCTGCCATCCTGAGCGACACCGAGCGACGTGGAAGCGAGGTAGAGTCGAAGAACCCCGAGATCGTATCCTTTGCCATGCAGCTACAGGAAATTCTCACGAATATCCATCCGCTCTTCCGTTCATCGAATCCCCTGAATCTTCATGATCGGCTATCCAATCCCACTATCCTTCCCGCCACCACCATTTCAACACAGCGGTCCCAGGCAAACCAATAAGCTATTTCCCTGTAGTCCTTTACATCAAATACTGCCAAATCCGCATCTTTTCCGGCTTCCAGACTTCCCTTCCGATCTTGCATCCGCAGCGCGCACGCGGCGTTGATCGTCGCCGCCGCAATCGCCTCCGCCGGACTCATCTTCATGTGGGTGCATGCGAGCGAAAGCACAAATGGCATGCTCGGCGTGGGCGAAGTCCCGGGATTATAGTCAGTGGCCAGCGCTACCGGCACGCCCGCATCGATCAAGCGCCGAGCGTCGGGAAATTCCTTGTGCCCAAGAAAATAATTTGCTCCTGGCAGCAGGACGGCCACCGTCTCTCGCTCTGCCAGCAGCGAAACATCTTCCGGCTGAACGCAATCCATGTGATCAAACGACGCAGGCTGATACTCCAGCATCGGCCCCAACTTCGCCGCCTTGAACTGGCAGACGTGGGCGCGCGTCCCCAAGCCATTTTTGCGAGCTGCTGCGAGAACTTTTTCCGATTGCTCCTGCGTGAATGCTCCACGATCACAAAACACGTCAACATACTTCGCCACTTTCTTCTTGGCGACCAGAGGGATCATCTCGTCGCAGACTTTCTTCACATAGTCGTCCGCTTTGCCTGCGTATTCCTGCGGCACCACATGCGCCGCCAGCAAGGTAGGAACAACTTCTCCCGGCCATTGCCGCGCCGCATTGCGTATCGCCTCCAGCGATTTGATCTCGTCTTCCAGTGTCAAGCCATAGCCGGACTTCGCTTCCACCACGCTAGTTCCCTGCTCCAGTATGGCATTGAGCGCCGTTAGAACCTTCTTGCTCAGCTCACCACGGCTCGACCTTCGCACCGCCGCAACGCTCGACCGAATCCCGCCACCCGCCGCCGCAATCTCTTCATAGCCCGCGCCGCCGATACGCTTCTCAAAGTCCACCAATCGCGGTTCGGCAAACACCGGATGCGTGTGGCAATCAATCAGCCCTGGAATCACTACTCGCCCCTGACAATCGAGTTCCTTGATTTTTTTGCGGTTCGTTCTCAGCCATGGATCACGCAGCAGTTCGCGCTGCGGGCCCGCGGCCAGGATCTTCCCTCCGCCACACAGCACAGCCGCATCATTTATTAAGCCAATTTCTTGCAGATCGCGTCCGCGCCGCGGCGCAGTTCCGTCACGCAACGTAAGCAGCTGGCCGATGTTCGCCAGAAGCAGATAAGGGGTGGGAAAGTTTTTGGGCAAGTTAAGATTTTACAACTTTGGCATTGTGAAAAGAACGCCGACAAGACAAACATCGGCATTGCAGCCTGTCGCCAGCAATTCCTGGGAGGTGGAGAAAATGAATGCCTTAGGGAAGATTAGAGTATGATTCGTTCCTGGCTGACTCGCTTATGTATATCGCCACAAATGTTCTGTTGGTCATGGCTCTGTTTTTCGCTCCTGATCCAATGATGGGCAGGTGGAAAGCGGATCTGAATCATTCGGTCTTACCGGCAGGGTTTCCCCAACTGCGTTCGCAGACAATGGAGTTACAGCTGGTCTCAGGCAAGCTGCAATGTTCCACGGAACGGGTCAGTCTGGATGGCGCAAAAACGCGCGCTGATTTTACCGCGGCATTCGATGGGAAACGATACCCGGTGACGGGAATCGCGGAAATCGCAACCGTGTCCCTGCACCGATATCGCACATTCATAGAAGCCGATTTCTTCTCTGCCAGCGCCCCGGTCTATAGCTACCGGATGTCGATCTCCAGCAAAGGAGACACCCTCATCATCATTTCAATTGATCCCGTGACTCGAGCCACACTACACGCGCGGATTGTGTATCACCGTGAACCTATGGCGATGATCTTGCCGCAGGAGCAAATGACTGGAGCATCCTTTATTAAGCCGATTTCTTGAAGATCGCGTTAGCGGCGTAGTCGCACCCTGCAGCATAATCCATGGCCGATGTTGGTCAGAAGCAGGTAAGGAGTGGAAATGTTTTTCGCCAAATTGAGATTTTACAACTCAGGGTTTGTATTTCAGGTAGCTATTCCTGACTAAACATAAGGATTTCCACAGTGGGGACAATCGCTGGGGGGATACGTCCACGGCATTTTTTTAATATTCTTGACAGGCTGCCCGCATTTAGCACACCGCCAACGATCGACTTGACGTCCTGCCCAAGCCCATCTCCACAGCATGAATGAACTCGGAACAAATGCAGCGAGAACAGCCAAATAAGTACTGTTTGTCGCGAACCACACCAGGAAGAATGTAGCCAACAACACAATCGTCGTAAAGGCGGGAAGCGAATGGTACCAGAAAACTAATGTTTGAAAAGAACGACGATCGTTTCTTTGGCTCATATACTCCCTGTAAGTGCGTCAAAAAACCAACCAATTCCTTTGTGTCCTTTGTGGTTAAAGAGTTCCCTCGCTACCGCTCGGGATGTGAAGGTTTCATCGGCACTTTCACGCCCGTTTTCTCCGCGAACCGCTTCGCCTCTTCGTACCCGGCATCCACGTGTCTTGCCACGCCGATTCCCGGATCGTTTGTCAGCACGCGCTCAATCCGTTTGGCCATCATCTCCGTTCCATCGGCGACGGTCACTTGCCCGGCATGCAAGGAATAACCAATGCCCACGCCACCGCCGTTATGGATCGAAACCCAACTGGAGCCGCTGGCGGTATTGAGCAGCGCGTTGAGCAGAGGCCAGTCAGCCACGGCATCACTGCCGTCTTTCATGCTCTCAGTTTCACGATACGGCGACGCCACCGATCCACAATCCAGATGGTCGCGCCCGATAACGATTGGCGCCTTGATCTTGCCTCTTTTTACTAAGTCGTTCATCGCCAGTCCGAACTCCGCTCGTTCGCCATAACCCAGCCAGCAGATGCGCGCCGGCAAACCCTGAAACTTGATTCGCTTGCGCGCCAGCTCAATCCAGCGGCTCAGAATGCGGTTCTTGGGAAACAGCTCCAGCACCAGATCGTCAGTCACGGCAATGTCGGCCGGATCGCCGGAGAGCGCCACCCAGCGGAACGGCCCGCGCCCTTCACAGAACAGCGGACGAATATACGCCGGCACAAAACCGGGAAAATCGTAGGCGTCCTTCACGCCCTGCTGAAAAGCAAATGTACGGATGTTGTTGCCGTAATCAAATGTTACGCTGCCCATCTTCTGCAGGCGCAACATGCCTTCCACATGGCGCGCCATCGCGTTCATTGATTTTTCCAGGTAGGCCTTGGGATCGCTCTTACGCAGCTCCAGTGCCTGCTCCAGCGTCATGCCGTTAGGCACGTATCCGTTCAGCGGATCGTGGGCCGATGTCTGGTCCGTAAGAATGTCTGGGAGCACGCCGCGCTCGGCCAGTTCAGGAATCACGTCGGCACAATTCCCCACCAGCCCCACGGAAATGGCTTCTTTCTTACGTACAGCATTTTTCAGGATACGCAGCGCTTCATCCAGGTTATTGACCATGAAGTCGCAATAGCCGGTCTTCAGCCGCTTTTTGATTCGCTCCGCGTCAACATCGATTCCCAGAAAGCACGCACCGGTCATGGTCGCCGCCAGTGGCTGCGCGCCGCCCATGCCGCCCATGCCGCCGCTCACCACCAGTTTTCCCGCCAGCTCCCCGCCAAAATGTTTTTCCGCCGCCGCGGCAAACGTCTCAAACGTTCCCTGAATAATTCCTTGTGAGCCGATGTAAATCCACGAGCCCGCAGTCATTTGCCCATACATCATCAGCCCGGCGCGTTCCAGTTCGTTGAACTTCTCCCAATTTGACCAGTGGCCCACAAGGTTGGAATTGGCGATCAGCACGCGCGGCGCGTAGTCATGAGTTTTAAATATTCCTACCGGCTTGCCCGACTGCACCAGCAGCGTCTCATCGCCTTCCAGCGACTTCAATGACGCAAGGATCGCCTCCAGGCATTGCTGGTTGCGCGCTGCTTTGCCCGTGCCGCCATAAACTACCAAATCGCGCGGACGCTCGCCGACTTCGTCATCCAAATTGTTCATCAGCATGCGCATGGCAGCTTCCTGCGGCCAGCCTTTGCAGGTGAGTTCCGTTCCGCGCGGGGCTTTCAACGGAGGAAGATGGGTAGCCTGAATTTCAGTATCAACCGGCATAGCAAGATGGTAGCAAATATGGCGGCTGCCTGCGTTTGAATCCGTATTAGTTGCCACACGCCTTGAGCTCTGTTTCCAGCATCCAACCTAAGACACTAAAGGAGGTGCAAACTTGGACAGCAGAATTCGGGAAGGCATCGTGGATCGAGGCATTGAGAGAGGTGAATGGGAGATGAGGAATCTGAGCAAGCAGCTTGGCCATGATCGTTCAGATCAGGAACCACACGTAGGCCCAGCGGGCGAACACAATTCAGGCCAGCTGTCAGCCGAGGCTTCAGACCAGACCGGCACTACGCCCCTCGCGCGTTCTAACGAAGAGTCTTCGCAGCATGACATCAACAAAGACGATATTCGTAATCGAAAGGTCGATCCGGAAGCGGTGCGGGAATCGGAGAAGGAAGCCGAGCTTGATCCAATTGCCGAAACCGAGCCGGAAGAAGGCGAGACGGCCGCATAAATTCATCCTGGACTGCTGTTACGGCGAAGATTGCGGTACGCGGCGAGATTTGGCTTTCGCCTGCCGACAGCGCTTAAGACTTTTTGCGACGATTCAAGCAAAACCGATTTCGAGCAAATCGACAGCAAGAAGCTCACCAGGTATTGTAAGCCGTGCCTTCAGAGCTGATCAGGCTCGATCCGCTTTTCACGTCGCTAATGCCCGGCTGCGTCTGGTCAATGCTGGTCAGCACATCTTCCTGCACGGTCTGCCATGAATCGGTAGCGTGAGTAAAAGGATCTTTGGGGATCGCATGCAGATAGCCCGCTGAAACAATGTCATCTAAAGCTTGCGGCGCTTTGCCTTTGTCCTGCGTATATTGGTCAATGGCCTGGCGCATGTTGTAAAGATCTTCTTTCAAGACTGCTTCATTGGCGTGCAGAATGTGGATTCTATAAATCGGCACCATCACACCCAGCAAAATAGAGATGATGGCGCACACGATGATCATCTCAATCAGCGTGAAGCCGCGCTGCTGCCTCTGTAATCTGAATGGACCGATCATAAATTACCAATCCTTATATTTGGTGCCGTCTAATCCAACACCGGTGGACTTTGTGTACACGTCAAACACGTTCTGTCCGCCCCAGGAATCTGACTGCGGATCGTCCTGCATGGAGCGCAGGCCCCAATCCGTGTTCCCAGTCATGGGATCGACCGGAATACGGCGCAAAAAGCGGAGCTTTTTGCCACCGGCAACCTCCACGCCGTTAACCAGGGTATCCATATCCGGCGGATATCCCTCAGAACCCAGCTTCTGCTGAAAAGCATTTTTGTCCGCGGCGTCCTTGTAGCGATCAATCGCTGCGCGCATTTCCCAGAGGTCGCGCCGCAGTTCCACTTCCCGCTGCCGGCGCACGCTAACTTTCAACACGGGAACAGCCGCCCCCATCATGATCAGCAGGATTGTGATCACCACAATCATTTCCAGCAGGGTCACACCAGTTTGCCGCTGCGCCGGCAAACGCCTGCTCACCAATCCGGAGCTCACACGATCTGTTTCTCTCTGCCTCATCACGGACCTTCTACTAGTTTACCGTGACTGTGCTCTGCGATCCCAGTACACTCATTGGCTGGTTCTTGCTGTTGCGGGCTCCCGGCACAGCGATTGAAACCGCGCCGGTGCCTTTGGCCTTCGCCGTAAATGTAAGGTTGAAGACCGTGCCGTCACCCGTAATGCCTTGCGATCCCGGTGTGCGTTGCGCGGTAATCTGCAGTCTGCCTGTTGCTGGATCGTCGCGATACACCAGCGCCACATTCTGACCATCTTTGGCCAGGAAATCACCATTGGTGACTTTCACAAACTGGAACAGCTTGGGATCGTAACTGAGCTGAATGGGCACGGACGCAATGTCCTCGCCCTGTGACAGCACAACCGTCATAAAGAAGGTGCTTCCTACTTGCTGTTGCAGTGCGCCCGGCTCAAGACGCAATCCCACTTGCCCCGGTTTTAGCGCTTGCTGCTGCGCAGGTGTTCCCTGCGGCGCTGCATTTTGCTGCTGCGGCGGTTGCTGTCCGGGAACCTGCTGCTGCGGAACCGTAGCAGCGGGCTGCCGTGCCGGAGTCACTGGCGCTCCGCCTGCGGGTTGTTGTTGCGGTGCTGGCGTAGCTGCTGCGGGCGTAACGTTGCTGGCAGGGATTTGACGGCCCGACATGCGCAAATCAATTCCGCTGCCCGTGCCCACGTCAAACGCGCGGCGGTTCAAATCATTGAGTTCCTGGCTGCGCACAATGTGCGGCACCAGCACAAACACCAGCTCATTCGTAATATGTTCTTTTTGGGTAGATGAAAACAGATACTTCAATAAAGGAATCTGTCCCAGGAACGGCGTGCCGCCAGTAGAACTGGTGTCCTGCACTTCCAAAATTCCGCCCAGCAGGTTCGTTTCTCCATCCATCAAACGGATCGTGTGCTCAACTTTGCGGGTGCTGATAATTGGCTGCGTAATGCCGCCGATGGTCTGGGATCCGTTTAGGTTTGAAATTTCCAGTGACGTTTTCAGCGTGACCTGCCCATCAGGATGCACGCGCGGCGTGATTTCCATCTTTACGCCGACGTCTGTATAGGTGAACTGAGTATTCACGCCCACCGAACCCACGCCAGTGCCGATGCCCAGTGGCGTACCGAACGAACCTGTCGCAATCGGAATCTTGTCAGCGATGGTAAGCGTCGCCTTTTCATTGTCCGTGGCGCGGATCTTCTGGTTCTGCATGATCTTGCTATCGGTATCAGAAAGAACCGCTACCGCCTTCAAGGGATCAATTGTCACCGCATAGTTCGTCGAGTTCAGG
>Ga0207687_10001475_pt1 | contig 16138 bp, 15 predicted proteins | sample KBSM54metaG_FD_184399 | JGI IMG/M metagenome (GOLD analysis project Ga0207687, IMG submission 184399) | Miscanthus rhizosphere microbial communities from Kellogg Biological Station, Michigan, USA - KBS M5-4 metaG (SPAdes) (version 2) | ecosystem: Host-associated > Plants > Roots > Rhizosphere >...
CGAGGAACTCGACCAGGACCGAAGCGTCAACGACAGGCATCAGTCACCGCGCATTTCACGAATCGCGTCGACGTTTTCCTGCGTAGTGACGGTCGACTTGGCCCCCCGCCCCCTGCGCCTCTCCACGATTTCGGCGATCGTGGACTTCCGGCTCCGCCCGCTGAGCTCCCGCTTGATGTAGTCGGACATGCTCATCCCCGCCGCCGCCGCCCGCATCTTCAGTTCGCGGTGCAGGTCGTCAGGGACGTTCCTGATCTGGATCATCTTGGACATGTGATCCACACTAAACCGTGCGGAGGACATGTCGATTATCTCTGCGGTCTTCATGCAAGCGATCCTGCCGAGCCAACCCGCAACTGTGGCGCGCACATCGAGCCAATTCCCGCACGCCTTTGCCAACTAAGCGACAATTTCGCCTCCTGCCCCGATAGCTCAGCTGGATAGAGCGATCCCCTCCTAAGGGATAGGCCGCTGGTTCGAATCCAGCTCGGGGCATCGCTGGGATTGCAGGTCTGCGCCCAGATGGCCGCAACTCTTGACCTCTCCCGTTGCTTGTACCCAGAGTGCAGCCCGTGGCCAGGACCGTCCGATCGAACCTGCTCCGAACCGCCCTTCTGCTCGTGGCGATGGCCGGGGCCCTGAGCCTGCTGCCGGCATCGTCCTTGGCTGCGGCTGGGAAGCGCACGGTGCACTTCGACGGCCGCACGCTGAGCGTTCCTCGCGGCTGGCCGGTCTTCCGGCTCGCGCGGCATCCGGGGATGTGCGTGCGGCTCGATCGGCGGGCGGTCTACCTGGGGACGCCGTCGGCGCGGCAGGATTGCCCAGCCGACGCGATGGGACGGCGGCGGGCGATCCTGGTCGAACCGCAGTCGGGCGCGGCGAGCATCTCGACGCTGCCGCGGGCGCGAGCGAGCGCCGCCGCTGCCCGCTCGGGCACGGTCTTCACCGGCCTCGGCTTCGACGCCTGCACCGCCCCCTCCGCCCGCTCGATGAACGCCTGGAAGGAATCGCCCTACCGGGCGGTCGGGGTCTACATCGGCGGGATCAACCGGGGCTGCTCGCAACCGAACCTGACGCCGGAATGGGTTGCGGCGCAGACGGCGGCCGGGTGGCACCTGATCCCGACCTACGTCGGCCTGCAGGCCCCGACCAGCGCCTGCTCGAGCTGCGCCAAGCTCAGCGCCAGCCAGGCGACCGCGCAGGGCGTGGCCTCGGCGGTGGACGCGGTCGAAGAAGCGAACGCGGTGGCGATGGGGCCCGGCAGCCCGATCTACTTCGACATGGAGTCCTACAGCCGCACCTCCTCGGCCACCGCGGCGACGCTGACCTTCCTCGAGGCCTGGACCAAGAAGCTGCACGAACTCGGCTACGTCTCCGGCGTCTACAGCAGCAGCGCCTCCGGGATCGCCGACCTCGGCGACCAGGTCGGCAGCGGCTACGAACTGCCCGACCAGCTCTGGATCGCCAACTGGAACGGCGCCCAGAGCACCTCCGACCCGGCGGCGCCGAGCAACGCCTGGACCCAGCACCAGCGGATCCACCAGTACCGCGGCGGCCACGACGAGAGCTACGGCGGGGTGACGATCAACATCGACAACGACTACGTCGACGGCTCCACGGTCGGCGAAGCGACGCTCCCGCCGACGCCCGAAGACGACCCGGTCGGGGCCCTCGACCTCGCCAAGGCATCGGCGCCCGGGCAGGTGCGGGTCCGCGGCTGGGCCTTCGACCCGAACGTCCCCACCGAACCGGTGGCGATCCGCCTCGTCGTCGGCGGCAGGGAAGGCGAACCCGGCGCGGTCTCCTACGACCTCGGCCCAGCCGCGAACCTGCCTCGCCGCGACGTCCGCCTCCAGTACCCGGAAGCCGGCGGCCGCCATGGCTTCGACCTCGCGGTGCCGACGGTGATGTCGGGGCGCCAACGCGTCTGCACCTACGCCCTCGACGTCGAACCCGGCGAAGACAGCCTGCTCGGCTGCAAAGGGGTGACGATCCCGGTCGCGATCCAGCTCTCGAACCTGAAGGCCCGCCACAACCGGGTGCAGGTCCGCGTCACCTGCCTCTGGCCGACGGGGACCGACTGCCCCGGGCAGATCGTCCTCCGCAGCCGCTACCGGGTGGCGGTCCCGCACTACCGCGGCCGCGGGCCGCGGACCCGGCCGGTCACCCGCGTGGTCGGCCGCACCGCCTTCCGCCTCACCGGCGGGCAGGGTCATACCTACCGCGTCCCGCTCACCGCCGGCGGCCGCAAGCTGCTGCGCCTGCGCTCGAGCCTGAAGACCCACGTGCTGGTCGCGATCCCCGGCGGCCGCCGCATCGGCGTCGTCGAACTGAGCGGCTAGAGATCCTCGCCGAGCGCCTCGCGCAGCTGGGCGATCTCCCTGCGCAGGGCACCGAGCTCGCGTTCGATTCGGTCCAGTCGATCTTCGGACTCCGGAACCGGCTCCGCCTCGGCGGTGTCGTCGCTCTCACCGAGCACCTGCTCGAAGCGGTCCTCCTTCTGCCCCGCCCGGCGCGGGTGGCGGACCACGAACTCGCGCTCGCCCAATCGCTCCAGCGTTGCCTGCACCGCCCCCAGGTCGTCGAAGCGGTGGAGCCGCTCGCTGCGCTGCTTCAGCTCGCCGGGCGTCTGCGCTCCGCGCAGCATCAGGACCGCCAGCAACGCCAGCTCCCCGTCGTCGACCCCGAGCGCCTCCGGCAGGAGGTGTCGGTACTTGCGGGCGCGACTGCCGGCGCCGCTCGCCAGCCGGGTCCAGCCCCGCTGGGCCAGCCGGTGCAGGGCGTCGACGATCGCCACCTCGTCGTACTCGACCACCGGGTCGCGGTTGGTCGACTGGTTACAGGCCAACCGCAGCGCGTTCAGCGAGAGCGGATAGGCGTCCGGCGTCGTCCGCTGCTTCTCGACCAGGCAGCCGACGACCCGGATCTCGACCGCGTCGGGCTCCATCGCCCCTCAGCCCCGGTCGGGGCGGTCGGGGTAGAGCTCGTCGATCGTGACCAGCGCCCGATACGGGGCGCCTGCGGCGGCTTCGATCTTCTCCGCCCCGCCCGCGAGCCGGTCGACCACCGCGATCACCCCGGCGATCTCCAGCCCCTCCTCGCGCACCCGCTCGACCGCCTGCGCGGTGGAGCCGCCGGTGGTGACCGTGTCCTCGACCACGAGGCAGCGCACGCCGGCCTCGACCGGCCCCTCGACCCAGCGCTGCAGCCCGTGCTCCTTGCGGGCGCTGCGGACGAAGAAGGCGACCAGGTCGGCACCGGCGGGCACCGCGATCGCCGCGCAGGCCGGCGGGATCGCCGCCGTCGCCGGGCCGCCCACGGCGCCGGCGCCCACCTCCGCCGCGGCCGCCGCAATCAGCTCGCCGGCGGCGCGGAAGCCGGCGGGGCGCATCAGCGTCCGGCGGGCGTCGACGTAGTACTGGGCCACCGCCCCGCTGGCCAGCGTCACTTCGCCGAGGATCAGCGAGTGCTCGCGCAGCTCGTCGAGAAGCGTCTGCTTGGCGGCGGCGAGATCGGTCACGGCGGCCATCCTAAGCGGCGCTGTTGGTAGATCGCTTATTCCGTCTCTACTCCGTCCTTGGGATGACCCGGATTTCCTCGTTCGCCGACAGAAGTGGAATAACCGCTCCTGCATCGCACGCCCGCTGGAATGCCGATCCGGCTCAACCGCGACGACCCAGAGCATCCGACTTTGACCCCACCAGAGTGGGGAGAAAATCGGACACGATCTTCATCGTCGTCTCTGGATCAGGGTCCGGAGAGCTAAGAAGGATCTCTGCAGAGAACCGGGTGCACACGAGCACCCCTCCTAGGAGCCGACGGCTGTTCAGGTCCCGAACAGCTCGGGAAAACCCTGGCGCCAGCTCGGGTGCGCCGGCTGCCAGCCCAACTCCCGCTTGGCCTTCTCGTTGGAGGCTCCCCGAGTGCCGACGGCGGAGCGCGCCACCCCCTTGCCGACGGCCAACCGGACCAGCCAGGGTGGAAGCCGCCGTGGCGGCTTCGCGCCCAGCAGCTCGGCGAAGGCGGGCAGCCACTCGCGCATCGGCGCCGGCTCGTCGTCGGTGACGTTGTAGATGCCCGGGGCGCCATGGTCCAGAGCCGCCACCACCGCCCCGGCGGCGTCGTCGATGTGGATGAAGGAGAAGGTCGCGTCCCCCTCGCCGACGATCGGGTAGCGCCGCTTGCGCACTTCCTCCACCTGCGAGCCGTCGGGACCGATGTAGGTGCCGGGCCCGTAGAACCAGCCGAAGCGCAGGACGACGCCCTCCAGTCCGTCCGCGTCCAGCACCTGCCGCTCCAGATCCGTCACCGCGGCCACCGCCTGACCGACCTTGCCGGGGGCACCTAAGTCGAGCGGGTCCTCCTCGTCCTTGACCCAGCCGCCCTCGTGCGCATAGAAGAAGGAGACGCTCTCGGCGACCATCCGCCTCGCCCCTGCCGCCCGAGCGGCCGCGACCAGGCTCCGCGTCCCCTCGATCCTGATCCGGTTCGTCGGCTCCAGGTCGGTACGGGGCCCGAACCGCGGCGGCAGCGCCGTCAGCATGTGCACGACCGTCTCCGGCCGCGCCGCAACTACGGCCTCGCGCAAAGCCTCGGCATCGAAGACGTCGCAGACGACAGCGTCGGCGCCGGCCTCCCGCAGCTCCGCGGCGTTCTCCTCGCGCCGCGTCATCCCCGTCACCTCGTGACCGGCGACAACCAACTGCTGTACCAGCGGTCTCCCGATCGCCCCACTTGCTCCGGCGACGAAGACCCTCACGCTCAGCTCCTCCTAGAAGACGAAGATGCTCTCGCCGAAGTGGAGCTGTTCGTAGATCCGCGGCTGGTCGGCGATGAAGGTGCGAACGCAGCCGTGGCTGGCGGCGTAGTTGGGGACTTCGGCGTAGCCGTGGACCGCGTAACCGTTGTGCCAGTAGAACGAGTAGTACATCCCCTCCGAGTTGTAGCCCGGTTCCTGGCGGTAGAAGTGGTAGTGGCCGGTGATCGTCGGCGTCGAGGGCTTTCCGGTGGAGACCGGGTAGATCGCAAACGCCTTGCCCTTCTTGATCAGGACCAGGACCTGCTTGTTGAGCGGAACCTCGGCATGTTCACCGGCGCTCGGGTACTTCACGTGGTAGCCGCCCTTGCCGCCGAAGACCTTCTTCACCAGCCCGGCGCCGGCCTTCTGGCTGCGGTTCATGTCGTTGACCTTGCGGTAGGCGAGCACCTCGCGGCCGAGCCGGCCGTTGAAGCACTTGCCGCCGCCGGCGACGTAGCCCATCTTCGCCATCGCCTTTTTGAAGCCCCCGACCACCTTGCTGCATTCGCCCGGGTGCAGCGAGGGGAAGCTGACCTTCCAGCTCTTGCGGACGCTGCTGTCGCCGCCGAGCTGGGCGTTGGCGACGTGCTTGGCGCTGACCGCGTACTTGCCGTCCTCCTTGACGACCACGCTCGATTCGAAGGTCCCCTCTTCGCCGCTGCCCTTGCCGACCGCGACCTTGCGGCTGAGCAGCCGGTGGCCGTCGAGGTAGAAGGTGACTTCGACCTTCTGCCCGGGCACGTAGGGCGAGAGCGTTCCGCGCACCGGCACCGTGTCGTAGACGTCGGCGCGGCCGCCATGGAGGCCGCCGACTTCGATCTTCACGGTCGCGTCGGGAACCGGCGCCGGCTTGACCGGCGGCTTCGGAGCGGCCGCCGCAGTGGCAGGCAGAACGAGGGTCGCGGCCACTGCAACCAGGGACGAGAGTCGCTTCACGCGCGGCACTTTACTGACCGAGTAGGGCGACAACGTTGTTCAGCATGTGCAGCATGATCCCCGGAACGATCGAGCCGGTCTTCTCGTAGAGCAGGCAGAGGAGACAGCCGAAGACGATCAGCGGCGGCACCGCCGTGACTCCCGTCAGGGCGTGGAGACCGCCGAAGACGAAGCCGGCGACCAGCACTGCCGGGATTCGCGCCAGACCCCTGCGCAGGCCCCCATAGAGCATGCCGCGGAAGCAGACCTCCTCGCTGACCGGCGCCGCGATCACGATCAGCAGCACCTGAATCGGGATCGCGCCGAAACCTTCGGCGATGTCCTTCTGCTTCGGTTCGACGATCACCAGCGAGTAGAAGGTCGCGAAGAGGAGGTAGGCGCCGATCGCCGCCGCCATCCACTTCAGCGCCGAAGGGCGGACCGGCCACACGCCCAGCCGCCGCAGGATCTCCGTCCCCGACGCCCCCCGCTGCCCCGCGATCGCCATCGGCACCAGGAGGAAGCCGAGCGCGGTCCCCAACTGGACGCCGACGTTGCCGAAGGTCGTCAGGTCGCCGTTGTCCTTGTGGCCGGCGATCACCGCGGGGATCCCGAGCGCGATCCCCGCTGCCAGGGCGACGAGGACGCCGACCAGCGCGGTCCCCGGCCCCCAGTTCGCGTAGGGGAACTTCGTCGGACTCGGCTCGGGCGGCTCGGCGACGGGGTCGACGGTTAACTTGCCCTCCATGTCGCCCGCAGTCTCACAGGTCTCGCGCACCACCCGGACCCGGCTGCGCATCCTCCGCCGGGTCTTCGTCGTCGCGATCCTGGTCGTGATCGCGATGATCGTCCTCAGCCAGTTCACCGAGTTCAAGCGACTGGCGACGGGCGTCCTCGCCTCGACCGCGGTGATCGGCCTGATCGTCGGCTTCGCCGCTCAGCACACGATCGCCAACATGGTCGCCGGGATTCAGATCGCGGTCTCGCAGCCGATCCGGATCGGCGACCGGATCAAGTTCGACGAAGACGAAGGGCGGGTCACCGACATCACCCTCTCCTACACCTACCTCGACCCCGGCGACGGCAGCTCGGTCGTGATCCCCAACCAGCTCCTGGTCGAAGGCATCGTCCACAACCGCTCGACCGCGGACACGATCGAAGAAAAGCCCGCCTGACCGCGGCCCGCCGCGAAGTACCCTCTGCTGGATGACGCAGCGCAACCGGCGACGCCAGCGCCGTCACGGGGGGATCGGCGCCAAGCTCCTGCTCGTCTTCGGCGGCGTCTTCGCCCTGCTCGCGATCGCCGCGATCGCGATCACCTCCTGGGTGCTCGACGTCGCCGCCGAGGCCCCCTCGCTCAGCACCTGCAAGCGGATCGACAAGGGCGGCAACACCGTCGTCTACGCCGCCGACGGTTCGAAACTGGGGTTGATCCCCTCGCCGGTGGCGCGCTCGCTGGTCTCGATCGACAAGGTCCCGAAGAGCCTGCGGCTGGCGACGGTGGCGATCGAGGACCAGCGCTTCTACCAGCACGGCGGCGTCGACTACCAGGGCATCCTGCGCGCGGCGCTGAAGGACGTCGAAGCCGGCGAACCGGTCGAGGGCGGCTCGACGATCACCCAGCAGTTGGTCCGCAACCTCTGCATCGAGAACCCGCAGCGCAACCTCGAACGCAAGATCGTCGAGGCGCAGTTGGCGATCGAGTACTCCGAACGCCACACCCGCAAGGAAATCCTCGGCTCCTACCTCAACATCGCCTCCTACGGGACGATCGAAGGCAGCACCGCGGTGGGAGTCGGCGCCGCCTCTCAGATCTTCTTCTCGAAACCGGTCTGGAAGCTGCAGCTGCCCGAAGCGGCGCTATTGGCCGGCCTTCCTCAGGCGCCCTCCGAATACAACCCGCTGCTCAACCCCGCCGCCGCGAAAGCGCGCCGCAACCAGGTCCTGCGGCAGATGGCGAAGCTCGGCTACGTCAGCAAGGGGCGGGCGAAGCGGGCGATGGCGAGCGGCCTGCGGGTCGACCTCTCCGACACCTGGTTCCGGCACCGCCAGCCCTACTTCTTCGACTACGTCGAGAACAAGCTGATCGAAAAGTACGGCGTGAACACCGTGCGGCGCGGCGGCCTCGAGGTGCACACGACGATCGATCCCGAGCTGCAGCGGGTCGGGCTGGAAGCGATGCGCTCGACCCTTCCGTACTCGACCGACCCCTCCTCGGCCTTCGTCTCGATCGACCCCCGCAACGGGCAGATCCGGGCGATGGTCTCCAGCTCCCACTACGGGGACAGCCAGTTCAACCTCGCCGCCCAGGGGCACCGCCAGCCGGGCTCGACCTTCAAGACCTTCGTGCTGACGACGGCGATCAAGCAGGGGATCGATCCCTACCGCACCTACTACACCTCGAAACCGCTCGACCTCTTCCTGCCGAAATGGGGCCACTGGACCGTCCACACCGCCGACGAAGGCTATTTGGGGACCGTCAACCTGCAGCAGGCGACGGTCGCCTCCGACAACACCGTCTTCGCCCAGCTCGACCTCGACGTCGGACCGGCGGCGGTGGCGGCGACCGCGCACGCGATGGGGATCACCTCGCCGCTGGACGGGATCCCCGCCGAGGGGATCGGCGGCCTGCGGATCGGGGTCTCGCCGCTGGAGATGGCCGATGCCTACGCGACGCTCGCCTCCGGCGGCATCCACCGCGACCCGGTGGCGATCGCCAAGGTCGTCTTCCCCAACGGCCACGTCGACCGGCCGGAAGGGTCGCACCCCCAGCGGGTGCTCTCGCGCCCGGTCGCCTGGCAGGTGACGCGCCTCCTGCACGACAACATCACCGAAGGGACCGGCACCGCCGCCTACACCGGCTGCGCCGGGCAGGCGGGCAAGACCGGCACGACCGACGAATACACCGACGCCTGGTTCGCCGGCTACCAGCCGAACCTGGCGACGGTGGTCTGGGTCGGCTACCCGGAATCGAACGAGATCTCGATGTCGAGCGTGCACGGGATCATCGTCTTCGGCGGCACCTTTCCGGCGGAAATCTGGCACTCGCTCTACAGCGGCGCCGAAGTGCCCTGCGAGGAATTCACCGAACCGAGCCAGCAGATCAGCTGGGCGCCGTACTACGGGCGCTACGCGCGCTCGGGGCCGAACGACAACTCCAACCTGAGCGGATCTGGAAACGGCGGGGGAAGCAGCGAACCGCCGCCGGGGACGGCCGCGGTCGGCGGCTATGACCCCAACGCCTACGCGCCGGGAGCGGGACAGGAACCGTATCCGGTGCCGTCTCAGCCGCAGAACGGCGTCGGCGGCGGCGAATCCGCAGGCAGGTAGCCGCGATCGACCCCGGGCTCGCCTATGGCCTGATGTGGGCCGGCTTCGCCGCCTACCTCGCGGTGCTGGCGGCGGCACCGAGGCTGGGACGACGGCTCGTCTGGGGGGCGATCGTCGTCCTCGTCACCGGCTTCGCGCTGGCGCCGGTCCTGCTCTCGCACGACGTCTACAGCTACGTCGACTACTCGCGGCTGGGGGTGCGCCACGGGCTGAACCCCTACGTCTACGAGCCGGACGCGGCGCCGGGCGACCCCGCCTTCGCCCACGTCACCTGGATCGACGCGAAAAGCGCCTACGGCCCGCTTTTCACCCTGGCCGCCTATCCGCTGGCGTGGCTGCCGGTGGGCGCCGCGGTGGCGGTGCTGAAGGCAGCGGCTGCCCTCTCGGTCCTCGGCATCGCCCTGCTCGCCTCCCGCCTCGCCGCCTGGCGCGGAATCGACCCGCTGCGCGCCGCAGCCTTCGTCGCCCTCAACCCGCTCGTCCTCGTCCACGTCGTCGGCGGCGCCCACAACGACGCCCTGACGATGCTGCTGGCGATGGTTGCCGTCGCCGCCATCCTCAGCGCCCGCGAGCTCTCCGGCGGTGCGGCCCTCGTCGCCGCCATCGCCACCAAGCTCTCCGCCGCCTTCATCGCCCCCTTCGCCCTCCTAGGCTCACCGCGTACGAAGCGGACGCTGATGGGCGGGCTCGCAGCTGCCCTCGTAATCGGGATCGGCGCCTACCTCGCCTTCGGTTGGGACTGGTTGCACGGGTTCGGGCTCGCGGGCGAGAACCAGAGCCGGACCAGCCACCTCAGCATCCCGACCACCTTCGCCCGGATCTGCGGCTTCGGCCCGGACGGCGTCCGGCTCGCCGCCGCGCTGCTCTTCGCGGCCCTCGTCGTCTACCTGCTCGTCTGGACCTGGCGCGGCGGCGACTGGGTCCGCGCTGCCGCCTGGGCCGGCCTCGGCCTCCTCCTCGCCACCGCCTGGCTCCTCCCCTGGTACCTGATCTGGCCGCTGCCGCTGGTTGCGATCTCCCGCGACCGCCCCCTGCAGGTGCTGACCCTGGCGCTGACCGCCTACCAGCTCGGCGCCCGCATCCCCCTCTGAGCCCTCCCCTTCGACCTACATCAACTCGGGCGTGCGCTCGCCGGCCTCCAGCCCCGCCGCTTCCTCCTCCGGCGAGGCATGCAGGATCCCGGTGTGGATGCTCCAGCCCTCGCGCCGCCCCATCGCCGTGACGATGCCGACGTAGATCACTTCGCCGACCGTCATCACGCCGCGAACGGCGATCGCGATCAGCGAGCCCACCGCGAAGCTCCCGCTCGGCAGGGCCGCCTTCACCGCCCAGGCGAAGGCGGCATCGCGGACGCCCAGCCCGGCTGGGGCGACCAGCGTCACCAGCGCGGCGAAGTAGCCGATCGCCTGTGCCGAGCCGACCAGCAGCAGGTCTTCGAAGGGGATGTTGGTGACCGAGCGAGCGACGCAGTAGATCCCGAACGCGACCACCACCCAGTTCAGCGAGTAGAAGACGATCAGGGCGATCACGCCGCGCAGCGAGATCACCTCCGGCAGCGGTTCGCGGCCAAGCGCGCGCAACGCTCTGTTCGTCAGCGGCCCGAACACCTTCGGGTGCAGAATGGCGATCGCCAGCGGGATCAGCAGCAGCACGCCCCAGCGCCACGGCTCGCCCTGCAGGTCCGGGTGCTTGATGATGAAGTAGGCCGCGACGACGATCGCGGAGGTGGCCGAGATCGCCTGTTCGTAGACGATGCTGGCGATCGTGATCCGGCGCGGGACCCCAGCCCGTTCGGAGAGCAGCACCCGGCCGAGCACGTAAAGGACGCTGCCCGGCACGTAGCGCGCCAGCAGCGGCTGCCCCCAGGCCACCTGCGCCCGGCCGAACCCGAGCTGGTGCCCCATGAAACGCAGGGTCAGGTCCCATCCAAGGGCGCTGATCGCGAAGTAGATCGGCAGGATGACGATTCCCGGGATCAGCCAGCCGACGTGGAAGTGCACCCCCTGGTCCTGGATCTCAGACCACTGGTCGATGACCGTGAGGACGAGGAAGCCGAAGATGAGCACGGCGAGGCCGGCCTGGAGGGCGATCCGGACTTTGCGGCTGCGCGGCGGCTTTTTCCCGAACTGCGAGCCGACCTCGCCGACCCGGTGCAGGAATGGTTGGTGGCGCTCCACGTCCGACGCACCTTAGTAAGTGAGATAGTCGGGTGATGGGCGAGTTCGAGCTGTTGGCGAAGCTCCGCGAGCACCTCCCCCCGAACGACCCGCGCGTCAGGCTCGGCAGCGGCGACGACGCGGCGGTCACCGTCCCGGGGGCCGCGACCGCGACGTCGGTCGACGCGATCGTCGACGGAGTCCACTTCCGGCGGGGGGAGACGACGCCGCGGCTGATCGGCCGCAAGGCGCTCGCCACCGCCCTCTCCGACCTCGCGGCGATGGGCGCGGAGCCCGGCGAGGCCTACGTCGTCCTCGGCGCACCGCCCGATCTGGGCGAAGAGGAGTTTTTCGCCCTCCTCGACGGTCTGCTCGAGTTGGCGCGAGAAACCGAGACCACCCTTGCCGGCGGCGACGTCACCCGTGCCCCGGCCCTGACCCTGGCGGTGACCGTGGTCGGCCACGCCCGGCGGCCCGACGAACTCGTGCCTCGGGGTGGTGCTGAGCCCGGGGACCTGCTCGTCCTCACCGGTGAGATCGGCGGTGCCGCCGCCGGCCGCCTCCTGCTCGACGACCCCGGCCTCGCCGATGCCGTCGCCGAGTCGACCGCAGAGCGCCTCCGCGCCCGCCAGCTCGACCCGCGCCCGCGGCTGCGGTCGGGGCGCGCCCTCGCCGAGGCCGGTGCCCGCGCGCTAATCGACCTCAGCGACGGGCTCGCCGGCGACGCCCGCCACGTCGCCGAGGCCGGCGGCGTCGCCCTGCGGATCGACTCGGCCTCGCTCCCACTCGCCAAGGGAGTCGCCGAGATCGCCGCAGCCGTCGGTCGCGACCCCCATGAGCTCGCCGTTTCCGGCGGTGAGGACTACGAGCTGCTGGCGGCGCTGCCGCCGCAACTGCTCACGGAGGCTTCGGCGCGAATCGGCGAAGCGGCGGAGACTACGTTGACTCCGATCGGCAAGGTCGAGCCCGGGACGGGCGTCGAGATCAGGCTGCCCGGGGGCGGACTGCTGGAGGTTCGGGGCTACGACCACTTTCAGGGGCCGTAGCGTGGATTCCGGTCAGCAGCTCCCTGACGCCACGACGGCTCAGCATCGCCATCGCGACCTCGCCGGGATCCGGTTTGTAGGCGCCAGCCTCGACCAGAGATTTCAATTCGTGCGGCTGCATTGCTCTCGCGGTCATTATCGGCCTGGGTACCCATATCATTAGTTCTTAGTACTCGCACATGCGTCCAAGCTGCGGTGGTTCTACCCTTTCGGTAGATGCCAAACGGCTCTGCACGCATCCTCCTCGTCGATGACGAGCAGTCGATTCAGACTCTGCTCAGCTACCCGCTGCGCAAGGACGGCTACCACGTCACCTCGGCCCTCGACGGCTCAGAAGCGCTGCGCCGCTTCGAAGAGGGCCGCTTCGACCTGGTCATCCTCGACCTGATGCTGCCCCACATGGGCGGGGTCGAAGTCTGCCGCCAGCTGCGTTCGCGCAGCCAGGTGCCGATCATCATGCTGACGGCGAAAGGCAGCGAGACCGACAAGGTCGCCGGGCTCGAGGTCGGCGCCGACGACTACATCACCAAGCCCTTCTCGATGCGCGAGTTCCGCAGCCGCGTCAAAGCGGCGCTGCGGCGCTCGCGGATGGTCGAACGGGCGAGCGAGGGCGAGGCGATCGCCTGCGGCGAGCTGACGATCGACTTCGACCGCCGCATGGTGACCCTCGGCGAGGAGGAGGTCAAAGTCACCTACGTCGAGTTCGAGATCCTCGGCACCCTCGCCCGCTCCCCCGGCCGCGTCCTCACCCGCGAGACCCTGCTCGAGCACGTCTGGGGCGACTCCGACTACCGCGACCCGCGCACCGTCGACGTCCACATCCGCCATCTGCGCGAGAAGCTGGAGAAGGACCCGAAGGAGCCGGAGTACCTCTTCACCGTGCGCGGGGTCGGCTACCGCTTCCGGGAGTAGGCCGGTGCGGCGGCTCCGGCTCAGCGACCTCGCAAGCCGCATCACCCTGATCACGATCTCGATCGCGGTCGGCGCCGCGGCGATCGTCTACGTCTACGCGGTCGCGATCGGAGGCTCGGCCCGGGGCGACGAGGCGGTCAAGCTGCAGATCCTCACCGGCGGCCTGATCGCGGTGGCGATCGCGGCCGCGGTCGGCCTCTATTACACCCGCACCGCCGCCAGCAACATCCAGCGATTGCAGGAGGCGGCGCGCAAAGTCGCCGACGGCAACTTCGAAACGACGATTCCGGTCGCCTCGGTCGGCCAGCTCGGCGACCTCGCTCGCACCTTCAACGAGATGCAGCGCCGCCTCGCCGAGCTCGACAGCGCCCGCAAGCAGTTCATCGCCAACGCCTCGCACGAGCTGCGAACGCCGATCTTCAGCCTCGGCGGCTTCGTCGAGCTGCTCGAAGACGAGGATCCGAGCCCGGAGGAGCGGGCCGAGTTCGTGCGCACGATGCGCCAGCAGATCGAGCGGCTGACGAAGCTGACCACCGACCTGCTCGACCTATCCCAGCTCGACGCCGGCGCCGTGGTGATGCAGTCCGACAGCGTCGACCTCACCGCCCTGGCGCGCGAGGTGACGCAGGAGTTCGGACCCCGCGCCGACCTGCGCGGCTCGCGCCTGCAGCTGCGCACCCCGGCGCAGTCGGCAATCGCCCTCGCCGACCCCGATCGGGTGCGGCAGGTGATCCGTATCCTGCTTGACAATGCCCTCACCCACACTCCCGAGGGCACCGACGTCACCGTGACCACCTACTCCGCCAACGGCCGTGCCGAGCTGACCGTCTCCGACGAAGGTTCGGGCATCCCCCAGCGCGTCCAGAAACGGATCTTCGAGCGCTTCTACACGGCTGACAAAGCGGGCGGCTCCGGGCTCGGCCTGGCGATCGCCAGCGAGATCGCGCAGCGGATGAACGGGGAGATCACGATCAGCTCCAGCCGACGCTTCACCGCCTTCACGCTCGACCTGCCGCCGGGACCCGCCGCGGTGGCTGCGCCGCGCCCCTCCCGCGCCCCCGCCAGGGCGGCGACGTGAGGCGGCTGGGTGCGCTTGCCGCACTGATCGCCTGCCTGGCGTTCCTTGCCGGCTGTGGATCGGGTGGAGGCGGCGACTCCAGCTCGACCGGCCAGAACCAGTCGAATCCGGCGACGACGACCGCCGAACCCCCTCCCACGCCCCAGGTCGCGATCGAGGCTTCGAGTCCCGGCTTCGACGCCACCCGCGTCTACGAAGAGGCTTCTCCCGGCGTGGTCACGATCCGCTCGGTGTTCGAGGGGGTCGGCGCCGCCGAGGGCTCGGGCTTCGTGCTCGACGAAAGCGGCGAAATCGTCACCAACGCCCACGTCGTCACCGACGACTCGACTGGGGAACGCAAGCCGGCGAAGAACGTCTACGTCGAGTTCCCCGACCGCAACGTCGTCCCGGCGGCGATCGTCGGCTTCGATCCCTTCAACGACGTCGCCTTGCTCAAGGTCGCCCCCAGCGGCCTCCAGCTGCACCCGCTCGAGCTCGGCGACGATCGAACCCTGCGCGTGGGCCAGCCGGTGGCGGCGATCGGCAGCCCCTTCGGCGAGCAGCAGTCGCTCTCGGTCGGCGTCGTCTCCGCCACCGACCGCTCGGTCAAATCGCTGACCCAGTTCGAAATCTTCGGCGCGATCCAGACCGACGCCTCGATCAACCCCGGCAACTCGGGCGGGCCGCTGCTCGACGCCGGCGCGCGGGTGATGGGCATCAACCAGCAGATCGAGACCAACTCGGGGGCCAACGACGGCGTCGGCTTCGCGGTCCCGATCTCGGCGATCGAGCGCTCGGTCGCCCAGCTGCGGGAAGACGGCAGCGCCGAATACGCCTACATGGGGGTCTCCAGCCAGGCGCTCTACCCGCAGCTGGCGCGCAAGCTCGGCCTCGACACCACCTACGGCGGCCTGCTCTCCGAAGTTGTTTCAGGCGGCCCGGCGGAGAAGGCCGGGCTCGAAGGCGGCGACGAAGAAGTGCGCTTCCAGGCAGGCAAATACCGCGCCGGGGGCGACGTGATCCTTGAAATCGACGGTCAGAAGATCGTCGAGGAAAACGACCTCGCGCGGGTGATCTCCGCCCACAAACCAGGCGAAAAGGTGACGCTGACCGTCCTCCACGACAACAAGCGGGAGAAGGTCGTGCTCACGCTCGGCGCGCGGCCCGACAATCCGTCGGGCGGGTAGCGTCGCCTGCGGCGCTCGGCGGCTGGACGCCGTGTCGCCGCCCATCGGTGTAGAACTCACGGCTTGCTTCAGGAAGTCGCCCTCGGCCACAAGACCCTCACCGACTACACCCACATCGTCGGCAAAGAGCTGACGGAGCAGATCCGCCAGCTCGCAGAGCCGCTGAAAGGGAAGCGGGTGCTGCACGTCAGCGCCACCGCTTTCGGCGGCGGGGTCTCGGAGATCCTCTACACGCTGGTGCCGCTGATGCGCGACGTCGGCATCGATGCGCACTGGCACGTAATCTTCGGCAAAGAAGAGTTCTTCAACGCGACCAAGCTCCTCCACAACTCGCTGCAGGGGGCGGAGGAGACGCTGAGCGACGAGCAGTGGGAGGTCTTCGACGAGATCAACCAGCTGAACGCCGAGGGCCTGCAGGGCGACTGGGACGTGGTTGTCGTCCACGACCCGCAGCCGATCGGCCTGCGCCGCGGCGCTCTCGCGAAGGGCAAGAAGTGGATCTGGCGCTGCCACATCGACCTCTCGACCCCGAACCCGGCCCCGATCGAGCGGCTGCTGCCGATGATCGAAGAGTACGACGCCTCGGTCTGGCACATGGAGCAGTACGTGCCCAACGACATGGGCCACCACCGCGACGCGGTCAACATCATCCCCCCGGCGATCGACCCGCTCTCGCCGAAGAACATGGCCTTCTCGCCCGAGGACGCCGCCTTCGTCTGCCGCCAGTTCGGGATCGA
>Ga0207687_10001476_pt1 | contig 16133 bp, 31 predicted proteins | sample KBSM54metaG_FD_184399 | JGI IMG/M metagenome (GOLD analysis project Ga0207687, IMG submission 184399) | Miscanthus rhizosphere microbial communities from Kellogg Biological Station, Michigan, USA - KBS M5-4 metaG (SPAdes) (version 2) | ecosystem: Host-associated > Plants > Roots > Rhizosphere >...
CGCCGAGGCGTCCCTCGACCGGCGCCGCGACGTTCTCCAGGACGCTGGCCAGCCACCCGCTGAGCCGCATTGCCATTCCGAACTGTCGCCGATCGGCGGTACCCTTGTCGCCACGGTGCGGCGTTTCCGGTGTGGGATCGGGGCGCGTGTCCGGTGAGTGGGCCGGCTGACTTCCAGGGGTGGGGGTCGGCCGGCCCAGCCCGGGATCCGGGGCGCTCATGCTGCCCCGGCCACGGCGCCGGCGAGCTGGTCGACCTGGTTGCCGGCGCGTAGCTGCTGGACTTCGGCCAGCGAATAGCGACGCTGGCCGCCGAGTGTCCGGACCGGGTGTAGCCGGCCGGCGAGCTGGTAGTTGATCAGGGTGCGGGTCGTGACGCCGAGCAGTTCCGCGGCCGTGCCTGGCAGCACCAGGACCGGGGGCGTCTGCTCACTGTGTGTGTTCATGCGGCCTACCGTACCGCCACGAAGTGGAAAACGTGGAAAGCTTGGAAAAATCGACCGCGTGTCGCCGTGCTGTCAGTGCCTTGTGGTAGGCGTTAAATGGCGTCCCGGACCAAAGTAACCACGACCACAGTTGTGCCGGCAACGCGACACTGAAATGACAGCTGCCAATTCGTATTCATCGGAAGTATCACTTCCTTAGATCCGAACAGCGCGCCGTTCGTCCAATCGAGGTGCATTTCGGCAGTGTCGATTAGCGGCATATTCTGAGTGGTGCCATCGGGCGCCGTATATTGCAAATTCAGAATACCGCGCGCGGCGGTCGCCGAGGTCAGGTTGGCGACGAGATAACAGCGGCCAGTTGGCATTGGAAAATTGAAATTGCTATGCACAATTGGCACCGGGTAGAAAACTGCCGCTGTCATTGTGGTAGACGGTAGAGAGAATTGGATCGGTGAATTCGTGAAAGAGCCGGCCTGGTCGTGCCCGCTGGCCAGGGATCGGTTGCTGCCGACGATCGTCACCAGGACGTCCGTGGTGGTCGACTGGTTGACCAGCTGGAGCCACTGCGCGCGCACCGGCAGCTCTTGGAACGTGTTGCTCAGGAAGTCGCCGACCAGCTGGGTGCTGCCGTCGCTAGACCAGTAGTAGATCATCTCGTTTTGCGGGGTGTTCTGAGGCGTCACCGTGATTTGCAGGGAGGCATAGCCGGAAACGTCGATCGCCGCCGGCGAGGTGTTGCGCGGGATCACCTGGTCATAGATCTGGGTCTCAGTGAGCACGTTCGGCACGCCGTTGGCCAGCAGCTCGGCGGCGATCGCCGCCGGCGACGGTTGCCACGCGCTGAGCGCCGTCGAGGCGTAGATCTCCGCGCTGGAGCTGGTCGCCGCGGGGTCCAGCACCGCATACAGCACGCCGGCCCGGTTCCACACGACGTAGGCGCCGGCCTCGACCGGCACGCCGTTGCTGGGGCTGACTTCCGAGCCGGATCCGATCCAAACTCGATCGGTGCCGGTGTTGATCACCGTTGCCGGCGCCGCCGGCATGTACTCGGTGACCAGCTTCGCGGTGCTGGTCACCGTGGCCCGGATCGCGTCGGCCGGGATCGTCGTGGGTGCGCTCATGGCAGCAGCAGCGACGCGGCGAACGGGCGCCGGCGGCCGCGGCCCTCGTAGCTGTCCCAGATCAGGTAGGCGGCCGCCAGGAAGAAGCCGGCGCCGATCAGGGTTTGCAGCCGCGGATCGGCGACCAGGTGTCGCCGGCTCACGCGGCCGGATCCAGCACGCCGCCTACGATGTGGATCCCGCCGCCGCCGGCGGTCGACGTCGCGTCGGCGGCGGCGGGCGTCGGCGAGCTCGGCGGCGGCGAGCTCGGCGGGGTCCAGGCCGCTCCCGGGGGGGCGAAGGCCGGCACCGCGGCGCCGGCGAGCGCGGACAGGCTCACGGTGTCCAGGGTCGGCAGCACTTCGGGGATCGGGTGACCGAGTGCGGCCAGCAGGATGGTCCCGACCAGGGACAGGGCGCCGAGGATCAGCAGGGACAGCGGGGCAATCGTGCGCGGGTTCATGTTGGGATGGGCTCGCTCTCGTGGGTTTGTTGAGTGGTAGTCGTTGTGGTCACCCGGGCGCGGGCGCGCGGGCGCAGGTCGAGCTCGGCTTCGATGCGCCGGAATCGCCGGCGGTTCTTCGGCCGCTCGCGCAGCAGCAGCGCGACGTCGGCGACTAGCTGCTGGTGCGCGCGGATCTGCCGGTTGGCCAAGTGCAGCAGCCGGGCGATGCCGCCGAGGATGGCGCCGAGGCCGAGCACCAGGCCGATGAGGACTTCGGCGTTGGTGAGTTGGTTCATCGCAGGAAGACCGACCCGGACACGACGCCGGCGCCGCTGACCGGGGTCAGGACCAGCCCGCGCGACATGGCGATTCCGGACGTCCAACGCACCGGAACCGAGGTGCCGGCCGGAACGATGATCACGGCCACCGGATCATCGCCCTGGCTCTCGCCGTCGCCGACCTGGATCTGAAGCGGCGCCACGCCGCCGGTCTCCGTCAGGAAGTAGCCGAACCACTCACAGGCCGAAGCGCTGACAACTCGCCGCTGCCCCCCGGTCACCAGTGCAGAGGACAGGGCGACATAACGACAGCCGCGAAGCTTGACGCCGCGGTCGCTGTCCATTTCGAGCCGGATCTGCTCGGCGTGGCGCACCAGCTGCTCGCCGGTGTGCAGGATGCCGGCGAGGTAGTGGCCGTGACTGTCGTCGGGATCGCTGGTGCGGGTGGTCCCGCCGGCGGTGAGCTTCATCAAGGGGTTGGTCTTCCTAGGCGGCCAGCAGCGGCGCGGCTTGCGCGGCCTGCTGGCGAGCGGGTGCGGTTGTGTGGACGATGCCGGCGACGACCAGGGCGACGCCGCCGGCGGCGAGCAGCAGTTTTAGGCCGACGTTGGCGGCGAATGCGGCCACCTCGCCGCCGACGCTGCTGGCTGCCTGGCCGCCGAGAGCGGACACCAGGCCGGCGCCGGGCACGAGCACCCCGAGCCAGCCGGATCCGGTTACCGCGCTCACCAGGCTGGCATCGGAGACGGTGCCCCCGCCGCTGGTCGAGGAGGCCGGGACAATCGAGGTGGCGCCGCCGGCGGCGCCGTAGAGCTGGTCGGCGAGTGGCGCCATCGTGCCCCAATTCTGCTGATAGTTTGAGCCGTCCGGGAAAGCCGAAACCTGGACGTCCTGGACCGCTGCCCACGGTGCGAGCTTCGACCAGTTGGGCACGTTGACCAGCCGCGCTAGGAAGGCCCGGGTGGCATAGATCGGGTCCTGCACCTGCTCGGGGGTGCCCCAGCCGGCGCTAGGTCGCTGCTGGAACAGACCGAGGGAATCTCGATCGCCGTAGGCCAGATTGCGTAGCCCGGACTCGGTATCGGCCGCCATGAGGGCGTCCTCGGCGGCGCGCTCCGGCAGGCCGGCATCCTTGACCACCGAAACGATCGTGCGGGCGTTGCCGAGCTGCTCAGCGGTCAGGCCGGCGCTGTAGTCCAGGCCGCCGGCGGCCGCGGGCAGTGCACCAACGACGCTCATCACGTCGCTCTCGTGGGTGCCCAGCGCGCGCCGGCGCACCGGGATCCCGGTGGCCGGCGCCTCGATCACGTCGCCGCCGCCGGCGTAGATGGCCACGTGGTACGGGGCCGGGGCGCCGCCGAGTGACCAGAAGATGAGATCTCCCGGCTGTGCCTGGCTGATCGGCCGGTGGGTGGTCTGGGCGTACTGAGTCACCGTGTAGTGGGACAGGGGAACGCCGCCGGCGCGCCAGGCCATCATGGTTAGGCCGGAGCAGTCGAAAGCATCCGGGCCGGCCTGGCCCCACATGTAGGGCTTGCCAATCTGCTCGGATGCATAGTCAACTACGGCGTTCACAGCTGTTTACGCCTTCACGATTTGCTGGCCCGGGCGGACCGATGCGAAGACCTGGCCACCGCGGACCTGAGTGCGGATCCCGTTGTGAGCGGCCAACGCCTGCACCATCGTCGGCGCCGCGGCCGGGCCGTAGAAGTGCTCAGCGGCGCCGTACAGGGTGCCGCCGGCGGGGATGGTGTAGCTCGTCGGCGTCGCCGAGCTCGCCGGCGCCGCGGCCGTCAACCGGGGCGCGACCGTCGCGGCCGATAGCGCCGGCTTGGGTGCGGCCGCCATCGGCGCCACGGTGCGGACCGGGGTGCTACCGGGCAGCAGCGCCGGCGCCTGGTGCACCAGTGCCCAATCGCTGTCTTGGGTAGTCACCGAATCGAAAGCCGGTTGACCGAGGGCCACCCACTCGGCATTGGTCAGGGCGATCGCCGAGCCGTTTTCGATCCGATAGACGGTGCCGTGCTGGCCGCCGCCGATCGCGGCGTCAACAAACCGCTTGTAGCGGGGCACGTTGTCGGCCGCCGGCGCCGAGCTCGCGTCGACCAGGCCGGCGAGCTGGGTCTGCAACCCGTTCAGCTGGTTCTGAAACCCGTTGGCCAGGTCGGTCGCCGAGGTGTCGGGTGCGCCGGCGATTCCGGCGGTGCCGGCCAGGCTGGCGCCGGCGGCCGCCGGCGAGCTCGTGCCCGCGGCCGCGGCGTGGCGCCGGCGGTAGAGGGCCAGGCCGACGACGCCGACCACCGCGGCGCCGCCGGCGAGCAGCTTCGGATCCCGCTGGATCGAGGCGGTGAGGTTGTCGAGGTTCATGCCTGGTTCATCCGGTCCCAGAGCATGGCCGCGCGCGGGTCGACGGCGGCGTTTGAGCCGGCGGCGTCGGCGTATTCCTGCTGAGGCAGCTGGACCGAGCCGGGCAGGCCCTTCACGGCGCCGATCGACACGGCCGGGGTGTGGCCCTCGACCCCGCGGACCGGTCCGGTGAGCGTGCGTTCCGGCGCGCCGTAGTCGTGGCCGACCACCGAACCGTTGTTGCCGTTCAGCTGGTTGGCGATCGAGTCGTGCAGAGCGCCGAGCCGGTTGAGCGTCGCATAGTCAGGCGCGGCCACCAGGACCGTCTGTGCGACGTAGCCGTGCGGGGTCGCCGCCGGCGCCGAGCGGGCCGGCTTCCGGCCGAAACCGAACATCAGCCGCGGCCCTGCAACGTCTTCACGACGGTGGCCGTGCCGCCGGCGCCGGCGTTGATCACCTTGCCGGTGCCGGTGGCGTAGTTCACCACCAGGTAAAGGCCGATCAGGCCGGCGCCGTAGGTGAGTGCTTTCTTGAACATGGGGTGCCTCTCAGGCGGGGATGGTGGTTTGGCCGGTCGGCGCCGGCCGCAGGGTGGTCGAGCTGGCCGGCGTCGTGGTCGTGGTTGTGGGCGGGTTGACGGTGTAGACGGATGGGGTGGTCGCCGGCGAGGACTTGCGGCGATCGGGGATCAGCGCGACGGTCGGGTCAACCAGGCGCCGGAGCACGCCGGCGGCCAGCGTGAACGCGGTTGCCGCGGCGCCCGGGCCGCTGGTGCTTTCCGCGTTGGCCAACGTCGCCTGAGCAAGCGACAGAGCCAGGACGCCGGCGATGATGCCGCGGGTTGCACTCATGCGGTGATCGCAAGTCGGTCGAGGGCGTGCCCCTTGAGCACCTGGGTCAGCACCAGGACGCCGATAACCGCGATGGCGATGCCTCCGGCCATGTGCGTTTCTCCTTAGTTCGTCGGTGGGGTGTGGCCCCGGGCTGCTGTCGTGGGCTTGGGCTGGAGCTGGGCGAGTGCGTTGCCGGCGCCGGCTGCGATGCCGCCGAGCTCGGCGCCGGCCAGCGCCGGAGCGAGCGCGCCGCCTACCGCGGCGCCGGCTTTGGCGGCCGCGGAGCTGCTGGGTTCCTGGTTGAGGAACTTCGCCCGAAACCACATGCCTGGCCCGGCCGCGCCGTAGCGCAGAATCGACAGCGCCACCGGGTAGAGCACCAGGGCCAGCAGCAAACCGCCGGTGTCGCCGGCCGGCACGTAGGTGCTGGCCCTGGTGCGCAGCTGGCCCACCGGATCCGGTCGATCGCGTTGGGTTCGCCGCTTGGCCGGCGCCTTCTTGGCCGGCGCCTTCTTGGCCGGGGTCCGAGGGTTGCCGCCTGCACCGCTCCGAGGTGTGTTGAGCGGTGCAGGCGGCGTAGCGGGCTCGGGTGGCGTCTCTGGGTTCTGTTGGCCTAGTTCGAATTGCCGCAGGAAGTGCTCATCGCTGAGCACCCAATCCGGCGCCAGCTCTCCCGACTGGCCCAACTTGTAGGCTTCGCCGCCGTTGCGCCGCTCCCTCTTCGCCGTCATCGGTGTCAGACCGAGACGGACGCCTTGAGCGGCCCCACGTGTCCGGAGGTGCTGAAGCCGACCAGGCCGAGCAGGACGGCGCCGATGCCGACCAGCCAGAGCATCGGGTTGTCCGGCGAGAAGCCGCTGGCCCCTTCCGCTCCCATCGCCGGCATGCTGTGCAGCGGCGAGGCGTCCGGCGCGACGGTGGTCTGCACCGGGGCGCCGTACTTGTCAGCGATCAGGTTCGACATGGCCGGATCAGCCGCCAGAGCCGGCCGAGAAAACCGTCTCCTGGACGTACTCGACCGCCGGGCTGGTGAGCACGACGCCGGCGCCGATGTTGATGAGCGCCCGGAGCTCGGAGGTCTGGCCCATGTCGACGGCATCGCGGAAGGCGTTGATCGAGGCGAAGTCGTGGCACAGGAAGCCGAAGATGGCCCCGATGTCGGCGTTGGCGCACCGCTCGTTCCACTCCCGCAACGACCGGCCGTCGGTGAACAGCTCGGGGGTTTCGTTGCTGGAGTAGCGCCAACCCTGCTGGCCGTAGTTGGTGGCGTTGGCCGCCAGCGGGACCGCGGCCGCGCCGGCGCCGTTCCAGGTCTGGTAGATGATGCGGAGCAGCTGCTTGCCGGCGCCCTGGCCGATCAGCCGCAGCTCGTTGTCACCGTTGCTCACGCCGGTGGCCACCCGGGTCTGGATCAGCGAGTGGTACAGGCTGAGGTCCGGGACGACCATAAGGCCGCCGTTCATCGGGATCGAATACTTCTCGGTCTCCACGATGACGTTGCCGGCCAGCACCATGGTGGCCGCGCCGGTCGTGACGAACAGGTTCGCCGCGGATTCCCACTCCAGGGACAGCGTCAGATCCATGGTGCTGGTCTGGGCGAAGATCGCGCCGGCCAGATCCTTGTGGTCCTCGGCGACCGGGACGTACCAGTACAGGTCGACGTTGTAGGTGCCGCCGGCGATCGCGGTGCCGCCGGTGCCGACTCCCCAGCTCTCGGAGGCCATCGACAGGGTGCCCTGGTTGACGGTGGCCGCGCCGAAGATCTGCGGCACGCCGCGGTCGGAGATGTCACCGTTGGCCAGCTGCTCGCGGACCTTCAGCTTGGCGCCCGAGCAGTTGATCAGGTTGGACTGGCCGTTGGCGGTGAACTTGGCGGTCCGGAGCAGGTCGTGGGGCCAGCGCATCGTGGTCGCCGCGGTGCCGCCGCCGAGCGCGACAGTCAGCGTGCCGGAAAACCGCACGTGGATGCCGGCCAGGATGTCGGCCTTGCGGAGCTCGATGTTGTCGGTGTTGCCGTGGCCGGCGAATGCCCGGCTGTATTCGGTGTTGCGCTTGCGCCGGGTGAGGGCGAAAAACGCGGCCTTGTTGATCGACGCGGCGGGGACGTCGACCCCCTGAAGCGTGAGCTTCGCCGGGGTGGCGGTGCCTGTGGTCATGGTGTCCTTTTGGGGTGTGGGATCGGGGGCTTGGGGGTGGGGTGGCGGCCGAGCTCGGGGTGGTGAGCTCAGCCGTTGCGGCGCACGAGGTAGTCGCGCAGCTTGTTCAGGCCGGTTACCTGCGGCAGCCGGTCGGCGGCGACGTTGAGCGCCGCCAGGGCGAGCAGGCCGGCCGCGCCGGAGGCGGCGTAGGCCGCGACGATGCGCGGGCCGCGGCGAGCCACTGCTAGCCCTTCCGAGCTGCGGCCAGGTGGGCGATCACGACGTTGGCTGCAACGGCGATCACGGCGACACCAAGCACCGTCTTCAGGTTGAATTTCAACGGGATTCCTTTGCTCTCGGGGACGGGGTGTCCGAGTCACAAAGGTGGGGCGCGGCCGCCGCCGGCCGCAATAGCTCACGCGGAACTAACGGCTATGGCTTTTCGAGCTCAGCCCGTTTTCAACGGATGATCACCCGCATAGGCCCAGATACCGGGCCGGTCGTTAACGGGTGTGAATCGGCAGGTCACAACCGTGGAATCACGGCTATTGACGCGGCGATCGGAAGCTGCATAAGGTGGCCATTCCGCGCGGACCGTGCGTTTCCTACCTCGCGGCGCGGCGCCGGTTCGATCCTGCGGACGGGATCCGGGCCGGCGCCATCCAGCCCGGCCGGACCTGCGGCCGGGCAGCAGTTCGGCCCCGGGCATCGGGAACAGGCCCGGGGCCGAACTGTGTCGACGCGGGGCCATGCCCCTTTGAGTGTGCCGGTGCCGCGCCAGCGGCGAGCTTAGTAGCTCACGTAGCCCGAAACGCAGCAGAGCGATCGCGCGGGCAGGGTGACGGGTTCGATGCCCTCAAAGATCAGGGTCAGCTCGCCGGCCCGCTCGAAGCGCACGGCGAACAGCCGGGCCACGGTCTCGGGGCCATCGGTCCAGTCCTCCTCGTGGATCAGGCGCACGCCGATCACCTGGCCAACCAGGTCCGACCAGGCGAACTCTCGCGGATTTAGCGCCTGCTGCCCGCGGGACCACCGCAGGACGCGGCCGCGGCCGCCGTCGCGGTGGGGAACTACCCAGCTCGGATGCATCGCTCGTCCTCGTCCTCGTCGTCGTCGTCGGGATCCGGTCCATAGTCGGTGTGAAATGGCAGGCTGAGCAGCACGCCGGCGTCCGTGGCCAGCGAGAGCCTGTCGATGTAGCTGGCCACCGGCAGGTTGAAACTGGCTGCCCGAGTAACCATCCTGGTGCGGCTTCGGAAAGGGTCGCCGGGGTCGGGCTCGCAGCCCTCGATCGTGGTGAGGTGGACGACCACCCGGTGAGTCCGCGGCGCGTAGCTCACCACGGCGGTGCCGGCCTGGTCGACGGTGAACAGCCGGCGATTAACCTCCACCAGCGGCCAGGTCACGAGCGGCCGCCGTGCGCTCTGGCGATCGGCAGCTCGGGGCAGTCGAACAGCCGGCCCAGGCCGGCGTGCCACAGCAGAAACGCATGGTCGCCGCGCTCCTGGTTGGCGAAGTAGGCGGCCTCGAACTCGCGGACCGGAAAGCCGATGTTCTTGGCGATCGCCTCGCGGTCATCGCGGTTGGGCAGCTCGTACACCAGCACCAGGTCGGCCTGGGTGATCGTGAGCGGGCCGATGAAAACCGGCCGCGGGCAGGCCAGGCCGAGACTGAGGTGATAGTGCCGGCTGGACTGCAACGCCAGCGACATTTCCGGGCCGGCGCGACCGTTGGGCACCATCTGGCCATACTCGTCAACCAGCATGAGGAACGGGCGATCTTGCGGGTAGAGGCCCAGCGCCATCGCGTCGTCCTGCTGTTTGAGGAAGTCGCGCTCCGGTTGCTTGGGGGTGACCCGGATCCAGAAGGTCAGCCGGTCGTCCGGGTGCTTGCGGTAGCTCTCCCGGTCGACGCTGGCCGGCATGCCGATCGCCACGGTGGCCGGGTCATCGGGGCGAGCGTCGCCGGTGATATCGAGGATCCCGCGGTCATAGGGCCAGGCGTCGAAGACCATGCGCAACGACTCGGATTTGCCGCGGCCTTTCCGGCCACAGGCCAGGATGAACGTCGATCGGTCCGGGTCTATATCGAAGGCCCGGGCGATCAGCTCCTCATCGTTCATCGCCGGGCAGCAGCCTCGCGCTGCATAGCGATCAGGGTTACCCGGCCGGACCACTCGCCGGCCTGGTAGCCGCGCCAGTAGTTGCGCCGATCGCGTCGGGTCAGCCAGATGTGGCCGGCCAGGCGGCCGCCGATGTAGCAGAGCCAAAAGGTCTTCATACGTCGGCCACCTTCCGGCGCTGGAGCAGCTCGTGGACGTCGTTGATCCGCGCCAGCAGCTCGGTAAGGCTGAATGAGTCGGCCAGATCTAGCTGATCGTCGATCGAGAGCCGTTCCCCGGTGTAGTTCTCGCGGCCGCCGTCGTCGACCAGCACCTTCTGCACCTCGTAACGGATGCTGACCTTGAATTTCGATTGCGGTTGGTTCATCGGTGGGTCTCCTCGTCGGGTCCGCCGGGGGTGGAGTCGAACACGACTTCGCCGGTTTCCTGGTTGGTGATGCGCATGCCGCGCTGCTCGGCGTTGACGCCGCCGAGCTGGCAGGCCGGGCAGGGGAACGGCTGCCGGCGCAGTTCGCCGAGCTGGAGCTCTAGCGGCAGCACGACGCCGGCGGCCAGATCGGCGAGCTCGTCGGCGCGCTCCTCCTGGTCGACGTCCACCGCGGCCGCGGCCGCGGCCCGGCCGGCGAGCTGGGCGGCCCAGACTTCGCCGATGACCGGCCCGTCGACCGCGGCCGCGGCGGCGCTCACGCGATGCGCACCTGGTCGCCGGGCTCGATGTGGTCGAAGTTCGGCGCAAACTGCGGATTCAGCGCCTCGATCCGGGCCAGGGTCAGACCGTGCGCCGCGGCGATCGCGCTGAGGTTGTCGCCGGCCTTCACCGTGACGTGGGCCGGCGCCGGCGCCGGGTGGGCGCCCGGGATGGCCAGCACCCAACCAACGCCGATGTAGTCAGGGTGCCAACCCAAAGAGGCGTACTTGTGCTCGTTGGCCGCGACCAGCGCCGCCACGCTGACGCCGAACCGATGGCCGATCGTGGTGAGGTTGTCGCCGGCAACCACGGTGTAGGCGGTCGCGTGCGTGGGCTGGGGCGCCGGCGCCGGCGCCGGGACGGGGTGAGCCGGCGGGACCGGCGGGACCGGCGCCCCGCGGTTCGAACCGTAGCGCTGCCACACGCCGGCGTCGCCGTAGAAGGTGTCGCCGTCGACGTTGGCCGGGATCCCGGTCAGCTTCTCGGCGTCGGTGTGCTGCCAGCAGATCAGGAACGGCCAGGCACCCGGATCCGGCTTCACGTCGCCCCAGCTGGCCACCCACAGCCCGACGTTGAGTGCCACCAGGCGCTCCCAGCCGAAGCGGTGCAGGGTGTCGGAGTTCATGTAGATCAGCGGCAGGTTGCCGCTGAGCGCGTTCACCTCGGCACACCACATGTAGGCCCAACCCACCGGATCGGCCAGTTGGAGCACGCCCACGCTCTCGAAATCGAGCACCTGGATCTCGCCGTTGGCCCGGGCGTTGTGTTCGACGTAGAACGCCGCCTCGGCCTCGGGGTCGCCGCCGTCTGCGTAGTGGTACGAGCCGCGGGGCTTGCCGGCGGCCCGAAACGCCGCCAGCGCCGGCAGGTAGTTCGGGTCCACCTCGGTGGTCCCCTGCGTTGCCTTCGCGATCGCGAATCCGGTTGCCCGGGCAGCGCCGGCCCAGTCCGCGCGGCCCTGCCACTTGCTCGTGTCGATTCCTTCGAGTGTCACAGCTAGTTTTCCCTTTCAGTAACGGTGGTTTATCGCGACCGCGTGCCCCGCGCCGTCGAGGCAGCAAGGGTTAATGTGGGCGAGGAGGCACGGCACACAGCAGCCGATATTGGGGCAGATGTGATCGTGAGCGAACGGCACTTCGTAGGCGAACAGCTGGATCCGCTCGGCCGCGCGGTCGGCGCCGGCGGCCGCGGCCGCGGCCGCGGTCTGGTGGGCGGCCGCAAGCTTGGCCGTGCTGGGCGGCCGGCGCCGGCGATCGCTGCGCCGCTCTTCGAACTCAGCCAGCAGGAAGATCCCGACCAGCAGCGCGACCACCAGGCCCAGCGCTTTCAGCAGCTCGATCACGCCGCGGCCGCCGCCGGCTCGGTCCGCTCCGGATCCAGGTTGATCCGGCGGGCTTCGAGCTTGGCCTGCCGGCGAATGCTGATCGCGGTCTTGGCGTGCCGGATCCCGTAGGTGGCCAGCCCGACGCCGGCCTTCACCAGGTCGAGGACGTCGGGCGAGCCGGGCACGCCGCCGCCGTGGCGCACGGTGATGCTGGCCAGCGGGTCGCCGATCGCCTTCTGCTCGGCGTCGTTGGCGATCCAGAGTTCGGCGTGCTTGCCGGGCTCGGACTTCACCAGCATCTCGTGGATCACTTCGGTGGCGGTGAGCACCAGGCCGCGGGCGAGCTCCTTGACTACGGACTTGTCAAGCTTCAGCGTCGCCGGCTCACCCGATGAGCGGGTGGTGCCATTCGCGCCCGGGGCCAGCGGATCCAGCAGCTCGCCGGCGGAGCTTGGCGGCGAGCCGGCTTGCCCGGGTGCCGTCGATGGGGTCGACTGGCCCGCTGTCTGGCGGACCCGGAACGGGCGGACCGCCGGCGCTGCCGGCCTCGACGGTGAGGCCGGCGGGGGCGCCGTGTCCTGCTTGCTGGCCGGAGGCTGGAACTCCGGCGCCGCCGGCGGGGTCGCCGTCGAGGCCGGCAGCGCCGGCGGGCTCGGGGGGTTGGTCATTGAACGCGCTCACTCTCACGACGCGATAGCGACTATCGACGTCGGTCACAGGGCCATCGGGTTCTGAGCGTTGGATCGGGATCCGCCGGGCGTGCACCGGCAAGCCGCAGCCGGACGGCTTGCCGGGCACCTCGGCGAGGCACTTGCCCTGCCAGGTCACGCGGCCCGGGTCGGCGGTTGCTTCGGTGACGTGGCCGGCGCGGCAGGTGCCGCGGACCTTCACCCCAGCACGGGGCACTTTTCTCGATCCTTCACACAGACGTTACTCACGGGCGTATCTTGGGGCACGAACGACTGTTGCTGTCAAACATCACACCCGTTAATGCCTGGAGAGGCGCACGGCTATGCCCCCCACCCCTGAAAGTCCCGCGTCCAAGCTTCGGGCGCTCACCGCGCAGTACCAAGCCTCGAAGGCCGACCACGAGCTGATCCGCGACGAGTGGCAGCGAACCATCGTGCGCGCGGTCGACGACTGGCAGATGACCGTGCAGGCGGTCGCCAACCTGGCCGGCGTGAGCGTCGCGCGGATCCAGGCGATCATCGCCCGCCAGTACACGCTGCAGCGCGAAAACCCGGGCGAGGCCGAGCCGATACCGCTGATTCCGGCCGCCTGAGAAGGCCGCAGAGACGCCAGCAGCCCCGGCCTGGTATGAGTGGCCGGGGCTGCTGGGTCGATCGCGCTCAGATCAACGGGGGCGATGTCCCATCCGCGCAGTTTGCACACCAGCCGTAGACCACGTCGACCGGGTGGGCCGTGCTGCGCCGGCACCGCGGACAGGTGATCGACAGCGGCGCGCCGGCCGGCAACTCCGGCGGCTGCTGGGCCAGGTGGTAGGTACCCCGCGGGTGGGCCGGCGCCGGCACCGGATACCAGCCGTAGGGGGCCGATGCTCTGGCCACCTCGACCAGCGCCGCCGGCGTCAGCACCAACACGCCGCCTTGCTCGCAGATGATCGCCTCAGCGTTGTTCTGGCCGGGCTCGAACAGAGCACAGGTGATCGGCTCGGCACCCATGCTGACCAGCGCTCCGACCGGCAACTGGTCGAAGTGCAGCCCGCAGCAGGCCATCCGGCCACTAGACGGATCGTCCATGTTGAGCTGGTGGACAATCGCGGACGCGCTCACCACGGATCCCGCGCCGGCGGGTGCTTGGCGATCGCCACCAGCTCGTCGCGGCCGCCGTCCTCGCGCTGGTACATCGACACGGCCAGGGCGTAGTCCGGGTAGACCCGGGCCAGCAGCCGCAGGTTGGCCGGGTCGGCATGCTTCAAGCACTCGATCAACCGCGTGGTGAAGCTGCCCGGCTCGGCGTACTGCGTCCCTTCGAAGGTGAACAGCACATGCTGGGCCACCTCCCACGGAACAGCCGGCGCCGCGGTGGCCAGGAACTCGCCAGGCTCGCCGGTCGTGGTCAGCTGGATCCCGTTGCGGGCGGCGATCGCGGCCAGCTGCTCGGTGCTCATCGGGCCGGCATACCGCAGGCGGATCTGGTACCAGTGGCCCGCGTTCGCAACGTGCATCTCCGGCTGATAATCGCCGGCATCAACGGTGATGTGGACCCTGAAACCCTCCCGTTCGAGCAGGCCGGCGACCGCGCCGGCCAGGAAGCCCGAGAGGGCATCGGGCGCGCCGGCCTCCGCCGGATCCGGTGTGGTGCTCACAGCACACCTCCGGCGCGCATCAGCTCGCGCACCATGCTGGCTTCCCAGCTCCCCGGCCGGTTGTCCAGCAGGGTGTAACCGACTCCGAGCTTGTCCTGAGCGCTGCGGAGTACCTCCACCAGGAACTCGCCGACGTCGGTGCCGTTGCGGCACTGGCGCAGTACCGCGGCCGCGGCCCGGTCGACGTCGCGGCCGAACTCGCGGCCGCGGGCGCGCGCCTGTGCCTCGGTTCGGATCAGCCGCGCGTCCGGGCCACCGGGAACGATGCCCTTCGGCCGGCTCGGGATCGTGCGCTCGTCCCAGCGGGTCATCCTCGCTCACCGGCCTCGGGGTCGAAGCCCAGCGCGGGCAGGGTGGCCACGCCGAGGGCCAGCGCGGTGCTTGCGTTCAGGTCGGACGTGGCGCGCAAGATCTCGGCGGTTCTGGCGTTGATCGCGGCCGTCCGGTGATCCTTCCGTGCGTTGTACAGGTTGGCCAGGCCGGCGCCGAGGCCGGCGCCGATTCCTGTTGTCGCACCAATGAAAACGCCGTCGGCGATGCTCATACCCGGCCGCCTCTCAGGGCGTGGAGCACCAGACGTAGGCCGAGCATGCAGCGAGCGCATGCGGGGCCACCGGGCAGGATGGTGACGTTTCGTCCGCTGCCGCAACGGCAACGGCGTGGGATAGGTGTCATGCTGTGCGACCTTTCGGGGTGGTGCTCGTCCGACGCGCGGCGAGCTTGTTTCTTACATCGGCCAGCAACGCCGATGTCTGATCGGTTCGCCCGGCCGGCGAGTGCCGGCGGGGGGTGTGGGACTCGACCCAGCGGGCACTGAGGCCGGGTCGGCACTCCGGGCACGGTCGCTCGTCGCCGATCCAGCCGGCGAAGCAACCTCCGTGCTCGCAGGTGCATTGTGAATTACCGCAATGGTTTGCCGGCAGGCTCGCCGGCCACCTGGTCGCCGGCGCCGGCGAGCTGCCGGCTGCCCGGTCGGCGCGCCTTTGCCTTTCGGTAATGTGCTGACAGCGGGCGTCGATTGCGCCGGGTGTCTTCACCAGCCGATCGCCGGCGGCTTCGATCGCCGCTTTCCTGACTACCGCGATCGGGTAGGTGTTGAGCGCCGCTCGCACCGCTTTCAAGATCCCGGGCCGGTCCCAGCTGGGCCGAATTCCCTTAACTTGGCTGACGATCAGGTCCGGGGTTTGCGAGCTGAGCGTTTCCGAATCGGTTTGCAGTTGTGCGCTTTTATTCATTTTCTGCCATCCATTCCATTGGCCGAAAGTCGCGCGTTACGCAACGTTCCGATGGATGGATGGAGTAACCACCGGACCATAGCAGTTGGGTTTGTTCTTAGGGACTTCCAGCTCGGACTAGCCATCGCGCTAGCCAACACAGTTGAGAGCGCCCCGGTCATGGCCGCTGCCATCCGTCGTGGGGGGGTACAGACCCCCCTTGGCCGACCGCGCGCAGGCCCGGCAAGGGTAGGCCCCAGCGCACCGCGGCGCCGACTCTGCCCTTCTCGGCTTGCTCGGCTCGGTAGGCCAGCACCTGCTCGCGGGTGGGGTTGTAGTCGAGGTAGTCCGGGAGGAGATACCCCTTTGGTTGCAACGGCAACCACACTCCGGCGGCCAGCAGCTCGGCGACGTAGATGCGAACCGTCTTCTCGGTGTGCGAGCTGAGCCGGAACGGTAGCCGGTGGTCTTCCAGGCGGCCATCGGTCAGGTGCTCGTCGGCGTAGCGCCAGGCTTCGATGTTGAGCGCGCGGGCGCCGTCAGAGACGGGAATATTTACCGTAGAAAGTGCGGTCGTGCTGGGGAACCTAAGCACCGCAACCACCACCGTCGCCGCTACCGTCAATGGAGGCCGTCAAACCTGTCAGACGGTCGTGGTATGCGACGGTCAGCAGGAACGTGCCCTCGCGGGTGCGCAACTCGATCGCCGGCCACTCTGCGCTGTTGGGAGTTGGCAACAGCCGGACGCCGAGGCGTCCCTCGACCGGCGCCGCGACGTTCTCCAGGACGCTGGCCAGCCACCCGCTGAGCCGCATTGCCATTCCGAACTGTCGCCGATCGGCGGTACCCTTGTCGCCACGGTGCGGCGTTTC
>Ga0207687_10001477_pt1 | contig 16120 bp, 13 predicted proteins | sample KBSM54metaG_FD_184399 | JGI IMG/M metagenome (GOLD analysis project Ga0207687, IMG submission 184399) | Miscanthus rhizosphere microbial communities from Kellogg Biological Station, Michigan, USA - KBS M5-4 metaG (SPAdes) (version 2) | ecosystem: Host-associated > Plants > Roots > Rhizosphere >...
CCGGCCGGAACGATGTGGACGCTGCCCGGCTACGGCGATCACCTCGAGGAGAGCAGCCCCGGCCTTCGCCAGCAGATGACGGCGATGGGCGCGCCCGAGGGTTTCATCGACGTGGTCGCGGCACTCAACCCGATCGCCGACGACGATCCGGATACTCCCGCGCATTGGAACGTCACCTTCGCCGTCGACGACGCCGACGGGGCGGCGGCCAAGGCGAGCGAGCTCGGTGGAGAGATCCTCGCCGGCCCTTTCGATGCCCCGTGGACCAGGATGGTGGTTATCAAAGACCCGCAGGGGGCGACCTTCGTCGCCGCCCAGTTCGTCCCCGAGAACAAGGACCTCGAGGCGTGACCTGGCCTCTCGCCTGACCCGTACGGCTTCCGGGCGAGCAGGATGCCGCGGTCGGGGGCCGCGTCCCGAGCCGCTCCAAGCGGACACCGAGCGGGTCGCAAGATCGATTTTCGGCATGCCTCATATCCGCTCGACGGGACCCCGAACCGGTACCGTCGGCGACTCCCAGCGCTCCGTTCGCGCAAGGCAAGCACCAACATACGTTCCTGCTCTTGGCCGAGACCCAACACCTTGGCGCTCATCGTTGGGCCTTCTTGCGAGACCCCAAAATTGGTTGGGGTTTGCCGCCGCCTCCCGGATACGGGCCCGCTCCGCCGCCCCCCCGCCCTCGACCTCACTCCAACCGCGCCGACCCCGGGGGACGGCATTCACCCCGCCGCCGACCGTCGAGTCCGAACGCAACGGCACCCGCTCGCCAACGCCAAAGGGTACGCCCGCCGACAGTGAGCCTTCACTCGCCCGGCGAGCGATTCCCATCGATACCGTCGACGACACCCTCATCCGGGGCCGTCTGTTCCGCGCACTTTCGGACGACGGTTAGAGGTGGATGCGCCGACGACTCCATCCCGACTCTCGCGGCCGGGACGGCCCGCCGCCCCCCTTGTAGGATCAGCCGACCTACGGCCAGGATCGGGACAGGGATGGGGGTGGGAGGCGTATGGCGATGACCCTCCGGGGTCGCCCCGTCATGGGCCTATGACCGCGGCCGACGTCCCGGGTACGCCGTCGGACGTCCCGGCCGAGCCGAACCTGTTGACCGCCAGCGGCGACAGCGCCGCTGCGGCTACGGGGACGGAGCCCGACCCTCCGTCGAAATTGACACCGGGGGAGCTCGATCGGCAGCGCAGCATCCTGTCCGATTGGGCGCAGATCCTCGCACTCCCAACGGCTTTGGCCTTGGGCCTGGTGGTGTTGCTTGCCAGCCGGGACGAACTCTCGACTCCACTCGAGGCACTGCTGCTGTTCCTCAATCTCGGCGCCTTGGTGGCGGCATGCGGATGGATTGGCGGGGGGATTCTCCTCCGGCGTTCGTCCCCGAGGGAGAAGAACCGACTTTCGAACAGGGCCATGGCCGCCATCACGGCGTTGGCCGTTGGACTCGCGTCCCTCGGGGCGTTCTTCGCCATCGTGGCAGGGCGGACGCCGGGTCCGAAGGTGGTTGGACCGCCGACGCCGTACGGCAAGATCACGGTCGACCCCCTTGGCATGGCTCGGGTGACTCCCGGTTCCATCGACCCGTTCCCGTCCCTGGGCCCAGCTATCCCCGCGGCGGTCGCACAGGACCTCGTCGGGGTGGGCGCCCGATCCCTCGACACGGTCTGTGGTGGCGACCAGGCACAACGGAGTCTGGAATTGGCAACTGGCGCCATCCGGCTCGATGCGAAGAACATCGATGCCCTGTACTTGAAGGCCCGGGCCGAGTACGCCCTGGGCCGGTGGGAAGCCTCGGCCCATTCGAGTGGTAACGCCTACGAAAGCGGCGGCCCGTTGACGCCAGCGGGGGTGTTCGAGACGTGGGCTCGGGCCCTCCAGCGGGCGAAGAACCTCTCAGAGGCCAACCGCGTCATCGATCTCGGTCTCGGAATCCACGGCGACGCGCCGGTGCTGCTCGGCGTCAAGGCCGACCTCCTGACCGCTTCGGACGCCTCCCGCCTGCGCCTCGAACTCCGTAACAAGGCCGCCGAGAAGGCGCCGAAGGATCCCTATTATCTCGCGGCTGCCGCCCTCGAGGCGGCCAAGCAGGACCCAACCCAGGCCGCGGCCCAGGGTGCGCGCCTCGACGCTGTCCAGGAGACCGACCGCACGGCATGGACGTGGTGGGCGAGAGGGCGGATAGCCGATCTTGAGGGACACCCGGACATCGCCGCGGCCGCAGCCCGTAGCGGCCTTGTCCTGGCGTCGTGCCCGGACCTCTCCGCACACCTGCACCTCGACCTGGGGAGATACCTAGTTGGGAGTGGCATGGCGGTAGCTGCCCTCCCCGAGATCGAGACGGCCCTCAAGACCCATCCCGAAGGCGAGAAATGGGTGTGGGGTGAGGAGAACCGGGTGTGGGCGTACATTGCCGCCAAACGCCCCCCGGACGACATCGTGCGGTTGGCGACCGACGCCATTTCCGCCGTCGGCAGCACCAGTCAGCTCGAGGTCTACCTAGCCGACACGCTCTCGTGGAAGGGGGACATAGGGGCGGCGATCGATCACTACACAGCAGCCCTGGTGAAGTCGGAGCATTGGGTCGAGCCTCTCCGGGACAGAGCAGTTCTCCGGCTCTATCGGCTCCAACCACCGGATCTGGCAGGTGGTCGCGCTGATCTGGTGGACATCGTGGAGCATGGCTCGGCTTTGGACGTTGCCTGGGCGGCATGGGAGCTTGCCAGCGCGGCGACCGAGGCCGGCGAAACCCAGGATGCACTCCGGTGGAACGACATGGCGATCAAGAACCGGGGCGATCCGGCGGACTACTTCCAGCGCGACAGCATCCTGCCGACGCTCGCCGAGCGGAAGGCGAACTGCGACGAGCTTCGAAACCGTTGGCCCGACCGGGCGTACACGCACGTGTGCTCTGGGGTCGTGGCGCCGACGGCGGCCGAGCGGCTCGCCGAGTACCTCGCCGCGACTAAGGCGGAGGACGGACGTACCAGCTCCTGGGTCTATTCGGTCTACGCCGCGCAGCTGTTCGCCGATGCCGAGGACGGGCGCGTCGACGAGGAGGCCCTCATGGCGGCGGAGACTGCCGTGTCGCTCGTCCCGACGGCGAGCGCAGCGTTCGAGCTACGGGCCCGGATGCGGCTGACATGGGAGCTCGACCTGCCCGGGGCGGAGCAGGACGCGCGTGCGGCTGTCGACCTCGATGCTGGTTCGCGACTAGCCCGCAAGACACTGGCCGAGGTGCTATCGCGCAAGAAGGACTACGTCGGTGCCGGGGACGCCTACCGCCAGTGCGGACAGGCCTCCCAGCCGAAGTCGCGCGGCGCGAACTACTGCTGGGCGCTGGCTGCGGAGGCGTTCCACAACGCCAAACCGGAAGGGCCCGAACTGGAGGAGGACGCGCTGCGCGCCATCGACGTGGCTATCGCTGTCAGCGCCGACGACCCCTGGGATCACAGCATGCGCGCGAGCATCCTTCGGGCCTTGGGTCGAGAAGACGACGCCCGGGGGTCGGAGGACCGGGCCGACGAGCTGGCCGCGGCCCGGGCCAAGGACGACCCGCTCGTCCGCATCCTGCTTGTCGCCGCCCGCAAGAGCTCGAGGGGTGACCATGCCGGAGCGGCCGAGGCCATGGTGAACTGGCGAAACGAAGCGGGCGACCCGTCCAACGACCAGACCATCATTGGGCGGCCGTTCCACCGGGCGGCGGACTTCGCCAACATCGCCACGTTCGCTGAAGCATGGGATCCCGCGGCGACCTTGTGCGAAGTTGCGGCTCAAAGACCGGACGAGTACATCGTCCGGGTATGCGGCGTGGTGGCCCAGCGATTGGAGGGCGCGACTGCCGCCCGAGCCGAGCAGATCCTTGAGAAGCTCGGCGTCTCGGACGATGAGAGGGCGCTGCTGACCGCTGATCGGGCCAGTCGAGTGCACGAGCACGATGCGGCCCTGGCGGCGATGACCTCTTGGCGCCAAGGGCGCGGTGATGCGGCGTCCAACGACCAGACCCTCATCGGACGACCGTTCCATCGAGCAGCTGACTTCGCTCGCAGCGCGGCCGACGACCGAGCGTGGGGTCCAGCGGCGGCGCTGTGCAGTCTGGCGGCCGATCGGGCGGACGAGTACATCACGGCGACCTGCCAGACCGTCGCCGGCCGACTCGAAGGGAAGGCGAGCGCTGGCGTCCTGCCCCTTCTCGAACGGCTCGGGGTGCGGGTCGAGGCAAGGGACCTCATCGCTGCCGGCAGGGGCAGCGAGCGCGGGGATCACGCGACGGCCTTGGCGCTGTTGACCGCGTGGCGTCGGGAGGTGGGCGAGCGGGCGACGAACGACGAGACCGAGATCGGGCGACCATTCCACCGGGCGGCGGACTATGCGAACCTGGCCAAGGCCACTGCGGACTGGCCGTCGGCGGCCGGGTTGTGTCTCCTGGCCGCCGAAATGGCGGACGACTACATCGCGAGGGTCTGTGCCGATGTCGCTGCGGTCATGGGCGCGGATCCAGGGGTAAGGGATCTCGCGAGAACTGTGTTCGACGCGATTTCCGCCGAACTGGACAGTGACTCGCGCACCTTGGTGATCGCCGACCTGGCGAGTGGCCGCGGTGACCACGAGGGAGCGCTCCGGGCGATGGCGGAGTGGCAGAAGGGAGCCCGTGTGCGGTCGAACGAGCCGACACTCATCGGGCTTCCCCTCGATCGCGCCGCCGACTTCGCCGCCGCCGCCAGCAACGACAAGTCCTGGGAAGTCGCGGCCAAGCTTTGTGCCATCGCCAGCAGCCCGAGGATGTCGGGCTGGGTGGTCGACATCTGCAGCGGCGTGGGCGAGTCCCTCGTCGCAGCCGGCCAGCTGGTCTGGGCCAACCAACTCTTCGAGGGCATCATCGATGCGCTTGCAATTCCGACGAAGTAGCCAGCTCCGGGTCGCCGTCATGGCGGCGGTGCTCATCCTGGGGGGCGCGCCGGCCTGCCACGACGATCGCACCACAGGCAGCGAACCGGCGGGCGTGGTCGACCTCGACTCCCCCCGAACTGCCTGCCGCCAGGCTCGGGTGCTCCGGGGGAAGGCCGACGCCGTTGACGACGAGAAGGAGGCGGGGAACCTCCGACGAGAGGCCGACAGGCTCTGCCCGACGACGACCGGCATCATCACGATCCCGTTCGGGCCAACAACCACCGAAAGCCCGAAGCCGTAGGACGCAGAGTGACCCTGCCGAGCGTGTCGTAAGATCGATCTTCGGCAGCGGGTCGGGTGAAGCAATTGAGCCTCTAGCCGATGACATCGGAGAGGAGACCGGCCCTAGCTCCCAGGGCGCGAAGTGCTGACGCATATGAGGACGAGCTATCCGTCCACTCCTCTAGCGCTACCGGCGGCTTGACTGCATCCGAGAGATCCAGCGACGCTAGCAGCCGCCACAATACGGCCATCCCTAGCGCTGGAGGCACTGCATTACCAAGATGGCGACGGGCGACTGAACGGGTGGCCGCCATTGGGTAACCGTCGGGGAAGCCTTGAAGCCGCGCTATCTCCCGCACGCGAAGGTGACGGGACTCCCAATGGAACGGCCCGTTGTAGGTCACTCGTTGCGCTGGCACCGTCGGGGCCGGCAGTGCGGGATCGATCTTCAGGAGAAACGACCAGTATCGGCCCCGGTTCTTGAACACTGGCGGATCGCATCCGTAGCGCTCGGTGAAATGGAGATAGTTGCCTCCCGGCGGCACCCGGTTCAGAAGGTCGCTGTACTCGCCTCGGATCGCTTCGTCGGGCTCCGCTGGCGAAGATGTCATGCCATTTAGCGCGTCGCCAGCACTGCGAGTCGGAAAAGAGGGCCACTCACTGAGACGTGCAGCGACGCCGTTCATAATGCCAACAACGAATAGCCGTCGGCGTCTTTGCGGCACAGAGAACGCGGCAGCTGATAGGACCTGCTCCGTAAGGGTGTAACCCGCCTGCCTCATGCGCGTCCTAAACGAGTCGAGCGTTACTCGGTGAGTCTTAAAGGCTAACCCAGGCACGTTCTCAAGAAGAAACGCTTGAGGCCGAAAGAGCTCGACTGCCTGGGAAAAGCGACCGAGTAGGGCGGATGCCGGGTCCTTGCCATTCCGCTTCTCGTCGATCCAGAATCCGGCATGTGAAAAGGGGGTGCATGGTGGTCCACCAAATATGAGCGTCGGATTGTCCTTCTCACACCATCTTTCTGCTAATGCTCCGTCCGTAAGAAGGTCTCCGATATCCCCCGCAAGAGTTGTCGTACCGAGGCCTCGCCAAAGCACTTGTAGTGCTTCAACGTCGACATCGGTTGCGAGCTGGACACGAATGCCCAGTGCACTGGCCGCAAGGTCGAGGCCCCCTACACCACTAAACAGGCTTAGGGCCGTTATCACGAGGGCGAGCTCATCACACCGATGGAGGCGAAGTCAAGAATCTTCAGTGCGTTAGTCGCCCAGCACGCCGGCCATCGAGGCCGTCCAGTCGATCACTTCGGCCCGCAGCGGCTCGGGGAGATCCGGCGCAAGCCCTGCTAGCCGAAGTCGATCAAACGGCACACCGCCACGGGCAGACAGAATCTCCCATTCGATGTCACTATACGGCCGCTCCGACTCCGGAATAAATGGAAATGCCAAACCTTTGATCGGGCCCACGGCGAAGCTAATAAGCCGTTGCCAGGCTTCAATATGGAGGCCTTTCTCCTCCCAGTCACTCCCAATGGAGCACTGGCAAAGCATTATTGACTGCCCGCGCCTGTCATCCAAACGTCGCCATGCCGCGACGTCGACCGAAAAGTCCTTCAACCGCCCGGGCAGTTCATCGGGTTCGCGCGTAAGGCGCTCTCCCATCTGTCTTACGAGACGAGGGAACGCCTTACCGAATGCGGTCGCCTCACCTGTGTCCCTTGGCCATCCGAAGTGGGCGACCTCTCCACCCCAGTAGGCGCCGAGGGCAATTGCCACTACCCGCTCAAACAGCCTGGCACCACGCTGAAAATCAACGTCGAGATGATGAAAGTGACGTGCATTCAAGGCAAGCAAGAACGCGTAGACTGGCGCATCTTGCCATGAGTTGACATTACGTAACGCAACGTTGCCATGGAGTTCGATTGGATAGTGCGCTCCAACGATATCCGCTCGGTATTGAACGCGCAGGAGAGCGTCGTGGGCCGGAATTGCTCCTGGACCAATTCCTTCAGCGCTCTCGGATCGAAGCCGAGCGATGGCCGACGGCTCATCCTCGCCACCGAGTTCCACGTCGTTCAATTCGTCATACAGATCTAGATCGGTCGCAATCCCCTCTTCTTCAAGCCAATCGAGCAACTGTGCCAGTGAAACGGAGCCGGCGGTGCCAAAGAGAACGGCGGTTTCGATCCAGTCAGCTAAGCGATCTTCAAGCTGTTTGCCAGTCGGAAGAGACAACACCCTTTATTGCTTCTGCCGCGGAATTAGGCTATCGCGAAGACGCTCGACCAGCGACTGAAGTCGACCGACCTGTTCGAGGAGTTCATCGTCGCCGGCGAATTGGAAGGCTTCGGCATTGGCAGCCGCCGCATGCCGATACGCGAGACGAACCGCTGCGAGCAGAGTGTCTCGGTCGGCGGGTAGCTCCTGTAGGGCGAACCCAAGGTCCCGCTCTACCCGCAAAATACTGACGGCGGCCTTGTCCGCAAGGACACGGCCCATATCGTCCAATTGCCGCGACTCACGTATAACTCGCTTCGGGCCGAAGATGAAGCCGAGAAATTCGTGGAGCTGCCCGGTCCCATCCTCACCGAGCGGCTCAAGAGTCTGCTCAGTTCCATCAACCCAGCCTGTCAGGCGCAGGAATTCGCGAATGCGTGGATTCTGTAGCGCTCGATAGAATACTCCGAAGTGCTCGACTGCCGGGGTGACGTCAACGCCTGCCTCGCGGGCCTGCTCCAGCGCCTGCCAGGCGATGAACTGGCGTCGTATGGCGTCCTGCCGACTGCCGATCACTCTCCCGGCCCTCTGGAAGGAATATCCATAGTCGACAACCAGGGCTCGGACGTAACGTGCCTTCGCGTCGGCGGTCCACTGCATCAAGCCAGACACGTGACGAAAGCCAAGGTACTCAAGCAGATCCTGCCGCCTCGCATACAGCCGAGTCGGCACCTCAGCGAGTACGTGTTCCTCGGCGAACTGCGCCAGTTCGTTCCAAAGGGGCCGACCAATCGCCTTGCGCAAATCGCCGTCAGTGAGCAACTTCAGCGTAGCAAGCCTTCGATTGCCCTCCACGACCACCCGGTAATCGGCGTCCGCCGCAGAAGTCGTGAGCAGAGGTTCCTCGGCGAAATAGCCTTTCTCCGCCATGGACCAGCCGAGTTCCTCAAGGTCGTAATGCACCACGAAGTATCGCAATAGTTCTATCTGGTCACGCTCTCGCAGGTCTGCAGGGAGGCGGGGATTCTCGGGATCGAGCAACAAATGGGAGACTGCCCAATTGTCAACGGGCGGAGCTTGGGTCATATGGAGGCCATCCTTGTACCGGTCGCCGGCCTAGGACTTGAGGAGGCAAGGCCACCGTGCTGTGGATTGGCCTGTGCGATTACGGCAGTGACCTTTTCGGCCGCCCCCTCGATGTTCTCGTGGCTCCATAGTCGAACGACGACCCATCCCGCAGCCTTTAGCGCCGCGTCGACTCGCCGGTCTCTTGCAATATTCCGCTGAAGTTTTGGACCCCAGTACCAAGAGTTCGTAATTGGATCATTGCCATGGTCGGGGCAACAATGCCAGAAACATCCGTCAACGAAGATGGCGATTCGTGAGCGCGTGAATACAATGTCCGGACGAACCCGGAGTTCGCCGAGGTTCAGCGAGAAGTCTTTGCGAAATCTCAATCCCCGACGGTGTAGAGCTTGACGCAGGTGCACCTCAGGCTGGGTGTCTACACGACGGTTTCCCTGCATCACGTGACGCACCGCCAGGGAAGATGCCACTGGGGATGGAGGGAGGGAGCGCGTGTCATCCCCGTGTGTGACCGCGTCGCCAACCATTCGCCGAGGCTATCGGGATGGCTGGCACCCCGCGTCTGCGCACGGAACTCGTTGCGGGGTCCAGCAAACCCCGATGGCAGGTGTGCCAGCTTCCACGCCGGACGAACCACTCGGAAGGCCTCGGGATTTGGTGCCGACGTCTGCCGAGCACGGTCCCGGCCGGAGCATCCGGTCGGAGTCACGAAAGGTCAGCGATGTTGGTCCTGGGCCTCTTAACCTGCACAAGCACGGACACCCACACGGACACCCACGAAATGTTGTGGACAAGTGATGACAAATCGCGGACAAGCAGCCGTCTGAGGGTCCGCCGCACCGCCCCTGACCTGCATCTTTGGTGTCGGAGAGGGGACTTGAACCCCTACGCCCTATGCGGGCACCAGGCCCTCAACCTGGCGCGTCTGCCTATTCCGCCACTCCGACGTGGGGAACCGATCCTACCCGCCCACCTGCACCCTCGTGGCGTCGAAGGTACCGAGGCCCGACATCACCAGGCCCGCGACCCTCGCGCTCACCAGCGAGTGGAACTCGAACTGGGCCAGGGGGATGACGGGGAGTTGCTCCAGCACCAGCTTCTCCGCCTGTTGGTAGCTCGCCAGCCGCCGGGTCTCGTCGGCCTCGCCCCGGCCCGCGGCCAGCAGCTCGTCGACGGCCCTGGACGAGAAGCCGGTGACGTTGTCGGCCAGGCCGGTGCGGAACAAGGGGGTGAGGTAGGCGTCGGGCGTGGGATAGGCCCCGATCCAGCCCAGCCGGAAGATCTCCTGCTGGCCGCTGATGGCGAACTTCAGGTAGTCGGCGAACGGGTGCGACCGCAGCGTGGCCGGGATGCCGACGGCCTGCAGGTTGGCCTGCATGGCCTCGGCCACCGCCCGTTGGGTGCCCGTGTCGTCGAAGTCGATGGCCACCTCCGGCGCCGGCTGGCCGCCGAACACCTCGGCCACCAGCGCCCGGGCCCGGTCGGGGTTGAAGCCGCACCGCTCGCCACAGGCGTCGGGCTGGAAACCGGGGATCCCGTCTGGCACCAGCCCGTCGAGGCGTTGGGCGGCGGCGCCGTAGATGGCCCGCACGATGGCGTCGCGATCGATTGCCCGCACGATCGCCTCCCGGAAGCGGACGTCGGCGAACTTGGGGTTCTGGAAGTTGAACCCGTAGAACAGCTGCCCCAGGTAGGGCCGGAAGGCGCTGCGCCCGTGCTGCTCGGCGACCTGTTCCACTCGGTCGGGCGGGACGGCCGTCCAGTCGAGGCGGCCGTCGAGGAAGGCGTCGTACGACGCGGTGGCGTCGGGCAGAATCTCCAGGTCGACACCCAGAAGGGCCGCGTTCACACCCGGCGCGGGCACCAGGTGGACGACGTCGTCGGTGCGGCTGCGGATCGTGAAGGGCCCGCTTCCGACGGGCTGGTCGGCGAAGGCGGGCGTCTGGGCCTCGACCGCCTCCCGGGGGACGATCCCGAAGACGGGATTGCCGAGGATGGCGGGCAGTGACGCCTGAGCCTGATCCAGGGCGATGGCCACCACGTTGGCGGCAGGCGTGGTGATCCCGGTGAGCTCCTCCGCCTTGCCCTCCACGTTGAAGGCCTTGAAGCCGGCGACGGCGTCGAGCTGGGCCGCGGCCGGCGACGACGAACCCTTGCGGGCGATGCGCTCCAGCGAGTACTTCACGTCGGCCGACGTGATGGCCCGGCCGTTGGCGAAGGTGGCGGTCGAGCGGAGCGTGAACTGCCAGTTGGTCTGGTTGGGGCTCGAGGTCCAGCGCTCGGCGATGGCGGGCACCACCACCGACGTGGCCGGGTCGTACCCGGTGAGCCCGTCGAAGAGCTGCTCCGCGACGAGCAGCTCCGAGGGCGACCGGGCCTGGGCCGGGTCGAGGGACTGGGGCTTCTCGATGCCGACCCGGAGGATTCCCGGCTCGGGGGCGCGGGCCGGGCCCCCGCCCGTCGACGGCGAGCCGCCGCCCGAGCAACCGACCGCGACCAGGGCCAGCGCAACGACACAGGCGGCCAGGCGCAACAGGCGCCAGCGGCGGAACGTCGTCATCAGCCTCCTCTCGGCATCCAGCCGCCCTCTCCTTGAGGGCGCCGCTACTGGAGCCGGATGGCCAGGATGACCGTGGTGAAGGCGAAGATCACGGCCGCGGTGACCGTGATTCGGTCGAGGTTGCGCTCGACCACGGTCGAGCCGGCGGCCGCCGAGCCGGCACCGCCGCCGAACATGTCGGACAGGCCCCCACCCCGGCCGCTGTGCAGCAGGATGAGCAGGATCAGGGCCAGGGACACGGTCACGTGGAGCAGAACGACCCAGGTCGTGAGGAAGAGCACGGGGGTAGATCCTACCCGTCGAGCCGGTACTGGACGATGCGGGCGAACTCGTCCGGGTCGAGGCTGGCCCCGCCGACCAGGGCCCCGTCGATGTCGGGCTGCGCCATCAGCTCGGCGTTGTTGGACGCCTTCACCGAACCCCCGTACTGGATGCGCAGGGCGTCGGCCACGCCGTCGTCGAACAGGGAGCGCACGGTCGTGCGGATCAGGCCGCACGTGGCCTGGGCGTCGGCCGGCGTGGCCGTCCGTCCGGTGCCGATGGCCCAGATGGGCTCGTAGGCCACGACCATGGCTGCCACCTCGGCCGGCGGGCGTCCCTTGAGGGCGGCCTCGATCTGGCCGGTGACCTTGGCCTCGGTGGTGCCCGCCTCCCGCTCGTCGAGCGTCTCCCCCACGCACAGGATGGGCGTCATCCCGTGGGCCACGACCGCCTCCATCTTCCGGCGAACGTCGGCGTCGGTCTCGCCGAAGATCTCCCGCCGCTCGGAGTGGCCGACGATGACGTAGGCGCAGTTGAGCTTGGCCAGCATCACCGGCGAGACCTCGCCGGTGTAGGCCCCCTTCTCCTCCCAATGGCAGTTCTGGGCGCCCAGGGAGATCGGGATGCGGTCGGTGTCGAGCAGGAGCTGCACCGTGCGCAGGCCGGTGAAGGGCGGGTGCACGGAGACGTCGACGGCGTCGTAGTCCTGGGTGGTGAGCTGATAGGAGAGCTTCTGCACCACCTGGATCGCCTCCAGGTGGGTGAGGTTCATCTTCCAGTTGCCGGAGATGAGCGGCTTACGAGGCATTGCTCGCCTTTCGCAGGGCGGCGAGGCCGGGCAGGTCGCCCTGCTCGATCAGTTCGAGCGACGCCCCGCCACCGGTGGACACGTGGTCGACACCCTCGTCGAGGCCGAACTTGGCGAGGGCGGCGGCGCTGTCGCCCCCGCCGACGATGGTGAAGCCGGGCGAGGAGGCCACCGCCTTGGCCAGGGCGATGGTGCCCTCGGCGAAGCGGGGGTCCTCGAACAGGCCCATGGGCCCGTTCCAGAACAGCGTGCCCGCGGTCGACGCGATCTCGCAGAACGCGGCCGTCGCCTTGGGCCCGATGTCGAGGCCCTTCCACCCGTCGGGAACGCCCGGCCCGACCACCTCCAGCTCGCCGTCGGGGCCGAGGGCGAGGACGTCCTCGGGCAGCACGAGCTTGTCGCCGCCCTGGGCCAGGAGGTCCTTGCAGGCGTCGACCCAGTCGGCCTGCTTGAGCGAGTCGCCCACACCGTGGCCCTGGGCCAGAGCGAAGGTGAACGACATGGCCCCACCGACCACGAGGGTGTCGACCTTGTCGAGGAGGGCCTTGATCACACCCAGCTTGTCGCTCACCTTGGCCCCCCCGAGGATGGCCACGAACGGCCGGGCGGGGTTGTCGAGCAGTCCGCCGAGGACCTCGACCTCCTTGGCCAGGAGGCGTCCGGCTGCGCTCGGGAGGCGCTCCGGGGGGCCGACGACCGACGCGTGCGAGCGGTGGGACGCCCCGAAGGCGTCGTTCACGTAGAGGTCGAAGCCCTCGACCAGGCGGTCGACGAAGGCGGGGTCGTTGGCTTCCTCGCCCGGGTCGAAGCGGAGGTTCTCGAGGAGCTCGACGCCCGGCGCCAGCTCGGCCAGCCGCGCCCGCACCGGCGCCACCGAGTAGCGCTCGTCGGGCTTGCCCTTGGGCCGGCCGAAGTGGGTGCAGGCCACGACGGTGGCGCCGTGCTCCTGCAGCCACTGGATCGTGGGCAGGGCGGCCCGGATCCGGAGGTCGTCGTCGATCTTCCCGTCGGTGACGGGGACGTTGAAGTCGGCGCGAAGCAGGACCCGCTTCCCCGAGGGGTCGGGCAGGTCCTCCAGCGTGGGGACGTTCACCAGCTACTCACCGTGCTTCCTTGTCGAAGAGGGTCCCCGCCGGCGACCGGGCCCGGCCGCCGACGGGTGACCGGCGTCCTCAGTGGTTGGCGCGACCGACGATGACGGCGAGGTCGGCCAGGCGGTTGGAGTAACCCCACTCGTTGTCGTACCAGCCGAAGACCTTGACCAGGCTGCCCATGGTCATGGTCGAGCTGGGCTCGAAGGTGCACGACGCCGGCGAGCCGACGATGTCGGAGGACACGATCGGGTCGGTGGAGTAGATGATCACCTTGGACAACGGGCCCGACTCCGACGCCGCCTTGAACGCGGCGTTGACCTCGTCGACGGTGACGTCACGGCCGAGGATGGCGGTGAAGTCGGTGATCGAGCCGTCCTGCACCGGGACCCGGAGGGCGGTGCCGTCGAGGCGGCCCTTCATGGCCTCCAGCACCAGGGAGGTGGCCCGGGCCGCACCCGTGGGGCTGGGGACGATGTTCTGGCCCGCGGCCCGCATGCGGCGCAGGTCGCCCGACTTGTTGACCACGTCGAGCAGGGCCTGGTCGTTGGTGTAGGCGTGCACCGTGGTCATGAGGCCCTTCTCCACGCCGAAAGCGTCGTCGAGGACCTTCACCATGGGGACGAAGCAGTTCGTCGTGCACGAGGCGTTGGAGACGACCTTGTGGTTGGCCGCGTCGAACGTGTCGTCGTTGACCCCGACCACGAACGTGGCGTCGACATTGGTGGCGGGGGCGGAGATGATGACCCGCGGGGCGCCGGCGTCGATGTGGCCGCCGGCCTTGTTGCCGTCGGTGAAGAACCCGGTGGACTCCACCACCACGTCGACCCCGGCCTCCGACCACGGCAGGGCCTTGGGGTCGGTCTCGCTGAACACCTTGACCAGGCCGCCACCGACGATCATGCCGTCGTCGGTGACCTCGACCGACTCGCCGAAGCGGCCGTGAGTCGAGTCGTACTTGAGCAGGTGGGCGTTCATCTTCGGCGAGGTGAGGTCGTTGATGGCGACGACTTCGATCTCGGTCCCCCGGGCCCGGCAGGCCCGGAAGAAGATCCGTCCGATGCGACCGAAACCGTTGATCCCAACCCGTACTGGCCGATTCTCCGGCATGCGCTGCGCCTCCTTGATTGCTTTGTCCCTCTATCCGACCAGATCAGAGAGGGCTACCGCCAATAGGTCGGGGTCGTGGGCCGCCGACCCGTCCCGGGCGACCGGTCGCTCCACCACCCGCGCGCTCACTCCTCCGAGGGGGAGGGCGCCGGGATGGCAGAGCACGACGTCGACTTCGAGGCCGTGGGCCCGCAGGGCGTCGACGTGGGCGGCGACGTCGTAGCCCTCGGTCTCCGGGCGCTGGACGCCCAGGTTGCACACGTAGACCTTGCGTCCCCGGGTGGCGGCCAGCGCGTCCCGGATGGCGGGCACGGCGACCACCGCCAGCACACTGGTGAACAACGACCCGGGACCGATCACGACCTGGTCGGCGGAGGCGAGGGCGTCGAGCGCAGCCTGCGTGGGCTGGGGATCCGCCGGTACCAGCCACACGCCGGCGATGCGGCCGCTGTTCCCCACCGCCACCTGGCCCTCGACGTCGGCCGCCCCGTCGCCGTCGGCCGCCCGCACCACCGCCTTGAGCACGACCGGCTCGCGGGTGGCGGGGATGACCCGCCCCACCGCGCCCAACAACCGTCCGGCCTCGGCCAACGCGATCTCGAAGTCGCCGGTGGTGGCGGCCAGGCCCGCGATCATGAGGTTGCCGAGGGCGTGTCCCTCCAGCTCACCGGCCGTGAAGCGGTGCTCGAAGGCGTCCACCCACAGCGAACCGGGGTCGGCCAGGGCCACCAGGCACCGGCGCAGGTCCCCCGGCGGAGGGATGCCGAAGACGGTGCGGAGGCGGCCGCTGGACCCCCCGTCGTCGGCCACCGACACGATGGCCGACACCTCGGAGGCGTAGCGGCGGATGGCCGACAGGCTGGCCGCCAGGCCGTGGCCGCCGCCGAGGGCGACGACCCTGGTGATGGCCGATGGGCTATTTCCCAAGGTCGCGGTGGGAGATCATCGGCCGGAAACCCCGCGCCTGGAGGAGCTTGGCCAGCTCCTCGGCGATGTACACCGACCGGTGGGTGCCTCCGGTGCAACCAACCGCGATCGACAGGTACGACTTGCCCTCCTTGACGTAGGCCGGCAGCAGCAGGGCCAGAAGGTCGTCGAGCTTGGCCAGGAACTGGGGCGTCTCCGGCTGGCTGGCCACGTAGTCGGCCACCGGGCGGTCGAGGCCGGTGAGGGGACGGAGCGCCTCGACCCAGTGGGGGTTGGGCAGGAACCGGCAGTCGAAGACGAGGTCGACGTCGAGGGGAAGGCCGTGCTTGTAGCCGAAGGACACCACGCTGGTCTGCATCGAGCTCTCGGCCTCGGTGCCGAACAGCTCGAGCAGGCGGTCGCGGAGCTGGTGGACGTTGAGCTCGCTGGTGTCGACCACCACGTCGGCCTGGGACTTCACCGGGTCGAGGAGGGTCCGCTCCCGATCGATGCCGTCGGTGACCCGCTCCGACTCGGCCAGCGGGTGCCGGCGGCGGGTGTTCTCGAAGCGGCGCACCAGGACCTCGTCGCTGGCCTCCAGGAACAGCACCCGGACACGGGCCGACGTGGCCCGCAGCTGGTCGAGCGCGGGGGTGACCTCCCCGAGGTAGTGGCCGGTGCCGACCACCAGGGCCACCCGCTCGGTGGTCGAACCCGGAACCTGCACCAGCTCGGCCACCTTGCCGATGAGCGCCGGCGGGAGGTTGTCGATCACGAACCACCCGAGGTCCTCGAACGTGTCGGCCGCCTGCGACCGCCCCGCACCCGACACCCCGGTGATGATGAGGAACTCGCTCATGTCGTCCCTCAGGATACCGGCGGCAGCTTCTCGACCCGGAGGAAGAGG
>Ga0207687_10001482_pt1 | contig 16069 bp, 12 predicted proteins | sample KBSM54metaG_FD_184399 | JGI IMG/M metagenome (GOLD analysis project Ga0207687, IMG submission 184399) | Miscanthus rhizosphere microbial communities from Kellogg Biological Station, Michigan, USA - KBS M5-4 metaG (SPAdes) (version 2) | ecosystem: Host-associated > Plants > Roots > Rhizosphere >...
GGCCGCCCGTGAACTCTTGGCCTCCGCGCGCGAGGGTGACGCGATTGCCATCGTGCTCGCGGGCAAACCCGCGCGCTTGGCACTCGCCGCCACCACCGATCTACAGGCCGCGCGCAGCGCACTCGCCGCCGTGCACGAGAGCGATCGCGCGACCGATCTCGGCCCTGCCGTCGCGCTCGGCCGCACCAGCCTCGCGGGCCTCGCCCATCACGACAAACGCGTCGTGCTGCTCAGCGATCTGGCAGACGGCGCGCTGCCCGAAGGCGATCCGCCACTCTGGGCGCCCGTCCCCGAGCTCACGGAACCGCTTGGAAATTGCGCCATTTGCAGCGCCGAGCGCCACGGCCGGCGCATCGATGCGCGCATCGCCTGCACCTCGGCGGAAGCCGCACACCGCCGCTCCTTGCAGCTCGTGGGCGGCGACAAAGGCGCGCCCTCGGTACCGCTCGCGAGCCGCGCGGGCGTGCAAGATCTCGGGATCGACGCCGATCCCAAACTCACTCACCCCGAACTCGAACTCACCGGAGCGGACTCACTCGCCGCCGACGATCGCGCGCCGGTCTCCGCGGAGTCGGCCGCGCTCGGCCTGCTCGTGGTGGCGGACACAGCAACGAGCAGCGCCGAAACGGGCGGTCCGCCGATTTTGGAACAAGGCCTCGCCGCGCTCGACAGCAATGCGGTGCTGCACCCCGTCGCGCTCTTGCCCGACGATCCACACGAGTACCAAGGCAACGCGCTCGCCGTCCTCGATGATCCGAACGGCATCACTCCCGAAGCACGCAGCGCGCTCATCACGTTCGTGGAACAAGGCGGCGTGGCCGCGGCGTTCCTCGGCCCGCGCATCGAGCGCGCTCCGCTCGGCGCCACACTCGAACCGTTCGTGCGCGGCGCGTTGCATTGGGAAGCCAAAACAGGCCTCGGCCTGGACGAAGCCTCGCTCGGCTGGCTCGGCCCCGAAGCGTTGAACCTCGGTGATTTGGGCCTCCACGGCCGCGCGGGCTTGGCCACCTCCGATCTCCTGGGCGCACGCGTGCGCGTCAAGTTCAGTGACGGCGAGCCCTTCCTCACCGAACGCAGCCTCGGTCGCGGCTTGCTGTTTACCGTCGCGCTCCCCGCCTCGGTCGAACAAAGCAATTTCCCGCTGCGCCCCACCTTCCTCACCTTGCTCGACGCGCTGGTCAACGAGGCTCGCAACCGGCGCGGCGCCGCGCAGAGCATCGCCGGCACCGAGTGGCTCTTTCCGAGTAGCAGCAACGTCGCGATCGATGGGCCTTCGGGCGCAGTGGGTGTCCGCGAGCGCGGATCTGCCTTCGGTGCAGCCCAAAAATCGGCCGTACCCGAGCTCGCCGGCCGTTACTCACTCCGTATCGACGACGCACACGAAGAACGCGTCGCGATTTTGGACGCCGCAGAAATCACGACTCCGCCGCAAAAGCCGCAAGACCCAGCCGCCTTCGCGCGCGGCGCAGGCAAGACCGGCAGCGTCGACGCCTCGCCGGAACTCGGCTTCTTGGCCCTCGCATTGCTCGGCCTCGAACTCGGCTTGCGTGTCCTGCGGCGAACTCTCACGGCCCGCACGAGTCACGCCCCGAGCCGCGCTTGAACACGGCCATTTAACGGCTGATTTTGGGATTTCTCCCGTTCGCGCGGCCTCGCGGGGGGCGCGCGCTCGAGGTGCTTTCGAAGTCACTCCGTGATAGTCGAACGGGTCCATGTTCCGCCGCTATTGGGCTCTCTCGTTCATCCTCTTGGGTTGCCACTCTGCCGGGCAATACGGCTTCAGTCGCGCCTACCAACCGCTGAGCGCCGAGCAAGCCGCTGCCGAAGGCACGCGCGAATACGATCCCGTGATGGCCGAGCGCGACAAAGACGATTGGAAGAAGGCGCAGGTGAGCCTCTTCGGGATCGTCAAATCTCGTTCGCAATCCAAAGACGGCGGCGCCTACGTCACGCTCAGCATGCGCACCCTGAGCGAGCGCAACTTGTGCGACGATTTCGACGAAGACACCTGCCGCGTGACCGTGAGTGAGCACGAACACGCCGTCGTCCACGCGACCATCAAGCTCGCGAGCGAAGACGACATCGGCGCGCACAGCGTCGGGCCGGGCTCACTCTTGCGCGTGATCGGCAAGCTGAGCGATGAAGTCGACCCGGATGACGGCAGCCCCGTGCTCCATGCGAGCTACTATCGGCACTGGCCACGCAATTTCTTCGTGACCACCGCCGACGCCGCGCACATGCAGCGCTAGTGCGACGCCCATCGTCGGAATTAGTAGCCGTACTGCGGCGGGGCCCGATAGACGGGCGGCGACGATTCCCGAGTCGCGGGATCGGGCGCCAACGCCGCGGGGTGATTGAAGCCAAAACCGAGCACGAATTGCAGCCAGAGCGCGCTACCGCTCTCGCGATCTTTCGTCCGCTCGCCGAACGTGCACGGGCTGCTGTAGGCGTTGTTCGTGCAGAGCTCCCGGTATTTGCCGCCGAAGCCGCGCCCCAAATCGAGCTCCACGCCGACGCGCAAGCCTTCGCCCGTCACCCATTCGAAGGGCAATGACAGGCCGAGCGTCGAGCCGTAGTCCGAGACGTCGGTGCGCATGAAAGCGATGCCCGGCGCGAGCACGAACGTCTGATTGCCGACCGCGACGATGCCGAGCGTCGCTCCGTAAAACAGCGACGCCGCCTTCGACTTCTCGATGATCGTGTTGCCGTCTTCGTACGCCGAGTGCGAGAACTGATCGCTGAGCGAGCTGGTCGGCAATGCGACCCTCGCCGTCACGCGCACGCGCTCGCCCAAATACGCGCCGAACTGCGCGCCCACGTTCAGGAACTGCTCGATGCGGTTCTCCCAGCTGACACTGGCAATGGTCATGTCCAAGAATGGAGAAGTGCTCACCGCTGCGTGATCGGGAAAGCGCACTTTCAAGCGCCCGTAGTAGTAGGGCGGCGGATACTCCGGACCGTACGCCACCGCTCCCGGCGGAGGCCCAGCCGGCGGGGGCGGGGGAGGGGGCGCGGCGGCTGCTGCTGGAGTCGGAGCCGGCGGAGGCGGCGGAAGCGCTGCACTCGGCGCGGCATTCGGGGCGGGCGGCGCCGCGCCGGCGGGCGGAGCCGGAGGGGCGGGTGGCGTGGGGCTTGGAGCCGCTGGCGGGGGCGCTAGAACCGCCGCGCTCGGCGCTGGCGGAGTGGCCGGTGCCGGACCCGTTGCCCCCACTGCACTCACCGCCGGCATTAACCCAAAACCCAAAACCCAAAAGAAAGGCCCCATGGCAGCTACTTTTCGCGGTTCGGGCCGCCGAGTCAAGGAGGTGCTCGGCCTTCGGTGCGGGCGACTGCCCGGCAAAGTCATCTGCCCCGAACCGACGATGGACCCTTTGTCGATGGCCGGTGCTAAAACGCCCGCGTGTCGCTCCGCCACCGGTCCAAAGCTCGCTCGGCTCTGATTGCGCTCCTCGGCTTGGGTTTACTCGCCCCTTGGGCTCACGAAGCACGCGCCACGGTGGTCGAACGCGTGGTCGCGGTGATCGGCGATCGCGCCATTTTGCTGAGCGATCTGAAGACGCGCTCGCAGCCGTTCATGGTGCAGGTCACGCAAGGCGTGCCGCCGGGCGCGCAGCGCAACGCCGCCATCTCGCAAGTCTACAAAGGCGTGCTCGAGAAGATCGTGGACGAAGAGCTGGAAGAGCGCGCCGCGATCCAAGCCAAGATCACCATCACCAGCAAAGAGATCGACGAGGCGGTGAATCGCGTCGCCAATCAAAACCAGCTCACGCCCCAGAAGCTGTTCGCGGAGGCCGCGCGCACGGGCATCAGCGAGCAGCAATATCGCGAGGAGCTGCGGCGCCAGCTGCTGCAAGCCAAGCTCATCAACGTGCGCCTGCAGGGCCGCATCCGCGTGACGGATGAAGACTTGAAGGCGGCGTACAAGAAGCTCGTGCTCGAAGAGCGCCAACGCCTCGCGCTGCGCGTCGCCTATATCCGCATTCCCGCGGGCGCCGATGGCTCGGGCCGCGCGCTCGCCGAGCGCGTCGCTGACGCCGCGCACCTGCAGGATTTCGCCACGTTGGCCCGCACTTTTTCGCAAGATCGCAGCACGCGCGATAGCGGCGGTTTGCTCCCTCAGGACAAGCTCGCGGATTTGCCGCCCGGCATTGCTCGCATCGCCATCGGGCTCAACGCGGGTGAATCATCGCCCGCAATCCGGCTCGACGACGACTACGTGATCGTGCGCGTTGCCTCGCGCGACGCGACTCAATTGCCCTCGTTCGATGACGCGCGCCGCGAACTCGGTGACCGCGTGTACATGGACAAGATGGCGCAGGCGCGCCGCATTTGGCTCGATGGCTTGCGCCGTCAAAGCCACGTCGAAGTCCGGCTTTGATACTGCCGAGTCGCTCGGGCGACGGCGCTCAGCGCCCGTCGCACACCAGCGAATAGAGTCGATCGCGCTTGATGCCGTGAGCGACGAGCCGCTCCGCCGTCGCGAGCTCGGAGCGGATCAATGCGTCGAACTCGGCAGGCGGCATCGCGCCGGCCACGCGCCGGCCGTTCAAAAAGAACGTGGGCGTTCCATTCACGCCCAACCGCTCACCGAGTGCCACGTCCGCGCGGATCGCGGACTCGTGCGCGCGCGCGCTGGCCGCGCTGAGTAGCGCGACGCCGTCGAGCCCATTTTTGCCAGCGAGCGCGGAGAGCGCGTTGTCGTCGAGCTCGCCATCGGACGCAAAGACCGCGTCATGCAGCGCCCAAAAACCGACATCCGAGCCCGCGCTGCGCGCCGCTGCGATGAAATTCGCCAGCAGGTGCGCGCGTGGGTGTTGCGGGAGCGGGTAGTCCTTCCACACCAAGCGCAGCGCGTGAGGATAGCGCGCGAGCAAGCTCTCGATCGTCGGTTCGACCTGCTTGCAGAACGGACACTCGAAATCCGAAAACTCGACCATCGTGACGAACGCGTCGGCAGGGCCTCGCACTGGCGAGCCGAGTAGCGGGACACAAGTGCGCGTCGAGCCTTCGTCACCGACGCCGATCAAGTTCGCCTTGGTGCGCGTGCCGTACCAGGCCGACGGCGTCGCACCGGAGGCCAACGCCCAGGTCGCCGAGCGGCGTTCGTCGCGGAGCCAACGCCCGAACTCGGCCGCCGAGTGTTCGCCTTCGATGCGCTGCCCATTGAGAAACGAGATGGGCGTGCTTTTGAGTGCAAATTGCCCAGCCAACGCGAGATCGCCGCTGACTGCGGCGCTGCCCTTCGCAGACAATTCGGCGAGCGAATCGGCATAGCCACTCGCGAGCACGTGCGCCGTGAGGCTTTGCTCGGTGAGCTCGGTCTCGTCCCGCGCAATGCGGTGCAGTACCGCGAAGAACGCCGCGGGGCCGCGCCGCGCTTGCAGCCCGGCGAGCACGCGAGCCGCGTCGAGGGCATACGGATGATCGCGCAGCGGGCGATGCCGAAATACGAGCCGCAGATCATCGCCGAAATTGGCCTTCACCACCTCGAGCGCACGCCAGGTTCGGCGTGTGTAGGGGCATTGCAAATCCCCGAACACGATGAGCGTCAGCGGTGCGTTCCGCGTGCCCCAAATCGGCTCGTTACCGGTGATCGGCAAGGCCGCGCGTGCTTCTTCGGGATACACGCTCGGGCCCACACCAGGCGGCAGCAACGGCGCCGGCGCGCGCGGTTCCGGAGCGGGCGCACTCGGCACCGCGCTGTCCGACTCCGAAGCCGATGAGGGCGAGCCGGCGACCGGTGGCGGGCTCGCCACGTGCGGCACGTGTGGCCCCACGACACCCGCCGGCAAGTGGCGCGACTTCGCCGCGACGCTCGCCGGATGATGATGCGCGGCATAGATGAGCGCCGCACCGACGCCGCCGATCATCAGCAAAAATCCGGCAAATACCGCGACTAATGCCAGAATCGAAGCGCCTTGCCCCGAAACGGTCGAGGGCGGCGCGAAGGACGCGCTCGGCGGCGCAGCGCTGGGCATCGAGGCCGACGCGCGCTCGGAAGGCAACGGCGCTGCCTCGAGCGGCGCGGGAGCTCGAGGCGCAGCGTCGGGCAGAGGCGCCGCGGGAACGACGGCGCCGGGCGCATCGGGCGCGGCGACGACGTGGGTGGGCGCGACCTCGTTCGGCAACGCCGCTCGCACCGACGGCGGCTCGAGCAACGAAAGGCGAGTGAGCTCTCGAGCCCAAAGCCGCAAATCACGCGGCCGCTCGCGAGCCTCGGGCGCGCGGGCGAGGGCGAGGCAAGCCGCGAATTGTGCGTTCGCGATGACCTGCGCGGCAGGCGCTTCGCTCGTTTCGCCGCCGAAAGCGAGCTCGTGGAGCAGCGCGCCGAGCGCGTACACATCGCTCGCCGGGGTGGGCGCCAGCAGGGCGCGTCGCAACTCCGGCGCGCGATACGTCGGTGGCACGAGCTGACTCGCCTCGCCCGGAACGCCGAACGCGGTCACCACCGACGCAATGCCGAAGCCGAGCAGCGCATCATCACCGGCTTCGACGACGAATTCCGGTCGCAAGCAGCCGTGTGCAATCCCCTGATCGTGAAGCGGTGCGAGCGCGCGAGCGAGACGCTCGGCCAATGCGGCAACGCGCGCGGGCGGCCACGGCTCGCCAGGCAACGGCCTGACGTCGCTTCCAGCAGCGCACGCAAAAAACGACAGTTCGCCGTCGCGCCCAGCAGCCAATACCCGCCCCAAACCGCTGATACCGACCGCGAAGCGACGCTCTCGCTCGAGCGCCGCGCGCGTTTCCTCGGCCTGTGCCGAAAGCGCCACCAATACCAGCCAAACGCGCCCTCCGGCGCTCAGGTCGTCGGCAGGGAGCAGCGCTCCGGGCTCGGCCGCGCCGCCTGTCGCGACGCGAAACCGCCCGCCGAACACCGAGCCGCCGTTGCGCATCTTTGTCAGTTTGACACGAGCCGGACCGGTTCAGACAGCTTGGCGAATTCTCGAGCACACGACCGGCTTTTCCTCCGCAATATTACGGGGAATTGCAGCGTGGCACGCCATGTGCTCAAAGGTCCTCCCGTTGAACATGTCGACCCTCCGCCGAGTCCTCGCCCTCCTCGCCACCGCGCTCACGCTCTCCCTCGCGGCGAGAGCGGGTGCGGATGCGTCCACTGCAACGGTTACGATGCCGGCTAGCCCGACGCACATCGAGCCGTCGCCGGGTCGTGCCGGCAACTTGAACAACACCTTCATCACCCACAACGACTGCGAAGTGGACGATGTCATCAGCTTCAGCGTGAACCTGGGTGGTAGTTACGCAGGAAACACGCTGCAGGCCTGGGCGGGCACCGGATGTGATACCGACACCAGCCGGGGGCAAACCACTACGGCATCCGTTTCCTGTTGGTTGGTAGGTCAAACCGTTCCGACGTCCAACACGGTCAACATGCAGATCCATGTGCGAGACATTCTGTACGGCAAGACCGTGCTCGCTACAGGCAACTGCACCACGACCGGAACGGGCGGCAGCGGTGGCACCGCGGGCACGAGCGGAACGGCAGGCACCGATACCGGCGGCACGAGCGGCAGCAGCACGGGTGGGACGGCAGGCACCGATACCGGCGGCACGAGCGGCACGGGAGGGACGACCGACACAACGACCTGCACCGGCATCACGACTCCTCCGGGGTACAATTTGATCTCGGGGACATCGGACGAGGCCTGTAACCCGTCGAATGTTTCCTCGACCGCAGCTGCCAGCGTTGGAGTCTTTTTTCTCCTCGTGGGCCCCAACACCCAAACCAAAGTCTCGAGCGTTGCCTCGTGGTCAGCGACATACAAGATGTATGCGCCTAGCCCACCCGATCAGATATCGACGAGCGTGGGCGATGGCCTGCTCATCGTGAATTTCAAATACGGCAGCGGCACCCCGGCTGATCCGCCCACCGGCTATAACTTCTATTGTGTGCCCAGCAACGCCATCGATGGCGCGGACGCCGGTTCAACCGACCTGAACTGCGATCCGGTGCCCGCCGCGCTCGCCGCCGGAACATTGCCCGGGAAAGAAGCCATCCACTGCGGCTCCGCCGCCGCGATGTCCGAACGCGGAAACGCGACCGGCCTCACCAACTTCACGGCCTATCGCGTCGCAGTCTCGACGACCGACGCGTACGGCAACGCGGGCCTGCTCTCAGGCAGTGCGTGCCAGATCCCAGAGCCAGTGACCGGATTTTACAAAGCCTATCGCGCGGCGGGCGGCACCGCGGGAGGCGGCTTCTGCAGCTTCTCCAACAAGCGCGAGCCGATTGTTCTTTGTCTGTTGCTGGCGATCGGCGCTGGCTTGATTGTTCGCCGGAGGCGCGCAGCGTGAATCGTGTGATGAGACCGCTCGGACTGTTACTGGCTGTTGGCTTTTTTGGATTCTGTCGAGCGGCCGCAGCTCAAGGCACGGATGAATTCGGGAGCTATGGCACGCGCAGCGAGCCCGGCTCGCATGAATCGCCGCAAAATGCCGCGGTCGAGCTGCGTTTTGGCCGCTACGTACCGCGCGTTGACAGCTCGGTCTCCGGCACGCCGTACAAGGACACCTTCGGCGACAGCAGCCGTTACATGTTCGGCGTCGAAGTCGATTGGCAGGTATTGCGCATTCCGCATTTCGGCAGCTTCGGCCCCGGGCTGGGCTGGGGTTACACGCGCTCTACCGCCTTCGCACCGCTCACCTCGAACCCGAAGATTCGTTCCGGCGAAGTCACCGCCCTCTCGGTGATGCCGTTTTACTTGGTGGGCGTCCTGCGCGCGGACTTCCTGGCGCGAGACTTCAATATCCCGTTCGTTCCCTACGCCAAGCTGGGCCTCGGCTACGCGTATTGGTGGTCGAGCGAAGCCGGCATCAATTCACGACAGGATGGCGTGCTCGGCCGCGGCGTCTCCTACGGCCCGCAGTACGCCCTCGGCGGCATGCTGCTTCTCGACTTCTTCGATCAGCAAACCGCGCGCGACGCCGACAACAGCATTGGGCTGAACAACAGCTACCTGTTCGGCGAGTGGTACGGCAGCGAGCTCGATGCCTTCGGCTCGAAGAACCGCTTGAACGTCGGCGCGAACACCTGGGTGCTCGGCCTGGCCATGGAGTTCTGAGAGTCCACGAACGGCAGGCTCGCCCCTGCCTCGTGACGCTCTGGCGGGTCGCCCCGCTGCCACCCCCGCGGGCGGGCGACCAGCGCTGCTCAGCGAGCGCGCAGCAAGCGGTCGATGTGCTTGTGCTCCCAGGCGAGCGCGCGCTCGTGGAAGCGGTATTCGCGCTCTCGGCTGGCGAATTCGGGCGGATGAATCAGCGTGCGACCGCCGACCCGCACTTCGGGCATGACGTGGTGGAGCAACTCGTGGAACACGATGTACGCCACGAAGTAGCGCGGCACCCATTCGGCATCCAGCACGGGGTGAACCCGAATCAGGCGTTCCGAAGCGCTGTAGCTGCCGAGCTTGATGGTCCGCCGCTGCTTCTCGCTCGGGCTCGTCCGACGACCCCAGGTGATGAGCACATCGCCAATACTTCCGCCGAAGTACGTCTCGTTCAGTTGGGTGAAGATCTCACTCAGATCGTGGACCTGCCCCTTGGCGCGCAGCTTGACCGTCGCGCGGCGCGTGGCGCGGATCTGGTGGGTGTTGACCGCAATGAAGTCACCGATGACCTGCGATGCATCGCGGTCGCCATGCACGACATAGGCCACCAGGGCATCCAAAATGCGGGGCTCGGCCCCCAAGAACATCATGTTCACGCGCACCCGAAGGCGGCCGCGGGCACGGGTTTGCGTGACCATGCGCCGGCGGTTGTCCGTCACCCCGAGCTGCACGGGACCGCCGAAGGCCGTCTCGAAACGACGCTCGAGCCGTTGGCGCGCACCTTCATGGATGAAGATCTGCGGACCCGACGGCAAGAAGTAGAGCGGGACCTGGGCTTGCGAGTCAGGAATGCGTACGGCTGCGGTCGCCATGCGCGGCACTGAAAAGCGCGCGACACGGCGCCGACCGACGCGGGCGACGGAAGCGGGAAGCCAGGGGAAACGCAGTTGGGGAGCCATGAGCGACGAATGCAGTGAGTGCCTGAAATTGGGACTAAGGGGAGAGATCAACAGCGTCAAGGAAACGAAATAAAGCCTTTCATTTCCGGCACTTGGTCAGCAAAATGGCGACGGGCTCCGGGCTGCTCCTAACTCCGCGAACCGCCTCAGCTTCCAGGGTAGGTGCCAGGGTTTTGTGCCCAGAAATGCCCCCAACTGGCCGCGGGCCCGGGCCCACCAAATATCCCAATAATCCAAACAAGTTATCCCCAGAAACGACATCGCCCCACACCACCGTTCACAGACACCGACGCGCGCGAGCAGACGCCACGTGGATCCGGGCTGCTCGGACTCACGCAGTCTGCTCGTCGCGCGTCGGAAACTTCGAGCGCTCACACCTGCTGGCTACATACCCCGGCGGTGTTCGCGCTCGAGTTGTTCAGCTCAACTTGGGCGCATTGTTGCCGCGCTTGGCGGCGTTCGGTTGGCCCGGACCGGCGGCGCCTGCCGCCTCACCTTTTCCCGCTGGCTTGGCCTCGGAACCCGGCGCGTTGACCGGCGGCGTGCCCCCACGACCGATGCCGTGATGGAGGAGCAACTTCTGCTCCACGCGTTCCAAAAGCTCAGGGTGCGCCTCCAGGTAGGTGCGCGCGTTGTCACGGCCCTGACCGATGCGTTCGCCGTCGATGGAAAACCAGGCCCCGCTCTTCTGAATGATGTTCAAATCAGAGGCGAGATCGATGAGCTCACCGGAGCGGCTCACCCCGTGACCGTAAAGAATGTCGAACTCGACCTCACGGAACGGCGCCGCGAGCTTGTTCTTGACGACCTTGACGCGGGTGCGATTGCCGATGGCCACCGGATCTTTGCCGGCCACCAGCGTCTCTTTGATGGCGCCGATGCGGCGTACGTCGAGACGCATGGAAGCGTAGAATTTCAGCGCATTCCCGCCCGTCGTGGTTTCGGGGCTGCCGAACATCACGCCGATCTTCATGCGGATCTGGTTCGTGAACATGATGATGCACTGCGAGCGCGACACCGAGCCCGTCACCTTGCGGAGCGCCTGGCTCATCAAACGAGCCTGCAAGCCCACGTGCGAATCGCCCATGTCGCCTTCGATTTCGGCCTTCGGCACGAGCGCGGCCACGGAGTCGATGACGACCATGTCGACCGCGCCCGAGCGCACCAACATGTCGGCAATTTCCAGGGCCTGCTCGCCGTAATCAGGCTGGCTGATCAGGAGCTCGTCCGTCTTGACGCCGAGCTTTTTGGCGTAGGTGATATCGAGCGCGTGCTCGGCGTCGATGAACGCGGCCACCCCGCCTTGGCGCTGACAATTCGCGATCGCGTGCAGCGTGAGCGTCGTCTTACCGCTGGATTCCGGGCCGTAGATTTCGATGATGCGGCCGCGTGGGTAGCCACCGATGCCGACCGCGATATCGAGACCGATCGAGCCCGTCGGGACGACCGCGACTTCGCCGCCGATCTTTTCGCCATCTTTGAGGCGCATGATGGCGCCGTCGCCGAACTCCTTCTGAACACTGGCAATGGCGAGCTCGAGCGCTTTGGTTTTCGGCTTTTCGTCCATGATGTGCGACCTCTTCGGGGGCTTCTTGCGCGACCTGTGCTTCAGCTTCTACTGCTCGGCTGTTCAGATGTCAACGCGAAGACGGACAGGTCGGACATAGGTTGGCACGGTCCGCCGCCGAAGCCGGCCCCACGGGCAGATGCCGCGACGGAAGTTCGCTTCTGTAATGAGGCTCGGGGCTATTCGCGCCCGGGCGGGGGGCCTTTGTCCCAATCGCAGGTCATGTCGCAGGCCTGGCCGCCTTCGTCGTGAGCGCCTTGACCCAGCCAATCGAGCATCAGCTGTTTCTGATCCGGGGTCAGAGGCAGGACTTTCGGCTTGATGGTGGGATCGCCCATGTAGGGCATGAAATCGGTGCTGATGACTTTTTGCATCGTCTGCCAGACGCGATTCTTCGAGACCGAAAGCGGAAAGTGCGCCTGCGTATCGGCGTAGGTCACGAGCGGGATCGGGGCACCGTTGAGCGGCGGGTTACGATGACACTGCTGACACACGCAGTTGATGACTTGATAGGCCGCGCACCACGTCACCGGAGCGGCGGCATCGTAACCCGCCGCTCAACGGCCGCTGTCGTTCCCCGCATCCGTGATCGCGTTCCCACCATCGGGCGCCGCTGGGTAAGACTGACCGATGTGCGTGATCACCGGATCGTGATCGGCGCAACCAACGAGCCCGATTCCAAGCGCACAACCCAAAGCCAATCCGAATGCACGCGCCGACACCAAAGACACGATCAGGCCTCACCTTCGCTGAATCAATACGGACAAGGCTCCAGTTCGGATTCGAAATAACACTGAAGCGCCGATTTCGGCCCCGAAATGACGAACGGGCGCGGTGAAGCGCCCGTTCGAATGAATCTCAGCCCAGCTCAACTCAGAAGCAAGCGGCGCTCGGTACCTGGATGTGTTTGCAATGAACCTTGGCGAGATCGGCGCTCATTGCTGCCACGCCGATGTGGTACTGGCGGCAGTACAAGGTGTTGCCAGACATTTCGCCCTTGGCCGCACCGAGTGGAACGCCCGCCAGCGCGGTCGCGCAAGCAGCCGAGTCACCACCGTACTGAAGGTTGTCACCGGTGCATGCGGTCTTGGCCGTGGAGCAGATGCCCGCGATCACGCTCGCCGCTGAGTCAGCACCGCCAGAGCCGCCGGAGCCAGCCGCTGCGCCGCCCGAACCGCCCGAACCAGCCGCCGCGCCGCCGGAGCCAGCCGCTGCGCCGCCCGAACCTGCCGCCGCGCCGCCGGAGCCGGCCGCTGCGCCGCCCGAACCTGCCGCCGCGCCGCCCGAGCCAGCCGCCGCGCCGCCGGATCCACCGGTCGTGCTCGAGCCACCGGTCGACGAACCGCCACTCGACGAGCCGCCCGTGGACGTCGTGGTCGTGCTGTCGCTGCTACAGCCCTGCATGGCCGCGAGGGCGAGCAAAGCGATCGAACTGCCAGTCAAAACGAGTTTGATACGAGTATTCATAATTTTAGGGGTCCCCTTTTGGAGGCGAAAGAATCAGCCCATGCTCCTAGCCTGTCAAGCATTTGACCGTGCGTGAGCGCGCGCACGACGGGTCAGACAATCTTCAGACAGTGAGCAAACTGGTGGCGTTTCGCACTAACTACGCGCGCGGTCCGACTTGGTAGCGGGCCGCAAAGCACGAACTTCGATGCGTTCGGCGCGCCGCGCGCTGGCGCGCGCGACCAAGAATTGAAAGCCGTGAAACTCGAGCACGTCACCAGTGCGCGGCACGCGCCCGACCAAATCCGCCACGAAGCCACCGACCGTCACCGTTTGGACACTTTCATCGATGCTCAAGATCTCGAACAACTTGCGCGTTTCGGCCGTCGCGCGGCACACGAAAACGCCGTCTGCCCGGCGGAAAATACGCTGATCGACGCGATCGCTTTCGTCCTCGATTTCGCCGACGATTTCCTCGAGCACGTCTTCGAGGGTGATCAAACCTTGCGTACCGCCGTACTCGTCCACGACGATGGCAATGTGCCGGTGTTCGTCTTGAAACGTGCGCAACACCTTCTCGAGTGCAGCCGCAGCGGGCACGACCAAGAGCGGACTTTGTAAGGCCGCAAAATCGATGTCCGAGCCATCCGCAAGCGCTCCGTCGCGAAACAACAAATCCTTCACCAAGACCACGCCCTTGGCGTGATCGAGGTCGCCATCCGGAGTGTACGGAAAACGGCTGTGCTGCGAGCGGCGAATCAGCTCCAAGTTCTCTTTCACGCTGCGCTCGCCGGAGAGGAAAGCGACCTGCGCACGCGGCACCATCACTTCGTAGGCGGTGAGCTCACGCAGCGCCGTCGCGCCCTCGATCATGTCGGCGACGCGCCCGGCTACCGCGCCCTCGGTTCGACCGAGGCCCACGAGTAGCCGAATTTCCTCCAGCGAAGTGACCGGGTTCTCGTGATCACCGCGCAGCAATTTCGCCACGAGCCCCGTGACCCACAACACCGGCTTCAACACGAACGCGAGCCCAGTCACGCCATAAGCGACCGGAACCACGAGTGTCGCGGCGTAGGCGACGCCAATCGTCTTCGGGATGATCTCCGAAAACAGCAAGACCAAAACCGTGAACGTCAGCGAGAACACCCACAACGAGGACTCGCCGATCGCGTGCACGTACATCGCGCCGCACACCGAGGCGCCGATCGTATGAGCGACCGTATGGAAGGAAACGATGGCCGCGATGGGGATGTCGATCTCGCGCTTGAATTTGCGCATGATCTCGCCAGCCCGCGATTTGCCGAGCGCCTCGATCTGAGCATGACCAACGCTCAGCACCACCGCTTCGGCGATCGAGCACATGAACGAGATCAGGAGCGATCCCAGGACGGTGAGGGCGAGAATCAGCATCGGCGCGATGCGCGTGAGTCACGCGCGCGGCGCCGAGCGTAGCCGAGTGCCAAGCTCTGCGCGAGCGCGCTCCGGGATTTGGCGCGAAAGCCGCGCCCCGCCCGAAAACAGGGACTCAGACCCGCGGCGCCCCGGCCGTGAGCTGCTGTTGCTGTTGCTGCAGGTACTGCGCGACCGCGCGCGAACGCTCGATGGCAAACTGCTTCACTTCGCGGTTCGAGGAGCCGGCGAGCGCGTTCAACAACTTGGTGACGCGGTCGAGCTGGCGCTTTTGAAACAGCGCTTCGAAGTAGTTGTTCGCCAAACGCACGTCGTTTGCCATTTTGGCTTCGTGCTTCTGTAACAAAGCGATGACGGAATCGAGATCACCGTTTTGGCCGTGCAGCGCGGAGAGGCAAATCAACGCGAGCGGATCGCCGTCGTTACGCTCGACGGCTTTCTTGGCCCACTCCATGGCCTTACCGCGCGTCGCTTCGTCAGCCGAGTACAAGCCCTGAATCGCGATGAACGGTGCCGCGGTGCGCTTGTTCGGTTCTTGATCGGCGAGTGCGGTGACGGCTTTCGTGGCCGCCTCTTCGCTCTCGTTCTCGCGCACCTGGTTGAACAGGTACGCCCAAGCATCAACCGAGTTGGGATCGATCTTGATGGCTTGTTCGATCATCGCGCGTTCTTGGACCTTGTCCTTCTTGCCTTGAAAGACTTTGGCCAGGTGCAGCACCGGGAAGGGATTTTCAGGCAGCAAGTTCTGCGCGCCCTTGAGCGTGCCCTCGGCCTTGTCCCACTTTTCTTGCTGCAGCTGCGCGACACCGAGGCCCAGCCAATCTTCACCGCCACCGCCGAGCGCGACGACTTTGCTCAGAACTTTTTCGGCTTTCTCGAAGCGGCCGTACTTCATCAACTCTTGAGCGAACATGCGCGCGCGATTCAAGTCACTCGCGTCTTCGTTCCAGTGCTTCTCGAGGCCGGACAGCAAGTCTTCGAGGCCGATGGCAATCGGGCGCCCGTCGGCGTCCTGCACTTGCACGGCGGGGCCGTTGAAGCCGAGCAGCTCCCACATCTTGTCGATCTCGAGCGCGAGCGGGCCCTTCTTCAGCGCGTCCACCAACTCATCGGTGGGTTTGCTGAGCGGCAGCACGATGAGCGCATTGCCCGGCACACCGCCCGGAAAAGCGCTCACGGGCGCAACGATGGCCGCTCCGCCTTGAAGATCAGGATTGGTCGGTCCGTTCGGAGCCCCTGGCGAGTTCGGCTGAGTCATCGGGCGCAGGTACTAGCAGTGCGCAGAGACCCCGGCAATACCGTCAATTTTCCGGGCGGAGAGCGCTTGGCGCGGCGCTACCAGAAGAGAGTAAAGTCCGGCGCATGCCCAGTCTTCGCGCGCCCCTTCGCTCGGTCCTCGCGTTCGCCTTCGCCGTCAGCGGCTGGTCGTTTGCAGGGAGCGCCCACGCCGACACGCTGGTCATCCGTCACGCGGGGGACCATTCCCGCTACTCGTTCGAAGCCGAACCGCACCTCTTGCTCGGGATCATCAATCCTCCGGGAACGGCGCGCGGCGAGGGCGTGGGCGCGGGTTTTCGCGGCACGGTCATCGTGCTCGACAACGGCTTCGTGCCCAGTATCAA
>Ga0207687_10001490_pt1 | contig 16039 bp, 19 predicted proteins | sample KBSM54metaG_FD_184399 | JGI IMG/M metagenome (GOLD analysis project Ga0207687, IMG submission 184399) | Miscanthus rhizosphere microbial communities from Kellogg Biological Station, Michigan, USA - KBS M5-4 metaG (SPAdes) (version 2) | ecosystem: Host-associated > Plants > Roots > Rhizosphere >...
GCCTTCCAGGCTTTCAAGCGACACCACAGCGTAATCTCCGTCCACCAAAGGACGCGGGTCCTCGTTGACGTACTGCGCCTTTTGATCGCGGATCTGCTCGACACGTTCGTCTATGTCGGCATCGCTAACCGTTGGCTCGTTGTAGGTGACGGTCACGCCGCGATACTCGCCCAGATCGAAGGTGGGCGCGACTTCAAATTCGGCCTTGAAGCGCAGAGGCTCACCCGCGTGAAAATGGACCTCGCTGATGTTGGGCCGCCCCACCAGATGCAGATTGTCCTGCTCGACGGCGGCCTGCAGAAAACGCGGCACCAGGGCATCCAGCACTTCCTGGCGGATGTCCCCGGCGAAGCGGGTCTTGACGATACTCAGCGGCGCCTTACCGGGACGGAATCCCGGCAGGCGCGCTTTTCCTTGGATCTGGGCGGCCGCACGCTCGGTTTCCTGCTCCACCTCGGCTAGGGGAACAGTGATATCCAGGGCGTGCTTGCACCCTTCGATTAACACGGATTGTCCCGTGCTCAGCGGCGGGCGGCCGCGGCCGGCTGCGCAGCTTCTTTAAGCGCGTTGGCCTTGTCCGTGGCTTCCCAGCTGAATGTGTCTTCGGTACGGCCGAAGTGGCCGAACGCTGCCGTCTTGCGATAGATCGGACGGCGCAGTTTCAGCGTGTCGATCATGCCCTTCGGAGTCAGTGTGAACGTGGCCCGAACCAGTTCCACCAGGCGCTCTTCCGGGAGCGTGCCCGTGCCGAACGTGTTCACCATCACCGAAACCGGTTCCGCCACACCGATCGCGTAAGCCAGCTGCACTTCGACGCGCTTGGCCAAACCGGCCGCGACCAGGTTCTTCGCGACGTAGCGAGCCATGTAGCAAGCCGAGCGGTCCACCTTCGTTGGATCTTTGCCCGAGAACGCTCCGCCGCCGTGACGGCCCATGCCGCCGTAAGTGTCGACGATAATCTTGCGTCCGGTGAGACCGGTGTCGCCATGCGGTCCGCCGATTACAAACCGGCCGGTGGGATTGATGTGATACTTGGTGCCCGAATCCACCATGTTCGAGGGGACGATGGGATCGATGATCAGTTTCTTGACATCGGCGCGCAGCTGCTCGGTGGTGACGTCGTCATCGTGCTGGGTGGAAATAACCACGGCGTCGATGCGCTTGGGCTGCCCGTCCACATATTCCACGCTGACCTGGCTCTTGCCGTCGGGACGCAGGTAAGTGAGCTTGCCGGTGCGGCGGATGTCGCTCAACTGCTTCACCAGGTGGTGCGCCATCTGGATCGGAAGGGGCATCAGCTCAGTGGTTTCATCGCACGCGTAGCCGAACATCAATCCTTGGTCGCCGGCCCCGCCGGTGTCCACGCCCATGGCGATATCGGGCGATTGGGTTTGGATTACGTTCAGGATGCCGCAAGTCTTGGCGTCGAAGCCCATCTTCGCGTCGGTAAAGCCGATGTCGGCGATTACTTCCCGCGCCAGCTTGGGAACATCGAGCACCGCCTTGGTGGTAATCTCACCGGCCACCATGCAGATTCCAGTGGTAACCAGCGTTTCGCAGGCCACCCGGCTGGTGGGATCTACGGTGAGCGCCGCATCCAGTACGGCGTCCGAGATCTGGTCAGCCATCTTATCGGGATGACCTTCGGTCACCGATTCCGACGTGAAAATATGTCGCATTCGATCAGACACGTGCAATGTCCTCCAGGGGTTTAGAACAGTTTCGTGAGGAAAACCAAAACTGTGAGTATAGCATGCATTTTAGGCCCTGCTTCCCCATCCTGGCGGAAGCCGGGGCGGCAGCCCGCTGAGCTTCACCGGCCGCGCCCGCATCTATAGCAAATACAAGGAATTGCCGATGAACAAGCTGGGCATGCGGAGTGAAACAGTGAGCTCGCCGGCAGACGCGCCGTTCAAGTACGAAGGTTCGGAACTCGACCTGTTTGAGAAAGCGCGCAACTGGAAGGCCTACTGGCGCGCGCAGATTCGCGACTTCGTCCGCGGCGACGTTCTTGAGGTTGGCGCCGGTATCGGCGCCAATACTCTCACCTTGGCTGAACTCGATTTCAAGCGTTGGACGTGTCTTGAACCGGATGCTGCGCTGGCAGCGCGAGTCACTCTGCCCCCCGGCGGAAGGCATCGGTCAGACATCGGAACCATAGACGATCTGCCCGCGGACGCCCGCTTCGACTCGATCCTATACATCGACGTACTGGAACATATTGAAGACGACCGCGCGGAAATGGCTCGCGCAGCCGCGCGCCTGAAGCCGGAGGGTACGGTCATCGTCCTGTCCCCTGCGCATCCGTTTCTGTTTACGCCGTTTGATGCCGCCATCGGCCATTTCCGGCGTTATACGCGAGCTTCCCTGCAGTCAGCCGCGCCTAAAACCTTGCGCATCGAAAAGCTGGTCTATCTGGATGCCGCCGGAATGCTGGCATCCGCCGCGAACCGCCTGCTGCTCCATAGCTCCATGCCCACCGAGGGGCAGATCCTGACGTGGGATCGCATGCTGGTGCCCGTCTCGCGCGCTCTCGACCCAATCTTCGGCGGCCGCCTGGGCAAAAGTGTATTAGGCGTCTGGCGGGCCTAAACATGTCGCACGCAAGAATCGCCACGGCGATTTTCCTGATCGTCACCGCGCTGCTGCTGGCGTTCCACGGCCAGCGCATGGTGCTGACCAACGACGAAGGTATCGTGCTGGAATCCGCGCAGCGGATGGCCGCGGGCGGCCGGATATACGTCGATTTCTTCGGGTACATGAGCCCCGGCAGCTACTGGCTGCAGGAGCTGGTTTTCCGGTTGTTCGGATTCGCACTGTGGACCGGGCGGCTGATCGTGATTCTGGACTTCGCGGTGCAATGCGCCCTGGTGTATTGGCTGACCGCGCGGCTTTCGTCGTGGCGTGCGGCCACGGCGGTCACGCTGACGTTCGGCGGATTTCAGATCGCCGATCCGGCATTCCTCACCTCGGCGCATCGCTGGGATAGCGCGACCTTCGCGCTCGCTGGATTGTGCGCGGCCGTGGGAGCTGGAGATCGGAAGATGCGCTGGGCTGCCTCAGGAGCTTTCATGGCGGCTGCCGTTTGGTGCACGCCGTCGATGGCCATCGTTGCTGCAGTCATCGCAGTGTGGCTGGCGGTCTCGCGCGAACGTCGCGGACAGTTGATTCCTTTCACCGGCGGCGCCGCGGCCATCGGGCTGGCCGGAATCGCCGCACTGCTTTCCACCGGCAGCCTGGGGGCGTTTTTCGGCCAAATGGCCTGGCTGCGCCAGAACTATTCCGGAGTGAACGTACTGCCGTACGGGTCGATCATCGGAGGCTACCGCGCGCTGCTCGAAGGAACGCATGGGGGCCTGGAAATCATGCTGCGATTGATTCTGATCGCCTGCGTAGCGTTGCCCGCGATTCTTCCTCCCATCGCGATCCTGTTAGGCGGACTCGCCTTGTGGCGAGAGAAAGCGCGAGGCAAAGAACCAGAGCAGCGCGAGGCTTTGACGTTGCTGGTGCCCGCTGCCGCCTGCCTGGCGATGACTGCACTTCCGCGAGCCGACGTGATGCACCTGGCGTTTATTGCTGCGCTGCCCTATGCCCTGGTGGGGATTGTGCTGGCTCGTCTACTGCCTAGACGCAGCGCCAGCTGGCTGGCCATGGGATGGATGCTCCTTGCGGCTATGTTCGCGTCGAACTATATCCGGGGATGGCGCGAAACGACACGCGTGCCGTCGGCGGCCGGAATGCTGCGCGTCCCGGCTGACCAAGCCGCGGACGTCCAGCGGCTGATTCAGGAAGTCCACCCCCGCGCCAGCCTGTTCGTGTATCCCTACATGCCGGTCGAATATTTCCTGACCCAGGCTCGGAATCCCACGCGATATTCCTACATGATGCCCGGAATGATGACGCGAACGCAGGAGATTGAGGCGCTGCAGGAATTGCAGGCTCAGCCTCCTGAATGGGTGCTCTTTCTGCAGCCCTCCCCGGAAGAATTCCTGCGCGTATTTCCCAATGGTGCGGGCCTGGACTGGCATTTCGCCGACCTGGAATCCTGGATGCAGAACAACTACAAACCCACCGAAACTCCGGCAGTTACTGTGGGCGGATACCGCCTGCTGCGCCGTGTAGCCATGCCGGAAACCCATCCGGAAATCGCCAAATCAAACTAAAGTCCTATTGGGTCCTAGTATCGGGGCAGGTGCTTTACCTGTAAGGATCCTGGGTTCTGCCTGATTCTTTCCAGAGGCTGCCGATGATAATTTCATACCAGAGGAGAAATAAACGAAATGAAAAATCTGCTTTTGACACTGAAAGTTTGGAAAGACCAGCGCGGCCAGGACCTTATCGAGTACGCTTTGATGGCCGGTTTTGTTGCGGTTGCGGCCGGTGCGATTATGCCGGGCGTGGCCACCAGCCTGAGCCAGATCTTCTCGAAGGTCGCCTCGGTCCTGTCCCAGGCTAACGCCTCCTAACGAATCCGTTCTCCCAGCCGAGAAGGATTGTGTACGTATTTCCCGGCGGGGAGCTCCTCTTTGCCGAAAGCGGGGATTGCGCGGCGGTCTGCATGAAAGACCGCCGATCCTCGTCTCTTAAGCTCTGAGAGCCCGCCGCTTTGAAAATAACTCCCGCCTTTCGCCCCCAACCCTGACACGTTTCACCGCGGCCCGTATCTATGGATCGGGAGGTCTGCAATGAATCGGCGTGCCATCATCGCAGCCCTTACTCTTCCCTTTACCGCTTGGGCACAACAGCCTAGCGTTCCCGACACTACCGCTATTCTTAAAGATTTCGAGACGCGCGTTTCTGCTTACGTCAAGGTTCACCGTGCCGCCGAGGCAGACGTCCAGGCCCTTCGCAAAACGGCTTCGGCCGAGGAGATTAACAGCCGCGAGGCTGCGCTGGCCGAATCCATTCGCGCCCACCGCCCCGCCAAGCAGGGGGATATCTTCACACCTGAGATCGCGGGGGAGTTTCGCCGGCTGGTAGCCATCACCATGAAAGGGCCGGACGCACCCGGCGTCAAGAAAAGCTTGAAGAGCGCTGAGCCCGTCCAGTTAGCCCTCAAGGTGAACGACAGCTATCCGGAGCGTGCCCCGAGGCAGTCGACACCGCCGACGTTGCTCATGAATCTGCCTAAGCTGCCGCCCGAGCTTCACTATCGCGTGGTGGGCCGGGCCCTGGTACTTCTGGATACCAGCGCAGCGATTGTAGTGGACTTCATACCGGATCTGATCAAGTAAAACTTCTATGCGCCGCTCCCTGTTATCCCCGCTGCTTTCGGTCTTTTTGATGGGAGAGTGCGCGGGCCTGCTGGCGCTCCTCTCTTTTTCGGCGGCCGGCCAACAGGAATCCAACGTCGTCGCACTTCCGCTAAAGCCGAAATCCGTCCGCTTTGCGGCGTTCGGAGACAACGGGACCGGCGGGCAGGAACAGTACGATGTAGCCCAACAGATGGTCCGTCAACGCACGAAGTTTCCCTTCGATACTGTGCTGATGCTGGGCGACAACATTTACGGCAGCGATACTGCCGCTGACTTTCGCCGCAAGTTTGAAGATCCTTATAAGTCTCTGCTGGACGCGGGCGTCAAGTTCTACGCGACACTCGGCAACCACGATAATCCCAATCAACGCCTCTACAAGCCCTTCAATATGGACGGCAAGCGCTACTACTCCTACAAGAAAGAGAACGTGGAGTTTTTCGCCCTGGACAGCACGTATATGGATCCCACGGAGCTGGCGTGGGTGGATAAGCAACTCATGGCTTCCACCGCGGCCTGGAAGATTTGCTACTTCCACCATCCCCTCTATTCCGACGGGAAATTCCATGGGCCGGACCGCGATCTGCGTGCCCGTCTGGAGCCGATTCTGGTGAGAGGGGGAGTCAGTGTGGTTCTCTCCGGCCACGAGCATTTTTATGAAAGGCTGAAGCCTCAGCAGGGCATCCACTACTTCATCATTGGAAATGGCGGCCAGCTTCGCTATCACGACTTGAAGCCTTCGCCGGACGTCGCCAAGGGATTCGATACGGACCGCGGCTTCGCCATGTTTGAGATCGCCGGCGACGAACTATACTTTCAGGCTCTGTCGCGCAGCGGAGAAATCGTGGATTCCGGCATGATCCAAAAAGCCGCCACGACTACAGCGCCGTAATACAGTAGTCTTGTGGATAAATGCAACGCTTCACTGCCCTCTACTTAGCAATGCTTGGCCTGCATGCTACCGTGTGCCTGGCCCAGAAGAAGGATTCTCCGCAAACCCTCCACGCGCTGGAAGTCTTGAAGCTCGGCGCCGCCGATCATGAGCCCGACACCCGCAAGCAGGTTGCCCTGGCATTAAGTCTCAGCCGCACCTCGGCGCCGGTGACTTCCATCCTGGAGACGCTGGTGAAGGATTCGGACTACATGGTCCGCCTGGCAACGCTGGATGCTCTGGGCGAGCTGGGCGACCGGAAGCTGGCGCGTCTGGCGGAACCGGCTCTGGAAGATGACGTACCCGAGGTGCTGTTCGCCGCTGCACGAGCGTTGCATCGTTTGCACGATCCCGCGGGGAAATCCATGCTGCTCTCGATCGTGGAGAAAGAAGAAAAAGCGAAATCCAACCCCCTGCGCGTGAAATTCCGCAACCTGATGCGGCGGACGAAAACGCCCCGGTCTGCGTTTTTTCTGGCAGTAGAGCAAGGTTCCGGATTTATCCCTGTTCCGGGAATCGGCGAAGGCGTCTCCGCCATGAGCGCGATGCTTAACGACGAAGGCTTCTCCCCTAGGGCCACGGCTCTCCTGCTCTTATCCGCCGACCCTTCTCCGGACGTTCGCTTGGCCATCGAGCAAGCGTTCGCCGACGACGACTGGTCCATGCGTGCCACGGCCGTCCAATTGGCCGTTCGTCCCCAAAATGCTGTTTGGCGACCTCACCTGGTTCCGCTGATGGACGACACCAGCAAAAAGGTGCGTTTTCGCGCCGCCGCAGTGTATTTAAGGGTCACGCGTTAAGTTCCTGCAAGAGCTAAGAATACCCCGGAGCAGTGGGAGGGACGAAAGTTCTAAGCGGCAGCCAGCATTTTGGCCTGGACACTAGGTATTTAGCCCGATTTGTTAGAGATCCAGCCAATGGTACTCTCAGCTTGGAGACCAGAAACGACATGGATAAAATACTTCAGCGGGTCAATATCTGGAGGGACCGGCGCGGGCAGGACCTCATCGAATACGCTTTGATGGCGGGTTTTGTAGCCGTCGCGGCCGGGGCTGCCTTCCCCCCCGTGGCCGACACCATAAGCCAAGTATTCTCGAAGGTCCAGTCGGTCATGTCTGCCGCCAACAACGCGTCCTAACGCGCGGAACGCATCGCATCCGTAATCTGCCCCGGTGACTCGGGACCGAACAATCCTCTGGAGCTAACTAGTCTTTGTACTCGTCGTGGCGGCGCACCCAGGCCTGCGTGTGGGGCTTTTGGTCCGCCTCATCACGGCCTTTGGGCGTCAGATCGAGATAGTGGTACGCGCCGTTCATCATATCCACGCCGCGAGAATAAGTGGAGTAGGTGTGGAACACGTCACCTTCCGGCGATTTAACGAACACGCTGATGGCGACATCGTCAAATCCCTTGGGCCGCGGCTTGGCCATTTTGTAATTCATCAACGCTTCGCTGGCCATCTCTTCCGGCGTATAGGACGCATGCAGATCGTACGCGAAATCATTTCCAGAAGTGGACAACCATTTGAAATTCCAGCCCATACGCTGCCGATAAGCCTGCAGCTTTTCGTAGGGCGCACGCGAGATGGCCACGAAGCTTGTGTCGCGGTGTTTCAGATGGACGTCGATGCCGTTGAAATTGTCGGCCCAGAAAGAACAACTGGGGCATCCAGCGTCCCATTCGGGTGCAAACATGAAGTGATACACAATGAGCTGGGTGCAGTTATCAAAGAGCTGCGCCAAGCTCTCCTTTCCGTTGGGTCCGGCAAAAACGTAGTCCTTCTCGACTTTTTCCCAGGGGAGCGCGCGCCTCTTTGCGCTCAGATCATCGCGCAGGCGATTGAACTCTTTCTCTTTGGCCAGCAGTTCCTTGCGAGCCTCCAGCCACTCGCTGGGGGAAACAACTTTGAATTCTTTCTCTCCTGTGCCGGTGTGTAGCTTAACCATAGCGTCCTCTTATTATTCGTCCTCGGTTTGGTTTTGCGGGCCGCGTTTTTTCGGAACGCTACCCGTCTGAAAATCTTCCTGAACGCGGAGCAGTTTGTCCGCCCAGAATCCTTCGTAGCGGCTGACCCATCGTTCGTAGATCTGCCGGATGGGCACGGCATTCAACGAATTCACGCGTTGACGGCCGTCTTCGCGGGTGTTGATCAACCCGGCGTCACGCAATACGTCGATGTGCTTCATCACCCCAAAGCGGGTCAAGTGAGGAAACTCTTCGACGATCGCCGTGGTCGTCCGGGGACCGCGACGCAGCAGATCCAGAATCGCCCGCCGCGTCGGATCCGACAGCGCCTTCCAGACGCCGTCCAGGTCTCTGTCCGGGTCTCCGGCCATCAGGCTCGATGGGCCGCCGCGCCGTCGGCGAAGTCTTTGCCAATGCTGTCGAGATAATGCAGCCAGCCCTTATTCAAGCCCTCGCGATGTGCCGCATCCAGGAATCCAATCGCCCGGTGGCGCAGCGTGATCTTGGTCCCGCCGGCGATCTGGTCCAGGCGCAGTTCCAGATGATTCAGAGCTGGGTACGACATGAACATGGGACCACTCAATTCCAGTAGAACCGGCGGCTTGATCACCTGCACATGGCCCCACAGGTGGCCGATGCCATTGCCGCGATCGCGGAACCACCGCCCGCCTGGCCACTGCTCCAGGATCATCTGCATCGACTCTCCGTTCGGGTGGGTGCTGCCTTCACCAAAGCGGTGCAGCACACCTTTGAAGACGTCGCCGATATCGGCCTTGACCTCGACGTGCTGTTCAATGTCGAGCGTCATCTCTTCGAGCTTCATTTCGTATCACCTCCATTAGGTGACTACATCATAACGTGACTATTTAGTCACGTCAAGAGTTTTCTTATAGAAAGCGATGGCGAAACTGGGTTTCAAGGGTTTCAAGGAAGAAAACTGATGGGAGAGATTTGGCGGGGACGACGGGGCTCGAACCCGCGACCTCCGACGTGACAGGCCGGCGTTCTAACCAACTGAACTACGTCCCCGCTGTTTTTTCCGCCGCAGATCTGCGGCGTAGCCAGGTCGGCGACTTTTAGAATAGCACAGCGGGCTCTTGTTACTGCTCTACAATTTGCCCCTGTAGCGGCGCCAGCAAGCCCAGCAGCTCATTCTTCTCCGCCGTTGGAACCTTAAGCTGGTCGAGGGCAGCCGTCAAGTCTTCGACCACGCTGTTAAACGCCTCTGGGGTGATGGCCATCCCGCTGTGGACGCTTTTCAAATCCGGGCCTCGGTATTGGCACGGCCCTCCCGTAGCCTGGCACACGAAATCGGACAGGCTGGCCTTGTACGATGCAGCGGCCTTCTCCTGCGCGGCCCAGCCGAACCAAGCGTTGATCCGGTTGTCTTTTCGAATACGATCCAAGAGCCCGTCCACCACGGCGCGGATCGCCGGCATGCCGCCTAGCCGTTCGTATAAAGGCCGCTGGGTCGAAGTAGGCTCCGCGGCGCGAACGCCGCTGCCTGCGCCCAGCCCCACCACCATTACCAAAACCATTCCAGTTATCTTTTTCATGTGATCTCGTCTCCCTCACCCTAACGGGCGCAATCCGGAGACGAAATCGATCATCCGTTTTGACGGGGATGTAATTCGGCGGCTCCCGCTTTCATCGTGGAGCTAACGTCTTCGATCAAGGCGGCCCAGGCGCCTTTGACTTCAGGCGAAAATTCCGGGTACAGCATATGTCCTAGCGCCCACAGAAAAGCCGTGGCGAGCGTGTCGTAGTGCTCCGGAACCACACCGTAGGCCACATGCCTCAGCCCCATGGCGCGCAGCAGGGGCCGCTTCTGGTCCAGATCGTCCAGCCCCTCCACCAGCACCTCGAGCATGTCGCTGAACTTGCGCGATTGGACACCGATATCGGTGCTGAACAGCGCACGGACGGCGGGAGCGATCTGAAACAGCCGTCCGTAGAAGAGCTGCACCAAAGGTCCGGCGACTTCGTGGAGAGCCGGGAACGTTTCGCGGATCAGCTGTTTTTGTTTAGAGGTCATGGTAAGGTCCTCATCGAGGATCTGGAGCAGCCAAATCCGCTCCCAGTTCTTTCAGCTCAGCGCCCAGAGCATCCAACTCAGGGCCAGGTTGCGCCTGCTGCAAAACGGATCCGGCGATGCGCTCCGCCTCGGCATAGGCGGCAGCAGCCCGCGGACGGTCGTGCTGGGCAAAGTATAGAAGTCCGATGCGGGCCTGTGCGCCAGCCAATTCGATTTGCAGCCGGTCGTTGGTCGTGCGCGCCTGGCGGTTCGCGAGGAATACGCCGCCCAGCATCAGCAGGGCGATCGCGCCCACCGCGGTCACGGTGCCGCCGCGCCTGCGCAGGAATTTCGCGGCGCGGTACGGCAGGCTGTCCGGAACAGCCTTGACGGGAAGATTGGACAGGTGCCGATCGAGATCCGCAGCGAATTCCTCCACGGTTTCATACCTTCGCGCTGGGTCCTTATCCAGCGCCCGGAGAAGAATCGTGTCCAGATCTCCCGAGAGGCGACGCGCCAACGTGCGATCGCTCACAGCCTTGCTGGGCCGGGTCACCGGCTGCTCACAAATAGTCCGTTCGATTTCCAGCAGCGTGCGATTCGCGAAGCGGTGCGGATTCGCTCCCGCTAACAGCTCATAGAGAACGGCAGCCAGAGAGTAAACGTCGGAAGCCACCGTGACCGGCTCGCCGCGAATCTGTTCGGGACTGGCGTAATCCGGCGTCATCATGCGGCCCGCGTCCGTAATCGTATCCTTGCCCAGGGGATCGGAGTAAAGCAGTTTGCAAATCCCGAAATCGAGCAGCTTCACGACGCCCGCATGCGTGACCAGGATATTGCCGGGCTTAATATCGCGATGCACCACGAAGTGCCTATGCGCATGCTCCACCGCGGCGCACACATCCAGGAATAGACGCAAGCGCTGCTCGACAGTCAGTTTCCCCTGGCGGCAATATTCGGAGATTCGCAGGCCATCGACATACTCCATGACGATGTAGGGCAGATCCTTGCCGATCGTGCCTCCATCCAGGAGCCGTGCGATGTGGGGATGGTCCAGACTCGCCAGAATCTGCCGCTCGCGCCGGAATCGCTGCAGCACGAAGCTGGTGTCCATCCCGGGAGTAACCACCTTTACCGCTACATCCATGTGATATTCCTGATCGTCGCGCTGGCCCAGGTAGACGGTTCCCATACCTCCTTTGCCGATCTCGCGAACCAGCAGGTACGGACCGGCGCGCTCCGGCTTGTGAAGCCGCGCGTCGTGCTCATAGAAACCCACCATGCCGGCCTTGACCTGATCCTGCACGAATCCCTCGCGGGCTTTCCGATCACTTTCGAGCAGCGAGGATAGCTCGCGCAGCAGATCGTCGTCGCCCGCGCAGGCTTGTGCCGCCCACGACGTGCGGTCTTCGGCTGGGATCATCACGGCTCCATGGAAGAGCTCGCCGACCCTTCGCCAGGCTTCCGGCGTCATGCGTCCGCTTCGCGGCATTGCATCTCGCGATGCAGCCAGGCTTCCGCCAGGCGCTGTTCGCGCCCGATGGTGGCCACCGAAACGCCCAGGGATTGGGCCACTTCCTCTACGCTGAATCCGCCGAAGAATCGCAGTTCGATCACTTTGGCCTGACGCGGATCGATCTTGGCCAGTTCGTTCAGCGCGTCGTCGAGCGCGATCATGGAGGAACTTCGTTCGGGCGCGAATCCCAAGGCCTCTTCGATACCCACCTTGGCGCCGCCGGCGCCGCGTTTCTGGCTCCGATGCTTGCGGGCATGATCGACAAGAATTTGCCGCATCAACTGCGCCGCTACGCCGAAGAAGTGCGAACGGCTCTCCCAGTCGGGCATCTTTTGGGAAACCAGGCGGACGTACGCTTCGTGGACTAATGCCGTGGGCTGGAGGGTTGCCGCGGCGCGTTCGTCGCGCATGTAGTTGGCGGCCAGCCGCCGCAGTTCCGAGTAGACAATTGGGGTGAGCGCGTCCACCGCGGCTTGATTGCCGTGTTTCCACTCCATCAGGAGCTTGGTGACTTCTTCGGCAGGCATAAAGGTTCATAACACTCTATCGAAAATGCAAAGAGCCCGCCCGGGGTTACCGGACGGGCCGAGTTGCGTCGGAGGAGCGATCAGGGGATGTTGACCAGATAACCGCTGATGGTTATGGCGCCCGAGGTCGCAGAAGAGAACTGCCCGAAGGCGTCCACGCTCTTGCTGACCCAAACCGTGATGTTCGTGCCACCATCGGCATACATCTTCAGCGAGGATGCGCCGTTGAACTGTGCGCCACCGCCGGCCGAGTCCGCGCCCACGTTCGTTAAGGGGATCCACATGGCTGAGAGTGCTCCGTTCAAGTGGGTTCCAACACTCATGCGAGGGATGGTTCCATTCGAGTTCCCCGCGAAATACCCGCTGATCTGCTCAATGACCAAGCGCTTTCCGGCCGGTACGGGAATCGTGAAGGAGTAAGAGCTGTTGACTCCCAGCATGGAGACACCCTGCTGCCACTGGAACGGCTGAAACGCCGGGTTGTTCTGTTCCTTCACCGGCACCGGCTGCGCGGGCGAATTGGTCACCACTACATTGCTGGTGCCGGTCCCGCCGGCCTGTCCCGACGGCTGATTGTTGCCTTGTCCATAGGCGGTGGCGAAGCTGGATGCCAGGAGGACCACCAAAGCAGTTCCTCCGAATCTAATGTTCTTGTATAAGTTGTTCATTTTGCGTCCTCTTTCTCTCTTTTCTTATGTCTAACTGCCTTACACTTCAACGGGCGCAAACCTCACGCGGAATCGCTCACGTACGTGAAAAATAATTCTGATATCCTTGTATTGGATGTTGTTTTTGCCTCCGCGCCCGCGGATGTTCGCCTGCCTGGACCGGACGAAGTTCCGTCCCAAAACGTCCCGCCTCGAATGAAGTCCGTCGTCCAGATCAGCCGTGGCATTGAGTCTCTGTTCGGGACACGAGACGAGAATATCCGCCTGATCGAAAGCAACCTGAACGTCCGCACCCGGCTGCTCAACGATTCGCTGGAAATCGAAGGCGAGGACGCGAGTGTGGCCCGCGCCGCGCAAATCCTGAACGATTACGTCGGGCTGGTGCGCGAAGGGCACATTTTCAACAACGGCGATCTCAACAGCTTTCTGCGCGTGGTGACGGCCGATGCCGACAGTTCTCTGCGCAGTCTGGTGGAGAGCGGCAAGCAGCGGACCTTTGGCAAGAAAGTGATCGCGCCGAAGAGCATGACGCAGCGTCGCTACATCGACGCGATTGAGCGTTACGATCTGGCATTCGGCATCGGGCCGGCGGGAACCGGCAAAACGTATCTGGCCGTTGCCATGGCAGTGGCAGCGCTGCTTTCCAAACGTGTCAGCCGCATCATTCTGACCCGGCCCGCAGTCGAAGCCGGCGAGCGATTGGGATTCCTGCCGGGCACGTTCCAGGAAAAAGTGGATCCGTATCTGCGGCCTCTGTACGACGCTCTGTTCGACATGCTGGAGCAGGACAAAGTCGAAAAACTTCTGGAGCGTAACGTGATTGAAGTGGCGCCCATCGCCTTCATGCGCGGCCGCACGCTCAATGACAGCTTTATCATCATGGATGAGGCCCAAAACACGACACCCGAGCAGATGAAGATGATCCTCACGCGCCAGGGTTTCAATTCGAAGATGGTGGTGACCGGCGACATCACGCAGATCGATTTGGGCTTCGGCCAGCGCAGCGGCTTAATCGAAGTGGCCGACGTACTGCGCGGCGTCGAGGGCATCCAGTTCGTGCAGTTCGACGATCGCGACGTGGTGCGCCACAGCCTGGTGCAGAAGATCGTGAAAGCCTACGAGCGCTATAACGAAGCCATTGGCGTAAATCGCCAATTGTCCCTCCGGCTGGCGGAGCCGGTAGCTGAGAACCCGGCGACGACCGGTCCATCCACCCAGTTCCCGGTCGCCTAAGACCGCCTCATGCCCGAGAATCTCACGTCCATTCTATTTCGGCATTCGTCGCCTCGAGTGCGGCGCGCCGAGCTGCGAGCATTTCTGGAGGATGCTGCCAGGCAGATTCTGGCGGGGCGAACTCTTCCGTTACAGTGCGTGACGTGTTTGATTACGACGGATAAAGAACTGCGGTCTTTGAATCGAAAGTTTCGAGGGAAAGACTACGCGACCGACGTACTCTCGTTTCCTGCTGAAGATATTGCGATCTCCTTCGATCGTGCCGCGGCCCAGGCCGCCGAGCGTGGCCACAAGGTGGAGGACGAGCTGCGCATTCTGATGCTACATGGGCTTCTGCATCTGGCCGGCATGGATCATGAGACCGATGCCGGCGCCATGGCCCGCGCCGAAGTAAAGTGGCGCAAGCGCCTGGGATTGCCGACCGGGCTGATTGAGCGGGCCCACGCATGACGCTGCTTCTGACCTTGATCGCCATGGCCGTCGCTCTGCTGGTGACGATGGTGACGTGCATCCAGTTGCTCTATCTGGAAAGCCTGCGCGTCCGCACCAAGGAGCTGCCGGCCCTGCAATTCTTCCGGGAAAAACTGGAACCCGGCATCGGCCTGGAGACGGAGCGCGGTGCGCTCACATTTTCCCTGGTCAAGCACGTCGGTCTGGGATTTCTCGGCTGCCTGATTGTGGCGATTACTATCAGAAATTCGCCGTTGTGGGAAGGGCTGGCGGGCGCATTCCTGGTGACGGGACTGGCCACGGTGCTGGGCGCGCATATTGTTCCGCAGGTGGTCTATCGCAAAACCACGGGCCAAGGCCTGGCAGTGCTGGTCCCGGTATTTCGGGTTCTCTCATTAATCGCGCGACCTTTGACGTGGGGCGTCGAATTCCTGCAATCGCTGTTCGACTTGGGACGCTCGGCTCCGGGCGAGGAAACTCCCGCCGAAGAGCACATCGACGCGCTGATCAGCGCCGGCGAGGAAGAAGGCATCATCGAGAAGGGCGACCGCGAGCTGATCCAATCCGTCGTGGCCTTCGGCGATAAGACCGTGCGCGAGGTGCTGACGCCGCGGCCAAACGTGATCGCAATCAGCCAGGACGCTACGCTCGACGAATTGCGCGAGCTGGCCATCACCGAGCAGTATTCCCGCATTCCGGCTTACGACGGCGATATCGACTCCATCACCGGCTTCGTGCACGTCCGCGACATGTTCGAGCTGGACGAAAAGGAGCGCAACAAACGCAAGGTGCGCGACATCCTCCGCCCGATCCGCTTGGTTCCGGAAACCAAGCCGGTCAACGATCTGCTGCGCGAGATGCAGGAAGAAGGCGCTCACATGGCGGCGGTGGTGGATGAATACGGCTCGACCGCGGGAATCGTCACCATGGAAGACATGGTGGAAGAGATTGTCGGCGAGATCCATGATGAGCATGAGCCCGAGCGTGATTTTCACGCCGAGCCCGACGGCAGCTACGTCGTATCGGGTAGCTTCGATGTGGGCCGGCTGGCCGACCTGATGGAATTCCGGCCGAAGGAACCTACCGAATCCACCACCATCGGGGGCCTGATTACGGAGTGGCTGGGGCACGTGCCGGCGGTGGGTGAATGTGCCGAACGCGATGGCATCGAAATCTCGGTGCTGGCAGCGAATAATTTACGGGTGGAGCAGGTTCGAGTGGCAAAGGCGGCCGGCAAATGAAGTATCGTGCAGGATTCGTTTCCATTCTAGGGCGCCCTAACGCCGGAAAATCTACTCTCTTGAACGCCCTGATGGGCACTAAACTTGCCATCGTCGGACCCCGGCCGCAGACCACGCGCACCGCGATCCAGGGTGTGCTGACGTTGCCCGGCGCTCAGATGGTGTTCGTGGATACTCCGGGGATTCACGAATCATCAACATTGCTGAACAAACGCATGATGGACCAAGTGCGGGCGTCGTCC
>Ga0207687_10001491_pt1 | contig 16030 bp, 19 predicted proteins | sample KBSM54metaG_FD_184399 | JGI IMG/M metagenome (GOLD analysis project Ga0207687, IMG submission 184399) | Miscanthus rhizosphere microbial communities from Kellogg Biological Station, Michigan, USA - KBS M5-4 metaG (SPAdes) (version 2) | ecosystem: Host-associated > Plants > Roots > Rhizosphere >...
GAGTGTTATTGAGGAACGCGAGTTCTTTCAAGCGTTCCAGCGGTTTGTCGTGGAGTTCTGCGGCCGCAAGGAATTCGCCATACGATCGCATTTGGAAGCTGATTCGGCCTGGTGTGCGGATCAGAATGGATTGTGAGAGTTCGGCCAATAGCTGCTCCGCACTTGCCGCTGGGAGTTCGATCGCCTCGTGGAGTACGCGTAGTGCCTCTTCTTCCGTGAGTTCGTTGCGTGCGGCGGTCTCGCAGGTGATGGCGAGCATTCTGAGCGCTCGTTGTTGGCGCATCGCGTTGACGAGTGGGCGGCTGTTGATGAGTTGGCCGACCACGTAGCCGACATTGTCAGACCGCAGCGGGTTGAGGCTTCCATGTTCGTGGTACCGCTTGAGCATGACGGTAAGCACGAAGGGATTGCGTATCTCATCTCCGCAGTCGATGTCGTGGACTGCGGTGAGGAACGCTTCTTCATTGACGTTGTAGTGTCTTGCGCACGCGCGGATGTCTTGGTCGTCGAAGTCGAGGAGATGGTACGCGACGAGCGGGTCCGGGAACGCGGATGGGTGATGCGCGTAGAACGCCTGTCGTGCTGTGAGCACGAGCTTGGCCGCGCTGTCGGTTGTTACTAAATTATTGAGCTCGTGTTGTAACTGGGCTCTGTGGGTGCCTGCTACCTCATCGATGCCATCGAGAATATATGTTCGTGTGAGGGTAGGCGCGTCGAGAATCGTGGCTGGCGTGTTTCGCAGCAAGAGCGTTCGGAGGTTGCCGTCATAGCTTTTGAGGGAAGCGACGATGGGAATATCTGCTGGGTGTCCGTTTTTGAGGATGTGTTGTACGACTGCGTGGGTGACCGTGGATTTTCCCGCTCCGGGTTCGCCAAGGATGACGATTTGTTTGTGGACGAGGATGGCAGGGAGTTCCGGTTCATATTCGCGCAGAAGTCCGAGATAGCGCCTTCCGCCTTCGGTCGCGGCTTTTGTCCAGCTTTCGGTGCTAATGAAACGTCGCGGGAGCACGAATGGTGGCTGAAGGGTCGCCAAGACCCTTTTGTATTCCCGGATGTCTTCGTCAAGGGGCACTTTTGATTGGACGCGATATGTTATTTAAAATCATAACAATAGCGCTCACTTTAATTTCGACTGTGTGCTGGCGGCAGGGCTAACGGGACGTGACAAACTGCTTCTTGTTGTCGTTGGATGCCTATACTGTTGAAGCAAGCCTGTTTCTTGTTTATCGGCGAAGATTTTTTCGTACGAGTTGTTCTATGTATTCGGAGACTTCGAGATCGAGGTCGATGCAGTGCTTTTTTACTTCTTTCCAGAGGTCTTCATCAAAGTTGATGCTCGTCTTTCTCCGTGCCATCAAGGTGTTGGGAGGCGCGGTAGTTTTTAAGCTGTTCTGTACGTCGAGGCGCGGAAGACTTAAATAGTAGTACATACCGCTATACCTCTATACTCCCGAGGTGCTCGACCATGACAGGCAAGACAAAACTGCGTAATCACGCTCCGGCGCGCAACGGTCCACGTCAAAAGTCCGGAACTGTTAGGCCGGCCCCGCAATATGTCCTCTTTGTCCGAGGACACCCCGTACCCTTGAGGGGCTATCGCGGCAAAGTGCGAATTTTCGGGGGATGGACACTGGATGTGGAGCGCCGAGAGTTCCGGAAGGGCGACACCCAACGAGGAGTTGTCATCCTCCCGTTGGACTCCGATGAAGGTCGAGCAGTACTGACGACGCACTTGACGCCTTGCGCTGTTGTCGCCGAAGCGACGGAACGCTGGGTCGCATCAGACCCTGACCAACACGGCATCACCTTTGCGTGGCAGCGTTGTTGTTCCAGTTCGGGTTGGCAGACCCGGGCGTGCCAAAGAATTTATTGGAACGGAACGGAACGGAAACGCCCGATGTCGAGCCGGTAAGTTGTTGAAAGAATGGTGGCCAGGGACGGAATCGAACCGCCGCGCCAGCCTTTTCAGGGCTGCTTACCGACAATGCTAAGTGGTTCAGAATCAGTGCAGGTGATAGTTGGAAAAGGAGTTACGACGGAGTGTCTTTAGGACTGACTGGGATGATTTAGGCTGTTTTCGCCCCGCCGATGTTCCCGTATTGTTCCCGCCAGCGGGAGCTTCTGATGATGAATGAGTAAGTTTATCGTGAGAGGCCGATATCTTGCACGAAATAGTATCGTTGATAAAAGTGAACACGCGAATCGCTCACGGCGAAAAGCGTAGCTACTCCCAACCTAGAGCTTCGACGCCTTCCTATTTGGCTAGACAGCCGCTTTCCTTGTGGTTCATCGAGTTCGCTAATTTCTCGGCCTCATCCCGCGCAAATGGGCTGAGCATAAAGCCCTTGCTGGGGGCGATTCGCTCTTCAGCACTTATGATCTTGGCAGTGCCGCTCGAAGGATAATTTAGCCTGCCCATTGCATGTTGGCATCCTCAGAAGCACGGCACAGCGTATCATATTCCTCTTTCGTGGATGTTCCCTCCTGCTTACGTAGCGCCGCGACGGAATCCGATAACTCCGCGCTGGCCTTCGCGTAGGCGTTAATCAGTCTTTCCTTCTCTTGGTAGTGCGCTAATTGTGTGTCCCTAGGATTCGCCGCTTCGTGCTAGGTAGGGAAAGTATGGCGGCCAACAAAAGGCAGCTACCAATAAGCTGCCCTGAAAGGCTAGCTGCCATGACAAGGTCGCCGGTCGATAGATGAACGCGCTCGATCAAACTCGGCAGATGCCCGTTCCAACGGTCGATAATGGTGCGTCCGCCCAAACCAAGCAACGACGATATAGCGGGCCAAACGACTAGACCCGCACCTAGCCACAGCAAGCCAACTTCCCTTGTGCGAAGGTATCGCCACGCCAGGACGATGACGATTGAGATTCGCGCCAGGACAGCAAGAAGCTCGATTGCATAAACCATGCCCTGAGTGTATCGCTCTAAAGAATCGTCAACAAGGCTGTCATGGGCGTGAGGATATCACGCTTGGGGCAAGAGTCAGCGGTCGTCTTCATCTCCAGAAAACAACTGCTTTGCGCGGTCTGTCACCAGGGACGATCCGAGTGCTGTAAGGAGAACCGTCTTCAGGTCGTTACGCTGGGCGTCAGTCCAGAAATGAAAACGGTCAGGTGTAACCATGTGGAAAAGCAAAATCGAGGCCATCAGCAGGAATGCTGCCACAGCGAGCCAAACAATGACGAGACCGGCGAAATGAAGATGTTGGCTAATGCGCTCGGCACGCTTACCTGGAAGAGTACAAGGAGTTCGTCGAGATCGGATAGTGAAGGACCTTGGGTCGTGCTGAAATGGAATCTTTTCGGCACGAGCGTCAGACAGTCCGGAGGGGATAGCTTCCGTATACGCCGTGATTCAGGCGCTAACTGCTTCCTATCGGCTAAACTTAACTGATTCATTCACATGCCGCTATCTGCGGGAGAAAAGCTCGGCCCATACGAAATCCTAGCGCCGCTTGGCGCCGGTGGGATGGGCGAGGTCTATCGGGCACAAGACACGCGGCTCAAGCGCGAAGTCGCCTTGAAGATTCTGCCCGAGGCGTTGGCTCACGATCCAGTCCGCCGCCAGCGCTTCGAACAGGAAGCCCGCGCCGTGGCCGCGCTGAATCATCCCAACATCGTCGCCATCTACGACATCGGCAGCGAGAATGGCATTCTCTACATCGTCACGGAACTGGTGGACGGCGAGACGCTGAACGCAACGAAGCTCAATCTGCGCCGGACATTGGATTGCGCTGTGCAGATCGCTACCGGGTTAGCCGCCGCTCACGCTGCTCTGATCACGCATCGCGACTTGAAACCCGCCAACATTCTGCTCGCGCGCGACGGTCGCATCAAGATTTTGGATTTCGGTCTCGCCAAGATCTCGGTGCCCCAGGCTAGCTTCCAGTCCGACTTCCGGTCCGAATTTGGGGACACCGAAACGCTGCCCCTAAAAACCGATCCCGGCGTGGTGATGGGAACGGTGGGCTATATGTCACCGGAACAGGTGAAGGGGCTGGCGGCCGACCACCGCTCCGATATTTTCAGTTTCGGAGTGATTCTTTACGAGCTGTTGAGTGGACATCGGGCGTTCCATCGCGATACGGCGGTCGAGACCATGCGGGCGATTCTTAAGGAAGATCCGCCGGAGTTGCCCGACAGCGTGCCCGCAGTTGTACGCCAGGTGGTGCACCACTGCCTGGAGAAGGAGCCCGAGAATCGCTTTCAATCCGCGCGCGATCTGGCGTTTGCGTTGTCGTCGATGTCGCAAAGCAGCGGCGGGAGCGGCGGCCAGCGTTCGCTGCCGGGCCGCTCGCCGTGGCGCAAGCGAGCGATGTTCGCCGCGGCGGCCCTGGTGCTGGTTGCCGCCGGCGTCTCGGGCGGCCGGATTCTCTGGCGCAGTCCCGAAGCGACGGAATGGTCCGGCGCCATCCTGGGCGGGCCGGAGATGGCAGTCGATCCCCGGCTCTCTCCCGACGGAAGCTTGCTCGCCTTTGAAGCGTTCGACCGCGGCCTGACCCAGGTGGCCGTGATGAAGCCTGAAACCGGCAACTGGTCGATCTTGACTCACAGCCGCGAGCAGGGCTACATCACAGCCCTCGCTTGGTCGGCGGACGGAGCATCCATCTATTACGACCGGGTGACCGATGTTCCGCGGGGAGTCTACAGTGTCCCGCTGCTGGGCGGTGACGAACACCTGGTCCTGGAGAACGCCGGGACTCCGCAGCCGCTCCCCGACGGTTCAGTGCTGGTCTTTCAACTCAACACCAAACGCGAAACGCAATTGTTCCGTTTCTGGCCGGAAACCGGGCGTCTGCAAGACTTGCCGGTCGTGTTACCCAAGATCGCCGGCACCTCCACCGCAGTCCTGCGCGTCGATCCAGACGGAAAGCAGGCCGTGGTGGCCGGAAGACGGATAGGGCGCGAGAACGAGCCTGCCGATCTGTTAGTGGTGGACCTTGGTACCGGTGCGGCGCGGACGCTTACTCCCGGAACACCAAAGGATAACGCGCCGAGGGCCTTTGCCGTCAGCCGTGACGGCAAGTCCGTCATCGCGGCATTTTTGGCGGACTCGCTGGCGCGAATTACAACCATCTCTCTCAACGGACGAAGTGCGGAGCAGACGCTCTTTACGGTCGCAAATATGGTGTGGTATTTGGATTCCGGCCCGGATGGAAGCGTGTACTTGAGCCTCATGGACCGGTCGGAAGAAGTGGTGCGCCAGTCACTGGGTGGCGGCCAAGCCGAGCATATTGCCAGCTTTCCCACTCAAGTGAACGACCTGCTCGCCGTACTCCCGGACGGGCGCGCCGTCGTTACCGCGAGAACCGGAGGGCGCGCCCGTCTGATGGTGGCCGGGAAGGCGAAAGACCTGGTTCCGTTAATCTCTACCCCCGAAGAGACTTCGGGGCCGATGACGGTTGCCGGTCCGCGTGAAATTGCTTTTGTCACCGGATCCGCGCCACACCAGACCATCGCCGTAGCGGATACGGCCAGCGGCCGTATCGTGCGGAGAATCCCGCTCAACAAGGGAGATATCCTTTCCCTGGCTTCGTCTCCGGAGGGGAAGACTCTTTATGCCGCGGCGGGCGGCTCCATCTGGGCGGTGTCCTCTTCAGGCGGTGAACCTCGGATGATCCGTGCCGGGGACAGCGTCACCGTGGACCCCTCCGGCCGCCAGCTTGTGATCGCCGTGAACGAAAACTCGAAATTCAGGCTGTTTCGAGTGCCGGTAGACGGCGGCTCCGAACAGGAGGTCGTGACGGACGGCTCCATTCCGCTGGGTGGCTTTGCCCTTTCCGCCAACGCTCTGAACGCCGACGGACGGCTCTTGCATCCGCTCTCACCGGTGGACGACTGGTTTAATCCGCCCGGCCTTCTCGACATTGTGACCGGCCGCATTACCCGCATCCCCTCCGATGACGGGAGCGACTACCACTCCCTGGCCTGGCTTCCGGACGGCCGGATCATGGCCCTGCGCGTCGGCCTGCGTTCTACGCTGTGGAAATTTCAGCCTCGGAAATAGCTGACGAACTTCATGGGTTGTCGGCGGCGCGGCAATTGAACGATTGTAATGGGATGGTCCGCCGCCTCCTCTGCTCGGGGACTCACCACCGGGAAACGAGGTCGTCTCGTACCCAGCTACACCGCCCGTCGCCCTATTGGGCGAGCGACGGGCGGCTCCGCCGGGAACGAGACTCAGGGGAAGACTTTGTCACTTCGTTCTGGCACAAAGAAAGGTGGCAAAACATCACAAGGAGGCATCCCATGAAGATACACACAATCGGCATTGATCTCGGCAAGACGAGTTTTCACCTGGCGGGTCTGAACGAGCGCGGCGAGGTAATCATGCGCAAGCGCTTCTCGCGAGCACAGCTGCTGCGGTTCACCGCCAACCGGAAGGTCCATTTGATTGGTATGGAAGCCTGTGGGGGCGCTCATTATCTGGGTCGGGCGCTCCGAGAGCAGGCACACGAGGTGCGTCTGATTCCTGCCCAGTACGTGAAGCCGTATGTGAAGACCAACAAGAGTGACTACATCGATGCGGAGGCGATTGCCGAGGCAGTGGGCCGGCCGACGATGCGGTTTGTGCCGATCAAGAGCGACGACCAACTGGATCTCCAATCGCTGCACCGGGTGCGCGAGCGATGGGTCACGCGACGCACCGCAGTGATCAACCAGATTCGCGGTTTGCTGCTGGAACGCGGAATCACGCTGCGCAAGGGCCGGCGCTATCTCGACGAAGCGTTACCCGGAATCCTCGAAGATGCCGAGACGAAGCTGTCGGGAACATTACGCTTGCTGCTAACGCAACTAAAGTTGGAACTGAACCAGTTGGCCCTGCACCTGGAAGAGGCGGAGGCGCTGATCGAGCAGACCGTGCAGGAGAGCGAAGCGTGCCAACGGTTGATGCAGATTCCGGGGATCGGACCGGTGACTGCGACGGCTGTCATCTCGGCGATCGGCAACGGAGCGGCCTTCCGTAAAGGGCGAGAGTTCGCAGCCTGGACGGGACTCGTTCCCCGAGAGCATTCTACGGGCGGCAAACAGAAACTGCTGGGCATTAGCAAACGTGGGAACCGCTATTTACGAAAACTGTTCGTGCAATGTGCGCGTGCCGTCTTACAGCAGAAGACCAAGCAGGCTCCCGGCCTGAAAGTGTGGCTGGAAAAAATAACATCCCATACCCACCGCCACGTCGCGGCCGTGGCGTTGGCCAATAAATTGGCGAGGATGGCTTGGGCGGTACTGGCTACCGGGGAAGCCTATCGGGCTCCGCTACTGGTCGCTGCTTGAGCTTGATTGACGGCATCTGAGGATTTTATGATTTCCTGCCAGGTTTGCTGGCGAACCATGAGATGGCACAACGGTCGAATCCGGCGCTCTCTAAACCCGCACCCGGACAAAGTCTTCCAAGACTGCGATAGTAAATGGGAAGAGAGCGTAGCGCATTCCATCCTGGCCCGGAGCCTTTTCACTCCAATGAAGGCCGTATACATGAGCGCAGACCAACCCTGTCCCTCTCATTTTTCGCTTGCAATTCGGCGGCGGACCATACATGTCCGAGTGGTCGGCAACCCGGAAGCTAGTTGTCCGGAGCGTGCCGAAACCGGGTGGTGGTCTTCCTCTGGTAATCGACTGATTCCGATCGCGGCGGACGCCCACCAGAAGCAGTGTCGAAACCACATCCTTTCCTTACAGGACCCAAGAGTCTGGGTTTCACTTCGGGATTAGTCGAGAACCAAAGGCTCTGATTGCTCTATTTCGCGAACGCAACCGCTGGTAAACTTGAGCCGTATGTCCGGGAACCATGTGAGACCTAAGGCTGTTCTCTTTGATCTCGATGGCACTCTATTTGACCGGGACGCCAGTTTTTTAGAGTTGGTCCAGGATCAGTATGACTGCTTTGCTGCTGAATTGGAGCGCATCCCGCGCGAAGTCTTCGTTAGACGGGTTGTTGAGATGGACGGGCACGGCTACGTGGACAGGCGTGTGGTTTATCGCGATTTGGCGCGAGAATTTTGTCTGCCCGAAACTACAGGGGAAAATCTGACGATTCATTTCCGGGATACCTACGCTTCGTATTCGCGATGTTTCCCCGAAGTACCGTCCGCCCTCGCCGCCCTCCGAGCTAGTGGAATGAAGCTTGGGATCATCACGAATGGTTCAACAAGTATGCAAGAGCAGAAGATTCGTCAGCTTGGAATCACGGACCTGATGGATGAGGTGCTCATCTCTGAGCGGGAGGGGTTACGGAAGCCCGACCGCAAGATTTTTGAACGTGCACTTGAAAGACTCCGTGTTGTCCCCGCAGAAGGCTGGTATGTGGGAGATCACCCCTTGGTCGATGTGCACGGCGCCTTTGAGGCTGGTCTCACGCCGGTGTGGCGATACACGCCGCACTGGCAACGTCCGTCGGTTCCAGCACACGAAATTCGTGGTTTGGATGAACTGGTCCGGATTCTGATTTGAACTCACAGATCGGACGCACGCCGCTCTTCGACCCGTAACTCTTGATAAACGGCGCAGCGTTGAACGACTCGCAAATTCTGCCCAGCAGCCGAAGAGGCGCTTCTGAGAATCTATGTAGTGACGAAAGGATGTAGTTTTGGCACAGCCATGCTGGGTTGAGCCAGAGCTTAGAATCAACCCGTTGTTGGACCAGGGCCAGTAGCCATTTCCGCACGCCAGTTCGACGGTTGCTGACTCACCAACCAAGCTGGACGTAACGCCGGATTATCGGAAGGAGTTTTATTCAACGCTGCGCGGCTTCTCGCGATCCAAATCGGTTTGACAATCTTCAGAACTCCGGCCAAACTTGCGACTAGTGAATGGTTATCCCCGAACAGCTGATCGAAAACTGCGGCAAGTTTCCCGAACGTCGTCGCTGGCTCAACGACTTGCCGGCCGTTTTGCACGCACTGACCGACCGCTGGTCGCTGCGTGTCGGTCCGCCGTTTGATCATGCAAACGTAACCTGCTCGTGGGTCGCTCCAGCAGTTCGCGCCGATGGCAAGGCAGCCGTCTTAAAGCTTGCTATGCCGCACATGGAAGGCGCAGATGAAATTCAGGGGCTTCGGTTCTGGAATGGAGACCCGACAGTACAATTGCTTGAGGCCGACGATCAACTCGGCGCCATGTTGTTGGAGCGTTGCCTGCCGGGTGTAATGCTTCGTTCCGAGCCGGAGGCAAAGTGGGATCCCGTCATTGCAGGTCTGCTGAAGCGCCTGTGGCGAAGCCCCGGCCAGGATGACTCGCCCCGCTTCCGGCACCTATCCGTTATGCTCGAAAGCTGGAGTCAGGAAACTCTCGCGCAGGCTCGACACTGGCCCGATACCGGTTTGGTGAGACACGGCCTACAACTGTTTCAAGAACTCTCCATACCATCGCCTGAAGATAAGCTGCTCGCCACCGACCTTCACGCTGCAAATGTTTTGCGATCAGACAGAGAGCCGTGGCTGGTCATCGACCCCAAACCTTTCATCGGGGACCGAGCCTTTGACCTCGTCCAACATCTTCACAACTGCGAAGCGCGGCTTCATGCGGATCCGCTCGGCATGGTCAAACGCATGGCCGACCTCGCCGAGGTTGATGGCGATCGCGTCAGACTCTGGACCTTTGCGCGTGCCGCCGCCGATCCACGGCCGTCTTGGGGCAATCTCATGTGGATGGAGATTGCCAAGGCGCTCGATAACTAACGGCCGCGGGAGCCCATGGAGCGCGATCGCGGCGGGCCGCGAGAGGTGACGTTACGCGGGATATATCGGAAGCCCTATCCGGCGCGAAACTCTGCAGTCACCTAGAAGTACGCGACGGCCGTCCGGGCTAATAATACGGACTCGCCGTGGCCGCGACGGGATCGCGCACTAACGGTGCGGTCCATCGGTTAGTTTTCAGAGGGCCTCTCTACGTGGTCAATCACGAGGAATTCATCCGGTCCTCTTCCCCGATCGAGCTTCAATCCGAGTTGCTCCTGTACTGCCGTAAAAATCGAGGGGTATCCAGCGGGATCAGTAGCAGGTGAAAACCCAGCAGCGACTCCGATGTCACCAGGGGAGTTCTCCCGGCGTGTAGCCTCGTCCGGCTGATACTTCAAATGGAAATCGAACCTTCCCTGGACGCCCGTCTTGTCACTGATTGGTCGGTTTAGAATATTCCGAAGGTCCTGGGCAAAGTCGGTCATGGTGATTCCATAGTGATCCAGCGTTCCTGCTGAATCCCCCACGTTTCCGCAGGCGTTAGAAGGCCTTGTGCCCGGCGAGAAAATGCAACTGTCTTCGCCTCGAAGTGGCAGTTTGAGACCGTTTTTTGCGACCGTCAAAACATAAACTGAGACTTCTCTCGTCTCGCGACGGAGCTTGAGTTTGAATCTGTCTTCGAGTAGTGCCCGCATCATTGGTCCACGCATCACCGGCATGCCGGGCGTGCCCGTCGCCACTGCATTGATGTCAAAGCGCTCTGATTTAATCCAAGCCGGGCCACCCTCGATCGGATTAAGGGAATCGTGGGTCACATGACCTTTGAAGGCGGTCCCATTCGCGTATATGTGGTACGCCTCTTGAATGAGACCTTCCAGCGTGTTGCAGCTTACGTGCAATCTCCCTGGAGACAAGCCTGCGCCACCGCCTCCGCTTCCGGCTCCCTCGCCGCGTCCTCCCCCACCTCGGGGCCCGCCGGCATCGCAGCGTCTGATTGAGACCACTTCGAATGTCGGCTGTGCAGGAGGCGCGATTTGCCCGAAGGTAGTAGCGCATCCAACGATCCAAAACGCCCAGGGAAATAGTCTGCGAGTCATTCTGAAGGAATGACGAATGCCAGTCGCAAAAAGTTTGATTCGGGTTTCCCGCTGAATAGTTTTGGCGCTGGCTTCCGGCGGCTTGCGAGGCTCGCCATTTGGGTGAACTTTGGAGCCCTGCCGTATTCCGTAACGTGATTGAAGAGTTTTATTAGACGATAAAGTATGTTATCGCCTAACATCGAGCAGGGGGCCGCTCAGAACTTGGGTGGAAAGGCGGGTCTAGCGGTGTGCCGAAAGGATTTCCTTCCGACCCAGGGTGCTTCGGGCGGCGCGTAAACGTAAATGGGTGTTAAAAAGCGTCCAGAGCCCTTCTGGCACGTCGTCATCTCTCTCAGCCCGTGACTGGGGGGCCGAATTTTTGCAGCGCGTATGATGGCGAAAGGTCCAGGTTGGTGAGGGCGATCACTAAATATTCCGCCTTGCGGGCGGGATCTTTCAGGCGGTTGTAGCGGACCAGCTTCACGGTGCCAGTCACTCTCGTAAAGTGCTGCCTAACGTAATCCACACGATCACTGAGTTCGCGAGGTGCGCTCCGCAGGGCGAGTTCCGGCTCGCTTGCCGTGGCGATGCGCTCACAAATCGGAAGTAGCCACTTGTAGAGTTCCCCCACGTCCGTCGGAACCGGGATCTTCGGTGGCTCCCAGCCCGGAATTTCGACCAACTCCCCTAGTTCGGCCTGGATCGTATTCAATTCGCGCATCCCGTGGACCTGTTCGAGATGTTCCCCAACCGCATTTTCATTCGACAATAGCAGTCCGCACTTGGGGCAACGATGTACGAGCGCAAGATGGGCCTCCAAGTCCGACCCCGCTAAATACGAAACGTGGCAGTACGGGCATGAATGGTCCTGGGACATACGCTGCTATATCCATTGTCTACTCAAACGCTTAGGGCCGGACAGGTCTTTGATCTTTTGTCCCGTGAAGAAGTAGTTTCCAATTGAGCCTAGAAGAAGCTACAAGGATCAGCCTCGAAGCGAAACTATCCCAATTATGTCATCCACCAAAGACATAACCCTGACAGTCCGCGTGCCACGGTCTTGGGTGGGATGCGTGACGGCGAACTATGTGCGTGAGGCCATCCGCTGTTACCTGGCACGTCCAGTCAAACTGCAACAGTATGAGGGCCCCTTGGACGCACGGGTGTCGTGGCGGCTCCCTGAAGAAGATCTTCAGCAGATCGCCCAGGGCGGCGGTCGCGGGGACATGGTCCGCCGTATAATCGCGGCCCGGTTGCGTTCGGGAGGAAGTCCGCCCCCGTCGGTCCGCGCGGTTCCCGCGCCAGTGAAAGATACCGACATCGTCTCGGAAGAGCTGATTGGGGAGGACGCCAGCGGATTTGTGATCGTCAGGCAGCGAGATCGTCGCGGCTTTGGCTACGAGCGAATGCTTCCCATCGATCGTGAAACCTACGTGGGGGCAAGACACCTGTGAAAAACAGCCACCCAACTCCCGCTGCGCCCTGCTGGATACCATCATGCGACTTTCAGCAGCTAGGTTATGATCGCCGGTCCCGATTCGCGCCCTCGAAAAGATTTCTAAAAGAAGATTTGTCATGCACAGGAGTGAGAGCACAGTGAATCCGAAATATAACTCCCTAAAGAAACCTGTATTGAAAGTGTTAGCGGCTCAGGAAATGTGGATTTCCGTTCCCGTAATCGCTCAGAAGGTAAATCTTCAGTATTCCTTTCGCGGCTTGTATTCCTATCTCCACCGGCTGAGGCGGTTCGGACTGGTCGAACTTGGCCGCGGGAAGGGGCGGCGTGTTTACTACCGGATTACCCAGCTAGGCATCGATCGCCTGGAACATTGGGCTAGCACGAAACGCTGACGGACGGATGCATGACAGACCCGCACACTATGGTGTCCAATAAAGAGGTCGGTAAGCGGCTTCTGAAGGTCGAGGAGGCTGCCCGCTACTTGGGGCTCGAAGTGGACACCGTCTACAAGAAAGCCCGGTTGCGGGAGCTTCCCTCGGTCAAGGTGGGTCGGGCGTTGCGGTTCGATGTTGAAGCGTTAGAGCGCTTTATTGAACTGCACACGATCGAAACCATCGACTGAAAGGAGCACGCAGCAAGTGTCTATTCACAAAGTAGAAGACGGAGTCTATAAGATCCGGTGGAGAGAAGGAGGTAGGAACCGCAGTCTGAACGTACATGGTTCGCATGAACTGGCGACTAAGATCCAGCGCAAGAAGCTATCGGCGCGGGATGAGAATCGCCACCTGGACGTAAAGAAGGAGGTCAACTTTCGGATGACAGCGCTGATCGACCAGTACCGGGAGCAGTATGGAAAGAAGAAAAAATCCTGGGATCGGGAGAAAAGCATCCTGGAGCATATCCGGAAGGAGTTCGGGAGCCGTTTCGTGAGGGAGATCGATGGTTCCGCCATCAATGGGTGGTATCAGGGTCTCACCGAAGGAAAGGGTCTCGCCCCCGGTACGGCCGTGCGGCACTTCAATGTCATGCATCACATGATGGCGAAGGCCACGACCGTCTGGTCGAAGGATACCGGGATCGACCGCAACCCTGCGGATGCAGTGGAATTACGGCGGCCGGATGACCAGAGAGAGCGTTATCTCGATGCTGAGGAGATCGGCAGGCTAAAAGTAGCCCTGGATCAGAAGATGTACCGGAAAGGCGGGAAGGGCATCAACCAGACGTTTTTCCGTTTGCGCTTGATTGTTCTAACCGCGCTAACCACAGGGATGCGCATTGCCGAGGTCTTCAGCCTGACGTGGCGCGACCTGAACTACCGGGAGGAGTTGATCGCGGTCCGGGCCAGGTTCGGTACGTTCCGATGCCTCCGGAACTGGCCTCCGAGTTCAGGAAGTTCCCAGCCATTTTTGGGGAGGAGCGCATCTTTCCTCCTGTGCCGGGAGCCAAGCGCGATCGCCAGAGGGTGGATCGGAGTTTCGATACCATCCTGGAGCTGGCCGGGATCAAGGAGTTTCGCTTTCACGATCTCCGGCACACGTTCGCGAGCTGGTACATGATGAACGGCGGCGACCTCTACGAACTGGCCAAGATTCTTGGCCACGCAAACATCAAGATGACCGAACGCTACGCCAAACTGGCCAGGAGTCACATCGCCAGGACAGGGAGCACGGCACGCGAGATGTGGAAGCTGATGGATGGAGTCCTGCGGAAGCAAGCATCGGGAGCGTTTTGAATGTTCCCGTATTGTTCCCGCGATTAAAAACCCATGTTTCTGGCGATCACTAACTTGTTTAGAATGTGGTGGCCAGGGACGGAATCGAACCGCCGACGCCAGCCTTTTCAGGGCAACGATCAGCCGCTCTCATCTTATTGAGCCACTTAGCTTTCTCTCTCAAAACCACCCTCATTCCCGCCCGGTTATTGGAACACTAATGGAACAGACTTCTAGTTGATCGAGGCCGACTGAATCAACCGGCCCAAATTTTCTACTACTCGCCGCTGTGACTCTGGAACGTGCTGCTGATAAACGTCCAGCGTGGTGCTGGCCCGGCTGTGCCGCATGAGAGCCTGCGCATCCTTTATATCCGCGCCGACTATCTTCAGCCAAGTCCCGAACGATCTCCTCAGTACCTGCCAGTTCACCCAGCCGATACCAAGGGTCCTCGCTGCTGGCTTGATATGCCGAACCAGGATATTGTTATCCCGCATCGGTGCTCCCGTCAGCAACGATTGAAACACCAGATCCTCCGGCCCGGCTGATCTCACAACTCGAACTTTTCGAGTTGCAGTGCCAGCACGAACCATCACCTCTAGTGTTTTGAGCCGTTCGATCCGTTCAATCACTGCCTGATCCACGGCAACCGTGGCGTTGCTGGCATTGCTCTTGGGAGCACCCCAGTCCCCGCGCGCGTACCGCTCATCAATCGTGATCGAATCCGCATGAACGTTACGCCAGCGCAACCCGCATACTTCGCTGACGCGGAGTCCCGTATACACCGCCACAAAAACCATGGTTGCGTATGGCTCAGACATCAAAGCCATCAGCCCCTGGAACTGCTGCGGAGTGATGTAAGGCTTCGATCGACGCCCCTTGATCGGGGGCGGCAATTTTAGGCCTTCTACAGGATTCTTAACAAGCAATCCGAACTGCACCGCTGAACCGAGAGCACTCGACAGCACGTCCCGGATCTTGTCGCGCGATTCATGCGAAAGAGGCGACCCTGCCATCTTGGAGAGGTAACGTTGCACCACTAGCGGTGTTATGTCCCGCAAGCACGATTCGCCAAATGCCGGAACTAGATAGTTCTTAAGCACGCTGGCGTATCGATCCTGCGTTGTCTTTGCCATGGTCGGTAAAACGGTTGGCTTATACACGCTCTCCACGAACTCCTCAAACTTCGTACCCGATCCAACGGATATCAGCCCCTGATTCAGGGGCCGTAACATCTCTGCGGCGATCTTGCGAACTTCCCGCTCTGGCGTCGTCGCCGGTGCGAGTTTGATTCGCTTTCGTTTTCGTATCCTCCTTCCGTCTACAAACTCATCCTGCCAAGTCAGCAGGTACCACCATTTGCCCAAGCGCTGAGGCCTGGGGTCCTGAAATCTCCTGCGAGCCATCCTTTCGAAATCTCCTTTGGATGGCTTGCCGGAATTTATCTCGACCCCGACAATATCACGACCGTCGGGACCGGGTGGTAGCGGATTGGAGCCGGAGCGGAAGATACGCGAATAACCTCTGACTCCAGGCTCTCATTGATATTGACGATATACTATATACCAGATACACTTAAGCAAGTCTTTGCCGTTAGTAATGCCGATCTTATGGGACTGCGCGGACCTAAACCCGTTGATCAGAACAACTTGGAGTTCTGGTATGGAGCTTGGCTCGGGGTATTCGAGGGTATGTGCAGGGGCAGGTATATAAGGACGGACCTGGACTTCAAGGATGAACATGCACTTTGGCTCCGGCTTCTCCAAGCTACGACTCCGGAGGAAGTACGGGCGGTGTGCGCTGAATCGCAGTTCTGGTTAAGTCCGGAACGGGGTGCGACCCTCTTTCACGACGTACTTTCCCAGTACGCGGAGAGTTTCCTAGATGCCAAGCGCGATAAGCGCTGGCCCAAAACCGATCGCCCCACCAGCCGGGGCAGGCGAATTCGTTTTCTGGCCAGATCGATGGCCGGAATCAGCATGGGGATCAGCATTCGTACTGCTCAGGATCTTCTCGCCAAAAAGGAAAAAGAGAAATTGGAAGCGATTTATCGTCCGGTATGCAATTGCGGTCATCGCGAGCGGGATCACA
>Ga0207687_10001509_pt1 | contig 15952 bp, 13 predicted proteins | sample KBSM54metaG_FD_184399 | JGI IMG/M metagenome (GOLD analysis project Ga0207687, IMG submission 184399) | Miscanthus rhizosphere microbial communities from Kellogg Biological Station, Michigan, USA - KBS M5-4 metaG (SPAdes) (version 2) | ecosystem: Host-associated > Plants > Roots > Rhizosphere >...
ACGGCATTTCGCCCAGAGATGGCCGCGCATGGCCGCTACGGACTCCCCTGCCCGCGCTGCGGCGCCAAGATCCAGCGTATCCGCTACGCGTCGAATGAGACCAACTATTGCGCCGTCTGCCAGACCGGGGGACACCTTCTAGCCGATCGAGCTCTGAGCCGCCTGCTCGGGAAGGATTGGCCGCGCACCCTCGAAGAGCTGGAAGAACTTCATTTGCGCGCTCGATAGACGCTGACGGTCGCACGGGCCGTTCCGGTAACGGTGAGCATCGTACGTCGAGGAAGCCGCACTGGCTCCTTGAGGATGTAGGGTGTCGGCCAGTCGAGTGGGATGTCCTTCGCGAAGAGTAATACTTCTGTTCCGCCGTCGGGCTTGCGCGCGGATACTTCAATCGATTTCACGCCAGCTTGAATTTCCGGCCGCAAAGCGACGACAAACGTATCCGCATCCAGACGAGTCTTCTTTTCGAGAACCACATCGGAGACCAAATCCGTCGGCTGATCGGCGAAAAATAAGCCCAACGTCCCGCGCTCAGCGACGCGTTCCTTGACCCCGCGATAGTGGATCTCGGCGACAACATGCGAACCCGCTGGCAGCCGGTACGCCGTGCCCTTCGGGAGGCTCAAGAATCCGTACCAAGGAGTCCAGCTACCGATCCACTGACCCGTTTCCTGAACCGTGAAAAACGCCGCACGGACCACGCGACGATCGCTAGGCATAAATTCCAGCGCGCGTAGGCGGCGCTCCGAAGTAAGTCCGAGATCGATCACCGTGCGTTTCACAACGTCGGCCTGTCGCTCGATGGTGTTCGCGGGCAGCTGCCGCTTCAACTGCGGCTCACCCAACTGCCACGTCCCAAAATCCGTATGCGCCTGCACATCTTTGGGCCGTGCCGCGCCTGGAGTCGCCGTGTTCGTGAAAATGGTTCCCGCGTTGCGAGGACCAAGACCCTCCACCCAGGAGATGATGAACTGCGTCTCGCGCAGCGTAAGGCTATTTTCGTTGGCGAACTGGCCGTATCCGGAAACCGCAGCCCACGGCGGCATGTGACGAGCGATCACATCCGCGCGGATCGGTCGCTTCTGGAGCCAAGTCTGCTCATAAGTCATCAGCGGAAACGACGGACCATTCTCGGTGTGGCACATCACGCAATGCTTATCGAGGATCCGCACGATTTCGCGATCGAACAGAACGGTGGTCGTCAGCGTCTCGTGAGAAAGTCCAACCGCCGTGAAAGCAATCAAAATCGCGACCAATCTTCTCACGGTTCCATCACCTTGAACGTGAATGCAAACGTGTGGACCTTGTCATTCCGGCGGAATTGCGTCCAGGCGCGATAATTGCCGGGCTTCGGCATCAGACCTTCGAACGTCACATCCGGTCCGCCCCGCAGCTTCTCGAGGTCGGCTCCCGGCGGGATCAGGAACACCGGCGGGCCGCCATCGTCATCCGGCATCGCCAGGATATCCAGCGGATGGGAATGCACGTAATCCACCATGTCTTCGCTCATGATCAGCGTGTGGCCGAACGCGCCGAGGTACGTCTGCAGATCAGTAATCGGACGGCCGGTGGCGGTATCAGTCAGGTGGTAGTTGAGATGGCAGTATAGGCCGACGATACAAGTCTGCGGATCGTAGACGACGGTCGCCGTGATATCGTCGACGGCTTTCGAGAGCTTCGTATCGGGAACCAGGTGAGCGCTGCCGGATTCCAGATCGCCCGAATAACCCGCGGTAACCAGCGGCCGCGCGATAAATTGCGGCGCTCCGCCGCTCGGCATGAAATCGGACAGGATCTTGTAATAGCCGGGCTTGGGAAGCGTCACGTCGATGGTCCAGGTGCCGTCGGGCCCCTCTTCCGGATGGATGTGCTGAAAATACTCCATGTCCTGGCTGATCACGAATAGGTGATATTGCTTCTCGTGCACCACCTCGAACTTCTTGACCTGTTCGCCGGTGCCGGGATGAAAGATCTTGAACCGCATCTGGAATTTCTGGCCGGGCTTCACCACGGCGGGTTCGGTACGGAAATCGAAGTTGTAATCGCGAACATCGAAAGGCGCGGCGCGAACCAGATCCATCCCGCAGCGAGGACACTTGCCGGTGGCGTCCATCGTGTAATCGGGATGCATCGGACAGACCCAGGCGGTTTCTTGTTCCGGTGCAGAGCCTTGAAAGAAGCCGATCGCGGTAGAGGACCCTAGCAGGGCCACGACCAGTACGACCAGCACTGCAAGTAGTGTTCGCTTTGCCATGCCGCTTACTATCGTTTCATTTTTTCGCGTTTTTTTGGGAAACCAAATCCTGGCAGCCCAGTATTCCTATTCGATGAGTAACCTCTGGGCCGACATCCGGTACGCCTTCCGTTCGCTCTACAAAGCTCCTATGTTCGCGACTGTGGCCGTGCTCTCCCTGGCTCTGGGCATTGGCGCGAACACCGCCATTTTCAGCCTGCTGGATCAGGTTCTCCTGCGGTTACTGCCGGTCAAGAATCCCAAGGAGCTGGTGCTCTTCGTCATGCGCGGCCAGCATTACGGAGGTAACTGGGGCCCGAATGCCGTGTCATATCCCATGTACCGGGATTTCCAGGACCACAACGAAGTATTCTCGGCGATGTTCGCCCGCTTTTCCTTCAACGGCAGCTTCACCGCCGACGGCGCTACCGACCGGGTTCAAGCCGAGTTGGTCTCGGGCACTTATTTCCCTACCTTGGGCGTGGGAGCCGCCATGGGACGAACCTTTACGCCCGACGACGACAAGACCCCTAGCGGCCATCCGATCGTGGTCCTGAGCTACAGCTTTTGGGAAACGCACTTCGCAAGGGATCCCAAGGTTCTGGGGAAGAGCGTCCTGGTGAACAATATGCCGATGACCATCGTCGGCGTCGCGCAACCCGAGTTCTACGGCATCGATCTCGCCAATGCCGCGCAAATGTTCGTTCCGATCATGATGCAGCCCGACGTACTTCCCTTCAATAAGACGTTCCTCACGAATCGCCGGACTCGCTGGGTGAATGCGTTCGGGCGGCTGAAGCCGGGTGTCAGTCAAACGCAGGCTCAGGCTTCTCTACAGCCCTTCATGCATTCAATCCTCGAGATGGAAGTGCGCGAGCCGGCATTCCGCACCGCGTCGGAACTCGTTCGGGAACAGTTCCTGAAATGCTACATGGATCTGGTACCCGGCTCGCAGGGCCGTTCGTTTGTGCGGCAGCAGCTTCAAGCGCCTCTGTGGGTGCTGATGGCGATCACCGGGACGGTCTTGCTGATCGCCTGCGCGAATTTGGCCAATCTACTATTGGCCAGGGCCGCGGGACGAGAGAGGGAGGTCGCCGTACGTCTGGCCATCGGCGCCGGCCGCTGGCGAATCGTAAAACAGCTTTTGACGGAGAGTCTTCTGCTGGCTGCATTGGGAGGGATCGCAGGCACAGGCATCGCTTTCGCAGCCGACAAAATCCTGCTGGCCGCATTCGTGCCAACCGACTCACAGGGATTAAAGATCTCGACCACGCCGGACTTCCGGGTGCTGCTGTTCACATTTGGACTGACCCTGGTCACAGGCTTACTCTTCGGCCTGTTCCCGGCCCTGCGGACGACCAAACCCGACATTGCACCGACATTGAAGGACCAGGCTGGCGCGGTCGTCGGCGGCGGTAATGTCAAACTCCGCAAGGCGCTGGTAGCGTCGCAGGTCATGTTATCCCTTCTACTACTGGTGGGCGCCGGGCTGTTCTTGAAGAGCTTGAGCAATCTGAGGAACCTGGGGCCCGGGTTCCCTGTGGAGCGGCTCATCGGGGTCAACCTGGATCCTACGCTCATCGGTTACACCCCTCAGAGAACCAAGCTGTTCTATCAGCAACTAACCGAGAACGTGCGAACGCTTCCCGGCGTCCAATCCGTGGGACTGGCTGCCGTGCGTATTTTGAAGAACAACGAGTGGGATAACTGGGTGACAATCGAAGGCTACACACCGAAGCCGGGCGACCGTCCCGACGCGTTCATGAATTCCGTCAGCCCGGGGTACTTCGCAACCATGGGCGTCCCTATCATGGCTGGACGTGACTTTACGGCGCAGGACACCGGCGAGGTGTTGCACAGGGAACCCGACAACTGGTCACCAACCAGGATCATGGTCAACGAATCGTTCGTGAAGCGCTATTTCAACGGCCGTAACGCCCTCGGCCGCCACGTCGGATTTGGAATCGACCCCGGCACGAAGACCGATATGGAGATCATCGGTGTCGTGAAGGACATCAAGTATATGAATCTCCGCAACGAGGTTCCAGATCAGGCGTTCTTGCCTTATCTGTCCTCCCGCAACCAGGGCGGCATGACCGTATTCGTCCGAACGGCCGCGGACCCCGACACCATGTTCCCAATCTTGCGTGCGAAGATCCGCGAGCTGGATGCAAGCTTGCCCGTCTACGGCATGCGTACGGTCCAGGAGGATCTGAACGACACTCTGGTTACGGAGCGCATGACCGCGAACCTGTCAGCGGTTTTTGGATTCCTCGCGACTCTGCTTGCCGTCGTCGGGCTCTACGGAGTGATGGCGTATTCCGTCGCACGCCGGACGCGGGAGATCGGCATCCGCATGGCCCTTGGAGCACTGGAAGGCGGAGTCGTCTGGATGGTGATGAAGGAGGTCCTCATCCTCGTGATCCTGGGAGTCGCCGCTGCGTTACCCGCCGCGTTCGGACTTACGCGCTTGGTGCGCGCTCAGCTCTACGGCGTTGCTCCTAACGATCCTTGGACCATGGTGATCGCTACGATTGGCCTGGTTCTAGTCGCGTGTGCGGCGGGATACGTCCCAGCGCTCCGCGCCAGCCGCGTCGATCCCATTCGGGCGTTGCGATACGAGTGATGCAGTCAACTGGCGCGTTTGGCCGCCCGTTCAATCGCGTCCAGGATTAACTGTTTGGAGCTCTCCACATTCACCCATTGACCGATGTGGGTCCATTTGCCCGGCTCCAGATCCTTGTAGTGATTGAAGAAGTGCGCGATCTGCTCGCGCATAATTTCAGGCAGATCGAGGTACGACTCAATACCGGTATAGAACGGGTGCAGATCGTCCACCGGCACGGCGATGATCTTCTCATCAAGGCCAGCTTGGTCTTCCATCAGCAGAGCCCCCACGGGACGGCAGCGAACCACGGCGCCGGATACGACCGCTACGGGCGCAATCACCAGCACGTCAATCGGATCGCCGTCCTGGGACAACGTTTGCGGAATGAAACCGTAGTTGCCGGGGTAAAACATCGCGGTGTGGAGGAATCGATCGACGAACATCGCGCCCGAGGATTTATCCAGCTCGTACTTAACGGGCGTGCCTCCGACCGGTATCTCGATAATCGCGTGCAGATCCGATGGCGGATTTCTGCCGGCACTGATCTTTGTAACGTCCATTAGCGATCAATTGTCTTTGGGCTTTGCGCCGACTCGAACACAAAGTTTGACACCGGGATCTTCTGCGGTTCCAATCGGAGGCCGAGCTGTTCCTGCAAGGCAGTAAACAGCGACGGACCGGCCACTTCATCCCAGAAGAGTTTGAAGTCGTAAACGCCATTCAAGCCAGTCTGATCTCGGATCGGCCCGGGTGTAAATCCCGAGAGCATGTCCGCTAACATCTGCATCGAGTACTTGCGAGCCGTAAGATTAATCGGTTCGCCCGGAACTGGCTTCAAGGACGCACCGAAAGAGGTTGAACCTTCATCGCTCTTCGATTCCTGAAGTTTTGGTCCGTTTTTCGCGACCACCAGCCCGAATCCAGGCATATCCACATTCTCGCGGTGGAACTTTAGTTTGAAGCGATCTACCAACAGTGCCTGCAGCATCGCGAGAAGCTGCGCCTCGGTCGCTTTCGTTGGATCCTCGGCCTTCGCCTCGATCGTGAACCGCTCATATCCTCCAATGACCCAGTCCGGCGCGCCCTTAATCAAGCCAATCGATCGCAGGCTGTAGGCAATGCCGATCAGGTGACTCAGCCGGCCGTCCGTGATCACGCATCGGCCCAGCGGAGGCGCCGCCGTCGTCTCACGGGGACTGTACTTGGAATCGATTCCGTGGCAGCCGCCTCTGACGCCATTGAATCCTGAGGTGCTCGGCTTCACGGAAGCAACCTCAAACTCAAGCGGCTGTGGCGGCGACTGGGCTCGAGTCAATCCGGCCGCGCCAATCAGGATTACAAACGTTAGCCGCTGCATGACTGCCTCCGTTCTGTTTTCCAGAATACCGGTTCTTGTCCGGGTCTGCCGTTTGGCCTACTGTAGAAGAATGCTGGACATCCCACCGACCACCAAGGGACGCGGCCGCAGGGTCAGGAAAAACCTGAGGCAAGGGATGGGTCTGGCCTGGACCGCCTCGCCAAGCTCGCTGATCCGCTATTCCATCTTGGGGATGCTGAGCGCGGCGATGCCTCCCATCGCCGTCTATCTGGGCGCGACGCTGGTCAATCGCATCGCCGAAGCGCGCCTGCATTCGCTTCAATTCCGCGACCTGGTTCCGATCCTTCTCGGATTGTGGCTGGCCACCGCCGTGCAGCGCGCCGTGGGCGCCTACATGGGCTACGGACGGAATCTGTTCGTCCGCCGCGTGCAGCTCGAAGCCGAGCGTCGATTGCTCGCGCAAGCGTCCAAGGTCGACATCGGCCACTTCGATAATTCCGATTGGCACGATCGTCTGGCGCGTGCCAAGCGCGACGTCTCCTGGAGGCCCGGCGACCTCACCTGGTCCGTGCTGGGACTTTCGGGCAACATCGTGACGGTCATCCTCATGGCGGGACTTCTCGCCAGCCTGCACTGGGTGCTGGTCGTACTCGCACTGGCTGCCGCCGGACTTTCGCTGGCGCTCGAACGTCGCGTGACCTCGCGCCTCTACGAATACTTTTACAAAGAAACGCCCGAAGAACGCGAACGCGAGTATCTCGGCGATCTCCTCGTCCAACCGCGCTCGACCAAGGAAATCCGGGCCTACGTTCTCGCCGACTACCTACTCGGCAGGCACGGCAAACTGTCCGAGGATCTATTCAAGCAGCGCGAGCTGATGTACCGGTCGGCCACTCGCATTTCGATGCTGACCGGCCTCGTCGGCGGGACCACTCTTGCGCTGGCCTACGTGTTTCTGGCTGTTCGCGGCGTAGCGGGCACCATCGATCCTGGAGGCGTGGTGCTGGTGATCGGCGCATTCACCGCGGTCTCGGGGACCCTGGGACAGATTTCGAGTACCTTCGTGGCGGTGGACCAGCACACCACGTTCCTCGACGACTACTTCTCATTCTTGTCCATAGGTTCGCTGGTACCGGTGCCGGCCGAGCCGCATCCCGAGCCCGCTTGGCATAGCGCGATTAGCGCTGCCGGAATCGAGTTTGACAATGTCACCTTTACTTATCCCGGTGGCACCGAACCGGCCGTAGCGGGGTTGAAACTGCACATGCGCCCTGGGGAGCTCATCGCCCTGGTCGGCGAGAATGGAGCCGGAAAGAGTACGCTCGTCCGGCTTCTGCTTCGTTTTTACGATCCGGATCAAGGCTCGGTTCGCGTGGGCGGCGTCGACCTGAAAAATCTGGATCCGGCAGTTCTTCGCAGCCGCATCGGGGTGCTATTTCAAGACTATGTGAGCTACGAACTCTCGGTCCGCGAAAATGTCGTGATGGGCCGTCCGAATGGCGAAGTGCACGATAAAGCAAACGACGAGAAGGTCATGGAGGCTCTTCGCAACGCCCGCAGCGACTGGCTGCTGACGAAAATGCCTCGCGGTCTGGATTCCAAGGTCGGAAGACTCTTCGAAGGCGGCCACGATCTTTCTGGCGGCGAATGGCAGCGGCTCGCTTTGGCTCGCATTATGTACCGCGATGCCGATATCTGGATTCTGGACGAGCCGACGTCGTCGCTCGATCCCGAGGCCGAAGCCGCGATCTTTGCCGAGCTGAAAGAGAATCTCAAGGGGCGGATCGGCATCGTGATCTCACACCGCTTCTCCACCGTGCGCATCGCCGACCGCATCGCGGTGATCGCCGATGGGCATGTCACGGAACTGGGCACCCACCAGGAATTGCTGCAAGCCGAAGGGCGCTATGCGCAGCTTTTCGAGCTGCAGGCCGCCGGGTATCGCTGATGTCCATCTGATAAACTTCACCGCATGGCGGTCATCGTTGCCTCCACTAAACTGAGTGACGACGAATTCCTCGCTGCGTTCACCAGCTGCGTGCTGCCTTCCTCTTTGTTCCGTCATGGAGATCACCTGCGGTTCGCATGGCTTATGCTCCACAGGAAGCCGTTCGATGAAGCTCTCACGCTGATCCGCGAGGGCATTCAGCGATTCGCCGCGCATCACGGCGCGTCTCACATTTACCACGAGACGCTCACCACAGCTTGGGTAAAGCTGCTGGCAACTCATCGGGAAGCCAGCTTCGAGGAATTCATCCTGAGCAATGAACGCCTCCTCAATCTGGAATTGCTGCATCGCTTCTGGACTCCAGCTGTTCTCGAGAGCGAAGCAGCAAAACTAGGCTGGGTACCTCCCGATAAAAAGGCTCTTCCGGCTATTTAGTCGGCGCACCCGCGGGCTTGGCCCGTGAGTCGGTGAGCGCCGAAGCCGCTCCCGCCTCCTTCTGAATTTCCTGCAACCCGCCCGGCAGGGAACCCGCGTAAAGATACAAAACTAAATCCCGCTTCACCGCGGTGAGCGGATACTCCAGAACGGATTTCTTCGCCAGCCCGTCCGATATTTCGGCGTAGATGGCAGTGCGCCGCGTTTCCATCGCCAAAGCGATCACCTGGTACGTCTGTTGCGCAAAAACGTTGTTGTTGACCGACAGGTTGATGCCGGTAACAGCCGTTCCCAATGCGCCAAACAGAGTCTTGGCGGCCGTTCTTCCGGCGATTGCGACAGCCGTGGTCATCCCTAGGCTGGCGGCGTCACCGGTAATGGCGATCGCCCCTTTTCCAGAGTAGAGATTCGCGGAATAGACGTTGTACAAATCATCTACTAAGCCCATCAGTCCCCAGGCGATGTCGTTGCGCGCGGCTTGCGCCAGCCGCTGTTTCGCATCATCCGTGATGGCGGGAGCGTTGGCGCTGTATGCGGCAATATCGTTATCGTATTCCTTCTGCGAATAAATGTACGGCAGCCGTGGCCTGGCAGGAAGCGCCAGCGACCTCCCGTATTTCCTGCAGCCTGCGGTAGTGAACAGAGCAGCCGCGATGGCAACAACCGCGGCCGTCTTAATTATGGCGATCAAGTTCGAGTGCTCCCGGCTAAAGTGTAGATCGCTCTGTCAAGGGCGCCGGGCAGTCTGGCAGATTAATTGCATGAATCTGTTTGGCTATGTGGAACCGATTCCTCGTCAGAATCGTCCTCACGGGACTGGCGTCCAGCACGCAACTAGTACTGGCGGATTCAGTGGATGCGAAGGCCGCCGCCAAGCCCAATGGCAACCAGCTCATGGCCCAATCCGTCAAGGTCACGGAACGAAATTGGGCCCAGGCTCCCAAGTATTCCTTTACACGCACCGAGATAAATACCAAGGGCTCCTCGAAGCCAGTTCAAAAAACAGCAGAAGTTTTGATGATCGATGGCTCTCCCTATTCGAGACTCATCGCGCTGGACGGACGGCCGCTAACCGCTCAGGAGGCCCGCGAACAAGAGCAGAAGCTCCGCCAGGAGATGTCCAAACGCGCCGCTGAATCGCCCAGGCAACGCCGCTCGCGGATCGGCAAATATAATGAGGAACGAAATCACGACCACCGGATCTTGCTCGAACTGACTAACGCGTTTGACTACACGGTGAGCGGCGAACAACGTATGAATGGCCGTGATACGTGGGTTCTGCACGGTGTACTGAAGCCCGGTTATGTCCCCAAGAATCGCGAAGGAAAGGTTCTCGCGGGCATGGATGTCAGGTTCTGGATCGATAAGGAAACCCTGCAATGGCCGCGCGTGGAAGCTGAAGTCAAGAAACCGGTGTCCATGTATCTGGTGGGAACCGTCCATCCTGGCACCAGATTCGTCCTGGAACAAGAGGTGGTCTCCGCGACTCTCTGGTTGCCCAAGACCTTCAGGATTCAGGTGAATGCAACTGCGTTGGGTTTCGTCAACCGCGATTCTTCCAGTGAGGAAACGTACGCAAACTATAGGCTTGCCGAGTAGGATCTACTAAACGGACCGCGTCCCGCGGAACAGGTGCAAAACCAGCGAAATGACAGCCACGATTAAAAGCAGGTGAATGAGACCGCCCGCCAGGTGAAACGCTAGCCAGCCGGTGACCCAAACGGCCAGCAGGACGAAGAACAAAACCAAAAAGACGAAGTCTCGTATCACATGAAGTAGATCGCTCTGAGCCCGAAAGGTTTCGCGGTAATTCTCAGCGATGTGGACTCGTCGCGTTGCCTTCGTAGGTCCCTGTACCGGGACCCGGCAATTCGCTGGCTCGAGGCCCGGTGTACCTCGCGACATGCAGCCCGGTCTTGTTATCCACCCAGTAAATCAATCCGTCCTTGAACACCGGATACGTCCTGACGATCCCGTGCGGAAGCGTCAGCGCGTAACCCACCTCGCGCGGCGTCTGCGGGATAGAGATATCGATCACGCGCAGGCCGTGACCGTACCAGGTGTTGAACACCAGGTTCTTGAACACCGTCGGGTTGTGATTCTGCTGCGCCACCTGCTGCCGGCGCGTTTGACCGTCAGGCTCGGTGACGGCCTGGCTGAGGCACTCGTCGAGTTGATTGTCGGGAATCGAAAACGCCCCCACCATGATTGGCGTGATCTCCGATTCCACCGAAATCATTCGGGCGTAATTCAGCGGACACCCGCCGTTCTCATCGGTCACCCACACGTACGCCGGACGACCCTTAGTATTCCCTTTCACCTGAGCGGGCCGATTCGGAACGAATACGGCGCTGTGCGTTCCGGTGGGCGTGGCGTTCACGGGCGGATAGACGTCGAAACGCGAGCGTGTCAGCAGCACCAGATAACGTTCCGCTTTCGCCTGCGCGGGTGCGCTGGACGCCAGGTACGCCTTGAGCCCTGGATCGTTATTCACCACCATATGGATGCAATCGTTCGCCAGTGCCGGCAGCTTCGCCGCGTCTATCGACCCGCCGTCCGTGACGATGGTCGACCGTTGGTTGCATCCGGCCGTGCCCGCGGCAAGTTCGGCATTCCGATGATGTGCCACAGCCTCCGAATCGAGCACGTAGAATCCCGCCGTGGTGCCGGCAACGTAGACCCGCTCGCCATCATCGGTGACCGACGATGAGTGAAAACGGTTCTGCTCGTTGTTCTGGAAGTTCCCCCCGCGTCCGAGGAGATTCTTAGAATCGCTGAAATCCAGAAAGCGTCCGTCTGAGAACAATCCCGTGGCGTCGGGCTTCTCATTCACCGGCGGCCCGCCCACTTCCTGCAAGGTAAAACTCGCTAGCGCCTTGGCTTTGGGCAACATCTCCCCGGTGTCTTCGTCCGTCACTGCCAGCGCGGTAAAGTCGGGCGTCTTCAAACCAGGATGATCCGGATCCGGCAGTCCCGACGTCCAATTGGTCATGTAGACCAGCACGCGATTCGAATTGGCCGGATCGTGCCACAAAAAGAATTCGTGCGATTGTCCGCCGAAATCCGTGATCTCGCTTTTCGCGGTCGGCAGACAGGTGTTCATGTCGATGCGATACGTCTCCATGCGCCCGATGGTGTTGGTCCCGGCGTTGCGTACCATGATGTAGCGGTCCTCGCCGCGCGAGTTTTTGTAAACCAGCGAACGAAGCTCACGATCGTCGAATCCCTGATTGCCTTCGAACATGGCGGGAATCTCGCCCACTTGCACCGGAGGCTGCTTGATGGGATCGGGCTGAATCTTGAATATGTTGATCGCATGCTTCTTGCCTGCGCCGTTCTGATGACCGGTGAAGATGCAATTGCCCGCAATGCCCAGACCTCGCCCGTCTCCCCCGGCGTCCAGATCGCCGCCTTTCCACGCGCCTGTGGCCGAATCCTTGACCGAGGGCACGGTGATCACCCAATGCAGCGGCTCGATATTCCTGAACAAATGCAGCTCTTTTTCGAGCTTGGCGACACCCGCCCGCGCGTCTTCCTCGGATGAGGTTGGATCCAGCTTGCCATCACGATTGACCCTCACAGACGGCATCTGACCGATGGGGGTATCGAAAGTCGAAGGCTGGCAGCCCGCGGGATCTTTCGAATAGTCGACGCACTGGGCGGCCGCGGCCCCGGCAGCGAGAATCAGCACTACCCCGCAGAAGTAATTTGCCATTGCATGATTTTACTCCGATCCGAACCGCAGTATGATTGATCGCATGAAGTCCAGCGATGTCTCGCGTCGGGAACTCATTCAAAGTGCCGCGTTCGTGCCATTAGCGGCGCTTTTGTCGTCAGCGCAACAGACTCCGCAGGCCGCTCTGACGCCATCACAGATGAAGACCCTGGTCGCCTTCATCGACCGCTTGATCCCATCCGACGAACTGGGCCCGGGCGCCGTTGCATCGGGCGTGCAAATCTACATCGACCGTGTCCTGGCTGGGCCAAATGCAAGCGAGAAGGACACCTTCATCCAGGGCCTAGAAGCGGTCGACGCTTACGCCAAAAGAGCGCACGGCGCACCGCTCGCCGAACTGTCGGCGGAGAAACGCGACCAGGTGCTCAACGAAATGATTGATAGTCCCTTCTTCAATCGCGCCCGACGCCTGACGCTCGAAGGCATGTTCAGCGATCCCTACTACGGCGGCAACAAGAATTTCGCAGGCTGGGATCTAATTCGTTATCCCGGTCCGCGCCCCGCGGTGGCCGCCGAGGATCAAGCCATGAACGTCGACATCAAGCCCTATCGGGTGTCGGCTTACGGATCCAAGTATGGCCATTAATCTCAAGCCCGTCGACGTCGTGGTGATCGGTCTGGGAGCAGCCGGCGGCGTCGCGGTGCTTCCCCTGGCTCGTGCGGGACTCAACGTCGCGGGGATCGAAGCCGGCACATGGATGGATCCGCACCGCGATTTCCACGCTGACGAGGTTTACAACAATGTGCGCCGCCTGGTGAGCAGCTCGCCCAAGGCCCAGCGTGAATGCCCGACGGTCCGCGCGACTCCTTCGCAGCAGGCGAGATCCGCCGGAGTTCATCCGATGATGAACGCGATCGGTGGGACGTCGATTCACTACTGGGCGCAGAGCTGGCGTCTGAAGCCCTGGGATTTCCGGACACGCTCGGAGTCCATCCGCCGCTACGGTCCCAATTCGATTCCCGCCGGATCCACACTCGAAGACTGGCCGGTCACCTATGACGACCTGGAGCCGTACTACGACATCATCGAGCAGGAAGTGGGTGTCAGCGGGAAGGCGGGCAATATTCAGGGCCACATCGATTCCACGGGAAATGTGTTCGAAGGTCCCCGGCAGCGCGAGTATCCCATGCCTCCGCTACGCGGCGCAGGATTCACCGATCACATGATGGACGCGGCCCGGCAGTTGGGATGGAAGCCCTTCCGTCCGCCGGCGGCCGTCAATTCACAACCGTATCGAGGCCGAAACCCGTGCGTATTTCATGGCTATTGCAGCGCCGGAGGATGCCATGTGGGCGCCAAGAACTCGACGGCCACAACCACGATTCCCGAAGGCGTGCGCACCAAGAACCTGACTATCTTCGATAGAGCTCAGGTCACGCGCATCATTACGGATGCCAACGGCCGCACCACCGGCGTCAACTACATTCGCGATCGCAAGGAATATTTTCAGCCGGGCAAGATCGTGCTGCTGGCGGGCTATACCTACGAAAACTCGCGCCTGCTGCTGCTCTCGAAATCCAAGGCGTATCCTAACGGGCTTTCAAACAATCACGGCCAAGTCGGCCGGCATTATTTCGGACATTGGATCAGCAACGTCAGCGCGCTGTTCCCTTCCGATATCAACGTCTGGTACGGACTACCCGCTCAGGGCGCGACGGTCGACGAGTGGGCCGACGATTCCTTCGACCATGCGGGGCTCGGCTTCATCGGCGGTGCCAGCCTGCACGTCTACACCGAGCGGCATCCTATCGACGCCGCGGCCATGAGTACCTACGGCCGTGCACCGCTGTTCGGGTCGGCCTGGAAGAAGTTTGTGCATGAAAACGCCGGACGCGTCGCGTCCACCTATCTGCAAACCAACACCTTTCCGTACGAAACAACCTTCCTGGATCTGGACACGGAAGTCCGCGATCCCCTCGGCGATCCCGTGTGCCGCATCACCTCCGGCGGCGTGCGGGAGAACGAGCAGCGCGCGCTGCAACACGCCCAAAACAAGATGGAGCAGTGGTTCCGCGCGGCCGGCGCGATCGAAGTCACCAAACCTCCAGCCAACGGACCAGGCATCAGCACGCACGCCTACGGCGGCACTCGTATGGGTGCGAATCCTGAGACCAATGTTGTCGACCCCTGGGGTTTTTCGCACGAAGCTCCCAACCTGGGCATCCTGGGGGCGTCGGTAATGGGCTCGAGTGGCGCGCGCAATCCGACGCTTACCCTTCAAGCGCTCGCCTGGCGGACAGCCGAGCATTTGGTGAAGAACTGGAAATCGCTCGCTGGGTAAGGCATCGAGCCGGGTGCATGCGCTAAAATTGGTCCACGTGGCGGGCTGGCGGAACTGGCAGACGCAGACGGCTCAAAATCGTCCGACCGCAAGGTCATGGGGGTTCAAGTCCCTCGCCCGCTACCACTTTAGATCTCTGCGATGCGCTTTTTTCGCTCTCTCCTACCGCATCGCCCTGTCACGACCCAGCCGCCATACCGGATAGCACAGCATCCGGTTTTTGAGAAGTTCTCTCCTTACTCGGGCAAAGTTCCCGAGAGTTCCCAGACAGATTACTTGGGAACGCGCACTCGCTGCGAGTTCGTTGCGGACACTGCGCCATCCCCATCCGAGGTCCAGATGGGCCCTCCACCGGTGGATGGAGAATACTTCGAATGGATCGACGTTCTGGAGTCGGTTGCCTTGGCGCGGGATCGCTACACCATGTTGGAATTGGGCGCTGGATACGGGCGCTGGGCGGTGCGGGCGGCGGCCGCGGTCAGGCAGCGTGGAATTCGTGAATGTCATCTGATCGCCGTGGAAGCGGATCCGGTGCACTTCACATGGCTGCAGCAACATTTTTGCGATAACGGTCTGGATCCTGGCCAGCACACGCTCATCCACGGCGCCATAGGCGATCAGCCCGGCAAGATTCTTTTCTATTGCCAGATGCCGGGGAGACAGGATCGGGCTGACCAGTGGTATGGCCAATTCATCACCAGGTCCAATGAAGAGCTACAGACCAAGGCACAGGAATTCTATGCGGGCTTCCCCGTAATCGAGCACAAGAGCGGGTGGAAATCCATTGAGGTTCAAGCCGTCACGCTCCGCGACCTGCTCCAGGATCTGGATCGCGTCGACTTGATTGATATGGACGTTCAGGGCGAGGAATTGAACATCGTTCGATCCGCGATCGATGACCTGGATCGCAAAGTGTGCCGCCTGCACATTGGCACTCATACCCACCACATCGAGAAAGGCCTGAGAAAGACGCTAAGACGCCACGGTTGGATTTGTCACTTCGACTACCCCGTTCAATCCGAAGCGGAAACAGAGTTTGGGCCGATCCGCTTCGATGATGGCGTCCAAAGCTGGATCAATCCTCGACTTCAGAACGAAGTTCCCAGATAGAATCCAAGTGGGATCGTCACCCCTGGGTTTTGCGGAAACAGATTGCCGTTGGAATAATGCGCGATCCGGACTTCAGCGGTAACTCTTCTTTTCTTCCCCAACAAGACTCCGCCGCTCATGAAATCCTGAAACGTGAACCGTTTCCCCGTGTCCTCACCGTCGATCGCCGTCCTGGTGATCAGCGCCGGCCCGGCGAGCGAATAACTCAAATACAACTCCACCGGATTCGTACGAAGCGCAATAAATCGAGCCGCGGGATACACGGCAGCGGTATAAAATCTC
>Ga0207687_10001514_pt1 | contig 15926 bp, 16 predicted proteins | sample KBSM54metaG_FD_184399 | JGI IMG/M metagenome (GOLD analysis project Ga0207687, IMG submission 184399) | Miscanthus rhizosphere microbial communities from Kellogg Biological Station, Michigan, USA - KBS M5-4 metaG (SPAdes) (version 2) | ecosystem: Host-associated > Plants > Roots > Rhizosphere >...
GCATGCCAAGGTCGCTGATCCTCGAGCCGACGCGTGAGCTCGCCGCGCAGGTCGCCGAGAATTTCGAGAAATACGGCAAATATCACAAGCTCTCGATGGCGTTGCTGATCGGCGGCGTCTCGATGGGCGACCAGCAAAAGGCGCTCGAAAAGGGCGTCGATGTGCTGATCGCGACGCCGGGCCGCCTGATGGACCTGTTCGGGCGCGGCAAGATGTTGCTGACCGGCTGCAACCTGCTGGTGATCGACGAGGCTGACCGGATGCTCGACATGGGGTTCATCCCCGATATCGAGGAAATCTGCACCAAGCTGCCCAAGCAGCGCCAGACCCTGCTGTTCTCGGCGACGATGCCGCCGCCGATCAAGAAGCTGGCCGACAAGTTCCTGGACAACCCCAAGACGATCGAGGTGGCGCGGCCCGCGACTGCGAACGTCAACATCAAGCAATGGCTGGTGCCGGTCAGCGCCTCCAAGAAGCGCGAGAAGCTGACTGAGCTGCTCCGCGACGAGGATGTGAAGACAGCTATCATCTTCTCGAATCGCAAGACGACGGTGCGCGACCTCAACAAGGCGCTGCAGCGCCAGGGCTTCCGGTCGAGCGAAATCCATGGCGACATGGAGCAATCGCAGCGGATCGCCGAGCTCGACCGGTTCAAGGCGGGCGACGTGAATATCCTGGTGGCATCTGACGTCGCGGCGCGCGGGCTCGACATCAAGGGTGTGAGCCATGTCTTCAATTTCGACGCGCCCTGGCATCCGGACGATTATGTCCATCGCATCGGCCGCACCGGCCGCGCAGGAGCGACCGGCGTCGCCTTCACCCTGGTGACCGGGGACGATGCCGAGAATATCGCGAATATCGAGAAGCTGACTGGCCTGAAGATCGATCGCTACGAAGGCGCCGAGGATGAGCCGGCCGCCGCACCGTCGCGCGGACGCGGCCGGGCCAAGCCTGCCGCCAAGGCGAAACCGGTGGCGGCGCGCGACGAAGCGCCCGATGCCGTTGCCGAGGCCCCAGCGTCAGAGGCCGAACGGCCCGCCCGCGCGCCGAGGCCGCCGCGCGAAGCCCGTGCCCCCCGTGAAGAGCGACGGGCACGGGAAGAACGACCGGCACGCGAAGAACGGCCGGCGCGCGACAGCAGGCCGCAACGCGACGAGCGAGCCGCCCGACCGCGTCATCAGCAGGATGACGGACCCGATGAGGGCTGGAACGGGCCGTTGCCCGACTTCCTGATGGCGAAGCTGACCGATTAGAATTGTGGACGGGATCGTCGAGACGGTGCCGGTTCAATCCATCGAGACCCCGTGTGTGAATGTGTGCGCGATCGACGACGGCACCGGCTTGTGCGTCGGGTGTGGGCGCACGCTCGACGAAATCGCCGGGTGGACGAGCGGGAGTTCGGCCTGGCGGCGGAATGTGATGGCGGTGCTGCCGGAGCGGATGCGGGCGCTCTCCCTCCAGTCACCTGAAACTGAAGTTCGTTTGATAAGAATTCCGTCATGCTGAACGTGTTTCAGCATGACGCCAGCCTTATAATGGAAGAGTTCGCGCTGAGGCGCAGAGAGTATCGATGTCCTCTCTGCGCCTCAGCGCCTCTGCGCGAACTTTCTCTTCTCTGTCCCGAGCCCGAAAACCGCCGTACGGGCATCTGCGACTACCCCGCCTGCAGGTGAGGGGTGAAAGCTTTTACTCCGCTGGCATCAGCGCATTGTCCAGGTCATTGGCGCGCTTGCAGGCGTCGCGGCTCATGATGCGGCCGAGATAGTCGGTGAACGCATCGCGTTTGGGGAGGGTCCCGAACTGGGTGCCCCAGCCGATCTGCGAGCCGATATAGACGTCCGCCGCCGTGAAGCTGTCACCGGCGATATAGGGATGTGCCGAGACCGCCTTTTCGAGCGTGTCGACTGCCAGATCATAATTGCCATAGCCCGCCATGCGCTGCTGCTGCTCGGTCGGCTCGACGCCCATCGACTTGTTGGTCACCGCCTGCTCCACAGGTCCCGCCGCGTAGAACAGCCAACGATAATAGTCGGCGCGATCGGTGGTCGACGGCGCAAGCCCTGCGGCAGGGAAAGCATCGGCCAGATAGGCGCAGATCGCGGCGCACTCCGTGACGACATGGCCGTTGTGGACGATCGCCGGCACCTTCCCCATCGGATTGATCGACAGGTACGGCTCCTGCTTCATGGTCGAGGCATAATCGAGCACGACCGTTTCATAGTCAGCGCCGGTTTCCTCGAGCATCCAGCGGATGATGCGGCCGCGCGACATCGGGTTGGTGTAGAAGACAAGGTTCGACGCCATCATATTCTCTCCCGACTCGGGTGACTGAGAACATAAATGGAACACGACATGCGGACGGCGTCAAGGTCTCCCCTGACGCCGTTCATGAATCCGGTACCGGAAGGCGCGCTCAGGCGGCGCTGACGATCCGGACATTGCCGTTGCTGTGCGGCAGGCGCTTCAACTTCGGCGCGAGCCTCACCATCTCGGCGATCTGGCTGTCGCGATCCAGGCCGGCGAAATTCTTGCCGAGATCGGGCGCGACCACGAAATAGCCGGACAGCGCATAGCGGCGGGCGGTTTCCTCGGCGGTGGCATCAAGGCCATTCTCGCCGTGGAGCACGACGATGACATCGAGATTGGTCTTGCCGCGCGGCGAGGCGAAATAGCCGTCGAGAATGCGGCCGCCGGTGATCGCGAAGCGCAGATTCTTCGCCTGGAGCCGCGGATCCGTGCCAGTGGCCGCGGCGGCGGATGTGGCGAAGCCGACGAGCCCCGGACCAGCGACAGCGGACGCGACCGGCAGTGCGGCCATGCGGCGCATCATCGTGCGGCGGCCGAGCGGCGCCTGGACGAGGCTGGCGATCCCCGCCGCTACCGGCTGGTCTGTTACGTCTGTCATGATTGCCCTCCGTTGCGCCGCCCCTGATGCGGTTAGCAGAAGCGTAACCTGTCGCATTGCGGGATACAACCAGAATGGCGCGGCTTTTTTAGCGAAACTTGTGCCGAGATGGGCATGGCAGATGGCGATGCACTGCCACACGAGATTGGACGGCGCGTCAGGTCGCGCGGTACCACCACACGCCGTCAACCACATGCTTCACAGCCCGGCCCTCGACCTCGAGGCGGCGGAGATGGGCCAGCGCCTCGCCGGTCGCCATGCCGAGCATTTCGGGGCCGATCGCGCGGCGGAACAGGCGGCCGAAGCAATCGACCGCGCGGCGCGGCTCCGCGAGAAAAACCTCGAGCTCGTCGAGACGATCGCGGTGCTCGCGGTCCATCGCGTCGAGGCGGGTATGCAAACCCGTGAACGGATCGCCATGCCCGGGCAGGACGAGCAGATCGTGCGGTAGCAATCGGAACTTCGCGATCGAGGCGAACCACTCGCCGAGCGGATCGGACTCGGGCTCGGTCACGCCGAGCGAGACATTGGGGCTGATGCGCGGGAGCACCTGATCCCCGGCGATCAGGATGCCAGCGGTCTCGTCGAGCAGGCACGCATGTTCGGGGCTGTGGCCGGAGCCGACCACGACCCGCCAGAGATTCCCGCCAATGGTGAGGCTGCCGCCATCGACGAGCCGTTGGTAGCTGAGTGGAATCGGGGTGACGATCCGGCGGAACCCCGCCCAGCCGCTGGCGGCTGCATGGGCGATCTGCTCCTCGCTCCACCCGGCACCGCGCCTGAAGGCGAGCACTTCGTCAGGCACGGCATCGCGCGCGTCGAGCATTGTCGCGCGCAGCGTCAGCCATTCGCCGCGCGTCATCAGCAGCGGGGCCGAATGATGGGTGCACATCCAGCCGGCCAGGCCGACATGATCGGGATGGAAATGGGTGCCGATCATCCGCGTCACGGGGGTGCCGAGCAGCGGCCCACGGAAGATCGTCTTCCACGCGGCGCGGGTGTCGTCGAGGTTCATGCCGGTATCGACCAGGGCGACACCGTCCTCGTCGTCGATCAGCCAGCAATTGATGTGCTTCAGCGGGCCGGGGACGGACAGGCGCACCCAGTTGATGCCGGGTGCGATATTCATCACCGCGCCGGAGGCCGGCTCGGCGCCGCCAAAGGGATAGGTCAGCCCTTTGTGGCTGGTCGCGACGAAGCTTTCATCGGCGACAAAGGCTGCGTCGGTTCTGGAAGCGGTGGCCATCAGTTGCGGGTAGCAACGGAATTGCCGGAGCGCCAACCCCAATCTTCAGCAGACGCGCCACCGCCCGAGCGGCGGCGCGTCTGGATCAGCGGCGGAAGAGATTCTCGGCGGTCGGCTCGGCCGAGACCGGAAGCTCGCCATTTTCGGCGGCCTCGGCATCACGGGCAAGCTGGTCGCGCTGCGCGCGGAGCTCGACGATGAGTGCCTCACGGTCACCCTCGAGGCGGGTGTCGACCGGCGCTTCGATGCCGGCGGCCTTGGCTGCCTTGGCGACGGCCGCGTCGAGCTCACGCTGTGTGGTCAGGCCAAGCGTCACCGGATCCTTTGGGGTGATGTTGGCGATGTTCCAGTGGCTGCGGTCGCGGATCGCGGCGATGGTGGTGCGGGTGGTACCGATCAGATTGCCGATCGCGCCGTCCGAAATCTCCGGATGGTTGCGGATGATCCAGGCAATGCCGTCCGGCTTGTCAGAACGCTTCGAAACCGGCGTGTAGCGCGGGCCCTTGGTGCGGCGGACCTGGTCTGGGCCCTTCAGCATGACGAGGCGGTGATCGGGATCGGCCTGGCCCTTGTCGATCTCTTCCTGGGTGATCTCGTGCGCACGGACCGGATCGCGGCCGGTGAGCTTGGTCGCGGCGGTGTCGTCAGCGATCGCCTGGATTTCGAGGATGTGGAGGCCGCAGAATTCGGCGATCTGCTCAAAGCTGAGCGAGGTATTGTCGACCAGCCAGGACGCGGTCGCATGGGGCATGAGCGGCTGGGCCACTGGAAAACTCCTTAAAACGTAAAAGGGCCGCCCCTTTCGGAGCGGCCTTGGCATGATCCTGACTTAGTCCGGTTACGCGGTTGGGGCAAGCGTGGGCGATCATCGCCCTGTCGCACGCACCTTAAGCCGGGCAAGCGTCGAGAAGGCCGCAGCGACGAGTGGTTCGCTGACGTCGCCGATCGGGTGCGGTGTCGGCGCGCGAAGCACGGCCCCACTGGCGGGTCCCACCTCGATCTTCGCTGCCGCCGCGAGTGCTGCGACCGCCGGAGCCGGCGCGGTGCACATCGCGTCATAATCGATGAAATGCTGGCGGCCGCGTAGCGAGGTCGGCTGGTCGAGCAGGAAATCATGCACGCTCGTCCAGGCCGCCAGCCAATAATCGAGCGTCATCGGATCGAGCGACGCATCGGGACTGCCCGGAAGGTGGAAGGGGCGCTGGCCGGCACCGAACTCATGATGGCCGAGCCAGGTCATGAACTTCAGCCGAAAGGGATCCGACCGGTGCAGCGCGAGCGCGCGGACATGCTGGTTGAGGAGCGACGCGGCATGCTGCAGCGGATCGCGGAACGGGTGGATCAGGATCGCGGACGGCGCCGCCTCGACAAGCGCTGGGAGCCGCAGGATGTTCGCATTGTTCTTCGAAAGATATCGACTACGGCCATAACGGAGCAGGACGAGGCTCATATAGCGGCGAAACTGCTCCACCGTCTCGGGAAGCGGCGGCACTGGCTCGAGGCCGTGAGGGCGGAGAAAGCGCGTGCCCTCGAAGCATCTCCAGAACACCTCCTCGATCGCCTCGGGACTGTCGAGATCATGGGCAAGCCCGTCGCCATGTTCGCGCTCCCGGGCCGCGATCGTACGGCGGGACCGGCCGGTGAGTCGGTCCGCCCCGTTGGGAGCTAGCGGGAATGGCAGGTCGCGATAGGAGAGGGACGCGAATTCGCCAGTTCCATGGAGGATTCGCAGGATGATCGTGGTGCCGGCCCGCGCCAGGCCGCACACGAAAACGGGATTCTCGATCGGATGCTCAGCCGCCGCGCGGCGCCCGAACCTGGCATTTTCGAGATCGAACGACATCTCGAGAATGGCCGCATTCCCCATCGCGACCGCATGGAGCAGTCGATCGGCACGGCTATAGGCGCTTGCGGATTTGATATCGGACGAGTGCATAAGAGAGGCACAACAGAGGCAGGGCCAGACTGGCCTCGGGATGAATGAAAAGCGTACCGAGATGCGCGCCGTGCGCATCGCCGACGATGATGACGAGCACAATCGGCGCCGCGACCACAACAAGCAATAGCAGGCCGTGCGCCGAAGCACGAAACATGCGTACCGACAGGATCATCGCCGCGCGCTCCCGCGACGCATCCGACGCACCGCGACGCCGCATCACCCTGCTCGCACGTGCCCCGGAATGACCGAGATTCCGCATAACCGCGACGAGACGCAGCCCCCATGCCAGCTCGATCGCGATGACTATCGCCAGAAAGAGGGAGAGAACCGACATGATTACTCGTCGTTTTTTTCGGGCTCGGCGGCCGTCGGCTTCGGCGGTGGCGCGGCCTGGCGACGACGACGCAGAAAGCGTTTAACCGGATACCAGAGGATCGCAAAGAAACCGAGTGTGATCGAGCCGATGAAACCGAGCGCGACGCTGATCAACCCGAGGCCCAGCCCCGGCCCCATATAGGCATTGGCAGCCGCCGGTACGGCGAGCAACGAAAGGACCGCACCCCAGCCCGCAAGGCGCGGGGGACTCAGCCGCATCGAGCGTTCGCCGCGGCCAGGATGGCGGGACCCTGTGTTTTTGGGTCGATATAACGGCTCCAGCCCAGCTCGAGCCGGCGCCCTCCCGTGTCGGTCGAGATATACCGCCAACGGACCGTGCCGTCGGGACTCATCCGCAGCAATCGGCCATAATTGGTCTCCTCGACAAAAAGATCCCCATTTTCCATGTATGTGGCCAGGCCCTGCGTAACGGTACGAATGTCCTGAGCGGCGAACGCTGCCTCGAACGGCGATTCTGTCTTCCCCGTGGCGAAGTCATATACATAGAGACGATTGTGTTTCACCACATAATCTCCATTTGGCGCGAGCGGCCTTGGGCCGTCAGGCGCGGACTGGACGCCATTGTCGAATATGGAGATCCGATGATCGTCGAGAATATCGACATCATGCTGCATGCTCCATGGGCCCTGGCGTGACCACAGGACCCGGCCGGTCGACGGCCGATAGAGCATGATCAGCGACAGGTTGCGCAGGCTGATGAACAGATCGCCCTTCTGCCAATATGGCCCCGAGGCCAGCACCGGCTGGATGTCGTTCAAATGGAACGGATCATCGGTGTAGGGGACCGACCGCCACAGCGGCGTGAGCTGGTTGCGGGCAAGTATCGTCGCGATCGATTGGGTCCCGAAGAGGCGGCCGTCGGGCGAGATCTTTGCAATCTCGTCCTCAGAGAAGAAGTCGCCGACATGCGGAAGCGCCGATTTGAGGAGCCTGCCGGAAGACCAGATATTCCCTTCCGCGTCGAGTTCATTGGCGTGGTGAAAAATGCCGTCACGCGTCCAGAGCACGCGCCCACATGCATCGATGCGCACCTCCGGACTGGCGTCGTGGAAAATGAGGCCACCGTCCGGCATCAGCAGCGGGTGCGTCATGCGGTATCGTCTCGGCGAGTGGTTGACTGCTAGGCCATAGGACACGTCCAGATGGGAGCGATCGTTGATGCCCTTGATATCCGGCGCGTAATCCCGGACGATCTTGCCGTCGCTCAACCTGGTCAGGTCGATGACGTAGCGATTCCGTTTAAGGTCATAATGCGGAATCAGGGCGTAGCCGGGGTCGACGAAGGGCGTAGCGGGGTTGCGCCAGAACCCCGCCGGCAGATCATCCCGCTTTTCGTGCGTGACTGGCTCGGTTGGCGCGTTCGCGTATCGGACCGCGTTAACCGGTATGTCGGCAATGGCGAGCGCTGGCCGGGTAAACGCCTGAAGCCGCTGTCCGCCGCCAGCCGCGTAGCTGACAAGGCCGCCAAAACCCACCAGGAGGACGATGCCGCTCAGGACGATGCACAATACCAGCCACAGCGGTACCCTGCTGAACATGAGCTTTTCGAGATTCAACGCAACACTCCCCCCGACTATAGTCGGCTGAAGGGTCGTCCTTGCCAATTTCCGCAGTGCAGCACAAGCTGGGCGCGCCGGATTCGGGCCATTGGCGATCATTCGGATCAGGGGACTATGACGCCGGAAACCGCAGCACGTGCCTGTTCGGGAAGCCAAATCGCTGCGTTCACATGGTAATAATACGTAATGGGAATCGTTACTCAGCCGAGCGCCTGCGGGCTCCGCAAAACCGTCAGGCGGCCATCGCCTCGTCGTGCCGGGCGGATATGTCCAGGGGCACGAGTGCGCCCATAAACTGGCGGGCGCTCGCTTCCCAGGTGAAGCCCCGCCCATAAGCGGCGCAGGCGTTACGGTCCTTCTCCAGCGCGATCGAGATCGCGAGGTCCAGATCCTCAGCCATCGCGCCGACCTGATCGTTCAGCACGTCGACGGGGCCGGTAACCGGATAAGCGGCCACAGGCACACCGCAGGCAAGCGCCTCGATCATCACCAGACCGAACGTATCGGTCCGGCTGGGAAAGACGAAAACATCGGCAGCGGCATAGGCGGCGGCGAGATCGGCTCCGAAGCGCGGCCCAAGAAACTTCACCTCCGGGAATTTTGCCGTCAGCGCCGCGCGGGCGGGACCATCGCCGACGACCACTTTGGTGCCGGGATGACTGGTGGCGAGGAAAGCCTCGATATTCTTTTCGACCGCGACACGCCCGACATAGAGCTGAATCGGCCCCGGCAGTGCGGCAATCACCGGATCGGGCGCGATGTGACTGGAGAAGGTCGCCAGATCGACTCCCCTGCCCCAATGCCGGACATTGACCAGACCATGCGCGGCAAGCGTGGCCGCGATCGACGGAGTCGAGGCGAGGATCGACTGGGCCGGCGCGTGGAACCAGCGAATATAACGCCAGACCCAGTCGGGATTCATGCCGGTGCGGGCCGAAACATAGTCGGGAAACTGGGTATGATAGGCAGTCGTAAAGGGGAATTCATGGCCAAGGCACCAGCGGCGCGCGGCCAGGCAGACCGGGCCTTCAGTGGCGAGATGAATCGCCTGGGGCGCGAAATCCGAGAGCATCTTACCGACCGCACCAGTACTGGCAAAGGCGAGTCTGATCTCGGGATAGGTCGGGCATGGCACCGAATAGAAGAGATCGGGCGAAACGATCAGGACCTGATGCCTCTGGCGCTCGAGTTCGGCGCGGACGGCCTGAAGCGTCCGCACCACGCCATTCACCTGGGGCGACCACGCATCGGTCACGATCGCGATGCGCATATCGGTCAGGCCGCCAGCATCTCGATCTTCGCCCCATCTGCCCGGGCGGCGTGTCGCGCGGCGATCTCGTCGGCCCAGTGGAGCAATTCCATCCGCCCGTCGAAATGCTCGACAAGGGCGGTGCAGCCCTCGACCCAGTCGCCGTCATTATAATATTCGACGCCGCCGATGTTGCGGAACTCGGCAGTGTGGATATGCCCGCAGACGACGCCATCGACGCCCCGGGCGCCGGCTGCCTCAGCGATCACTTCCTCGTAATTGGAGATGAACTCCACCGCGTTCTTCACCTTTGCCTTCGCATGCTTCGACAGGGACCAGTAGGGCAGTTTGAAGAAGCGACGATAGGCGTTCACCCAGCGATTCAACGCCATCATGGATTCATAAGCCACATCGCCGACATGGGCGAGCCATTTATGGGTGAGGGTGATCATGTCGAATTCATCGCCATGCAGCACCAGCAGGCGACGGCCGTCCACCGTTTCGTGGATCGCCTTGCGCCGGATGATGACACCGCCGAAATCGAGCCCGGTGAACTGCCGCATCACCTCGTCATGATTGCCGGGGATGTAGATGACTTCGGTACCGCGCTTGGCGCGCTTCAGGATGCGCCAGACCACATCGTTATGCGCCTGGGGCCAGTAGAATTTCTTCTTGAGCCGCCAGCCGTCGATGATGTCGCCGACCAGATACATTTTCTCGCTGTCGACATGATCGAGAAAGTCGACCAGCATCTCGGCATTGCAGCCGCGCGTGCCGAGATGGATGTCGGATATCCAGATCGTGCGATATTGTTGCCGCGGTTCGGTCACCGCGCGTTCGGGGATTCCAGGCTTGGAACTCGCGAAGTCCGCAAAATCGGCGATGTTTCCGTCTCTCGACAGGGCATCCATCGCAATCCTGGTTACAGCGTCCATCTGCCGCAGTCCCATCAACCTCTGATGGAAGAGCGCTATGCCTTGAGTATGTTACATTTTGAATCGCCGGGCCGAAAACATTCGCCGCGATGCGCGTCTCACGCGTCGATGGGAATGTGCCCGGGAAGCGCCGCAACCCGCGCCAGCCAGGCGACAACCGCGGGATAGCGTCCGAGATCGAACCCGCCATCGTCGGCGAAATGCGTATAGGCATAGAGCGCGATATCCGCGAGCGTCAGCCGATCGCCGATGAAGAAGGGCGTACGGCCGAGATGGGCGTCCATCAGCGCAAGCGCGGCATTGCCCGCAGCTTCCTTGGCCGGAATCTGGCTGCGCTGTGCGTCGCTCAGCCCGGCCTCGCCGATAAAGAAGCGCCAGAAGCGCAAGGTCGCGACATTGGGTTCGTGATTATACTGCTCCCAGAACATCCAGTGGAGCATGTCCGCACGGTCATAGCGATCGGCCGGGATCAGCGGCGATCCGTCAGCGAGATAGAAACAGGCGGCGTTGCTCTCGGGCAGATAATCGTCGCCGATCTGAAGCACGGGAATCCGGCCATTGGCGTTGACACCGTCGAGAAAGGCGGCGGAACGGGTTTCGCCCTTCATGATATCATATTCGCGGCGCTCGATCGGGATGCCGAGATGCGCCGCGGTGAGGCGGATCTTGTAGCAATTCCCCGACTGGGCATATTCGTGCAGGACCAGACCGGACATTATCGTTCCCCCGTTGCTCGCGCCTTCTTGGCGGTGCCGTCGGGCACGTCAAATCGAATGCGGCGTGCGATCGATAAACCAGGCTTATGAGGCCGGCTCAGATCAGCCCAAGCGCCTCGCGGCGGCGCCGCAGCGCACCGAGTTCGAACAGCCCTATGCCGATCAGGCCGACCAGCCACACCCAGCCCCACATATGTTGCCAATAGGGGTAATCCCAGTCGTTCAGGGGCTTGGCGGTCGGGATCTTGACCTGTTTGAGATAATCGTCGGTCGCCTCCGCCCCGACGAATTCATAGGGCGTCTCATAATAGATGAGGTGTCCATATTCCTTGTGGGGGACAAACGGCATGCCGAGGATATCGAGTTCGCGAACCGAGTAGCCGAACCGCAAAGGGCGTGGCCGGGTGGAATCCGCGGCTATCTGAGTTGGCTCGGCCGGATCCGCATCAGGCACCCGGGCCGCCACCGCGAAGAGTGGCCGGTGATGGAGTTTGGGGATGTGCACGCCATATTCGTCGATGACGCTGGCGAAGTCGGCCGGGCCGACTCCGGGCGGCATCGGATTGCCGGGCAGCACCCAGGAACGGCTACCGATGATGAGTGGACGATCGGACAGCGCGATCACACTGACGGTTGCGAGCGCGAAAACCCCGATCAGCACGCTTCGGATCGTCTCGTCACGCTTGATCGTCGGATGTTTTCTTTCGGCCATCTTTCCCCCCGGATCAGCTGGCGGCGATGCTATCGGCTTGGCGGCGCGACGCAAGCCGCGTCTCGCGGTGGCGTCGTATCATTCCATCACCAGCACGATCTTGCCGATATGGTCGCCCGCTTCCATCCGCGCATGGGCCTGGGCCGCCTCGGCAAGCTTGTAGGTCCGGTCGATCACCGGCTTCAGCCGGCCGGCCTCGACATGCGGCCAGACATTGCGGGCAAGCTCGTCGGCGACGAGGCTCTTGAAAGCCGTGTCGCGCGGCCGGAGCGTGGAACCGGTGAGAGTCAGGCGCCGGCGCATGATCTCGAAGATCGGGATCGTCGCCTGCAACCCACCCTGCACAGCGATCGAGACATGGCGGCCATCATCGGCGAGGCATTGCATGTTGCGCGGGAGATAGTCGCCGCCGACCATGTCGAGCACTACCGCGACACCCCTGCCGCCGGTGATCGCCTTCACCTCGGCGACGAAATCCTGCGTCTTGTAGTTGATCGCGTGATCCGCGCCCAGGGCTTTCGCCGCTGCGCATTTCTCGTCCGAGCCAGCGGTGACGATGATGATCAGGCCGAACAGGTTGGCCAGGCCGATCGCCATGGTGCCGATGCCGCTGGTGCCGCCATGGACGAGCACGACATCGCCCTCGACCGCATAGCCGCGCTCGAAGAGATTGGTCCAGACCGTGAAGAGTGTCTCCGGCATCGCCGCCGCCTCGACCATCGACAACGCGCGGGGGACATGGAGGCACTGGCCATAAGGTGCGACGGCATATTCCGCATAGGCACCTCCCGAAATCAGCGCGCAGACAGGCTGGCCGAGCAGTTCGAACCGCTCCTCCGCGCCGCCGACATCGGGGCCGACCGCGACGATCGTGCCCGAGATTTCCATGCCGAGGATCGAAGGCGCGCCCGGCGGCGGCGGATACAGGCCCTTGCGCTGCATCACCTCGGGCCGGTTGACGCCAGCGGCGGCGACGCGAATCAACACCTCGCCAGGGCCGGGTCGCGGCACCGGGCGTTCGACAACGACCAGCACCTCCGGCCCACCGGGAGCCTCGGGGTCGATCGCCCGCATCACATCCGGAATATGTGTCATCGATCCGCCCCCCAAACTTGCGGATTGCCTCTGGCCCTTATTGACATCGCTGCCTACCCGGTCAACGTTCACTCTTATGGATTTGGACGAGATTCTCCCGAAAAAGGCGGGCGATCCGCTCACGGAACTGGCACGGCAGGACCTTGACCCCCTGTCGGTCGCCGAGTTGGGCGCGCGCATCGCTGCCCTGGAAGCTGAGATCGTCAGGACGCGCGGGAAAATGGAGCGCGCCGTTAATCACCGCGCAAGCGCAGACAGTTTATTCAAGCGATGAGCATCGTTGCTCCGGCATGCCGATTTGGCCGGGGTTTTTGTCAAGTGCTTGATGCGGGCGGTCTGCCTTCCGACATAGCAGGAAAGGGCCGTCCGTCGTGTCGCGGTCCGCATGGAGTAACGTAATGCCTTCTTTCGCATCCGCGCTGGAAACCACCCTTCACAAGGCGCTCGAAGCAGCATCTTCGAGGCGCCACGAATATGCGACGCTCGAGCATCTGCTGCTCGCGCTCGTCGATGACGAGCATGCCTCGAAAGTGATGACCTCCTGCGGGGTCGATCTTGGCGAGCTCAAGGCGACCGTGGCGCATTATCTCGATACCGAGCTCGAGGCGCTGAAGGTCGATGCCGCCACCGATCCGTCGCCGACATCGGGCTTCCAGCGCGTCGTGCAGCGCGCCATCCTCCACGTCCAGTCTTCCGGTCGCGACGAAGTGACCGGCGCCAATGTGCTCGTGGCGCTGTTCAGCGAGCGCGAGAGCTATGCGGTCTATTTTCTCCAGCAGCAGGACATGAGCCGTCTCGATGCCGTCAGCTTCATCTCGCACGGCGTCGGCAAGGGCGGCGCTGCCCCGGAACCCCGCGAAGTGAAGGGCGCCGAGGAGGAGAAATCCACCAAGAATGACAGCAAGGGCAAGGGCGAAAGCGCGCTCAAGCAATTCTGCGTCGACCTCAACGAGAAGGCCCGGAACGGCAAGGTCGATCCGCTGATCGGCCGCGGCCCCGAGGTCGACCGCACTGTGCAGATTCTCTGCCGCCGTTCCAAGAACAACCCGCTTTATGTGGGGGATCCCGGCGTCGGCAAGACGGCCATCGCCGAAGGGCTGGCGCGCAAGATCGTCGAGGGCAATGTACCCGAGGTGCTGCTCCCCGCCGTCATCTATTCGCTCGACATGGGCGCGCTGCTCGCCGGCACGCGCTATCGCGGCGATTTCGAGGAGCGGCTGAAGGCAGTCGTCAACGAGCTCGAAAAGCTGCCCGACGCGATCCTGTTCATCGACGAGATCCACACGGTGATCGGTGCCGGCGCGACCAGCGGCGGCGCGATGGACGCCTCGAACCTGCTCAAGCCGGCTTTGTCGGGCGGCACGATCCGTTGCATCGGCTCGACCACCTACAAGGAATTCCGCAATCACTTCGAGAAGGACCGCGCACTGCTGCGGCGCTTCCAGAAGATCGACGTCAACGAGCCGACGATCGAGGACACGATCAAGATCCTGTCCGGCCTGCGCACCGCCTTCGAGGCGCATCACTCGGTGAAATATACGCCGGATGCGATCAAGTCGGCGGTCGAACTGTCGGCGCGCTACATCAACGACCGCAAGCTGCCCGACAAGGCGATCGACGTGATCGACGAAGTCGGCGCGATGCAGATGCTGGTGCCGCTGAACAAGCGCAAGAAGACGATCACCACGCGCGAGATCGAGGCGGTGATCGCGACGATGGCGCGCATCCCGCCGAAATCCGTGTCTGCCGACGACACCAAGGCGCTCGAGACTCTCGACACGGATCTGAAGCGGGTCGTGTTCGGGCAGAATGCCGCGATCGAGAAATTGAGCTCGGCGATCAAGCTCAGCCGCGCGGGCCTGCGCGACCCGGACAAGCCGATCGGCAATTACCTGTTCACGGGACCGACCGGCGTGGGCAAGACCGAGGTTGCGCGTCAGCTGGCGTCGATCATGGGCATCCCCCTCCAGCGTTTCGATATGTCGGAATATATGGAGCGGCATTCAGTCAGCCGGCTGATCGGCGCGCCTCCCGGCTATGTCGGCTATGATCAGGGCGGGCTCCTGACGGACGCCGTCGACCAGCAGCCGCATTCGGTTCTGCTGCTCGACGAGATCGAGAAGGCGCATCCCGACCTGTTCAACATCCTGTTGCAGGTGATGGATAACGGCAAGCTGACCGATCACCACGGCAAGACCGTCGATTTCAGGAACGTCATCCTGATCATGACGACCAATGCCGGCGCATCGGACATGGCGCGCGAGACTCTGGGCTTCGGCAACCTCTCCCGCGAGGGCGAGGACGAGCAGGCGGTCCAGAAGATGTTCACGCCCGAGTTCCGCAACCGACTGGATGCGATCGTGCCCTTCTCGTACCTGCCGACCGACGTGGTCGCGCGGGTCGTGGAGAAGTTCATCCTCCAGCTCGAGCTTCAGCTGTCGGACCGCAACGTCCATATCAGCCTCGACGATGAATCGAAGGCATGGCTGACCACCAAGGGCTATGACAAGCTCTATGGCGCCCGGCCAATGGGGCGGCTGATCCAGGAGAAGATCAAGCAGCCGCTCGCCGAGGAATTGCTGTTCGGCAAGCTGGTCCATGGCGGCGAGGTGAGCATCAAGCTCAAGGACGGCGCGCTCGCCTTCGAGATCGTCTCCGCCCCGCCCAAAAAGCCCAGGAAGAAGGGCAAGACGGAAAAGCTCGAAGCGAAATGACCGGATGGCCGGGCCCGTAATGCGGGTCCGGCCATTTTCGTTAGTCACCAACAGGAGCTGATTGGGGTTGCGGATCGGCTGCGAAACAATGCGCCTATTCCCGTAAATTTTACCTTCTGTTCGGCACTGGGGCCTAGAGCGGCCCAATGGGCAGGCGGTGGTTTTTGAATCTGATGGCGCTGATGGGTGCGGTTCTCGCGTCCTGCGCGATCGGCACCGCACCGGCAGCCGCGCAAACCGGGGTCGCCGGGCGCCCGGTGGCGGTGTGCGTTACACCGGCAAAAACCGACATGAAACCCCGCGCCCTGTTCGCGCAGGCGGACCGCTTCAATTGCGACACAAAGCAAACCGCCTTTGGTTCTGGCGATTACTGGGTCCTGTCAGCGCCAGTGAACGTCAGCGGGGCTACCGACATCCGGATCGGCAGCCTGTGGCAGGAACGCGTGACGCTTTTCGCGCT
>Ga0207687_10001517_pt1 | contig 15910 bp, 16 predicted proteins | sample KBSM54metaG_FD_184399 | JGI IMG/M metagenome (GOLD analysis project Ga0207687, IMG submission 184399) | Miscanthus rhizosphere microbial communities from Kellogg Biological Station, Michigan, USA - KBS M5-4 metaG (SPAdes) (version 2) | ecosystem: Host-associated > Plants > Roots > Rhizosphere >...
GCGCACGGAGCCGGTTTCGGCTCTGCCCGGTCCCGAAGAAAGCGCGGTGCGGGGTCAGGATCTGGCGCTGCTGCGGCGCGCGATGGATCAGTTGCCCGACGACAAGCGGGAAATCCTGGTGCTGAGCCGGTTCCAGGGAATGAAATATGAAGACATTGCGGAAGTGCTGGGCTGCGAGCTGGGAACCGTGAAAGTGCGCGTCTACCGTGCGATTCGCGCGCTGGAGCAGATTTATTTTGCGCTGGAGAAGGAAAAAGCCTCATGACATGTGAGCAAGCCAGGATGGAAATGTTGGGCGAAACGGAAGGGGAAGAGTTTGCCGCGCACATCGCTTCGTGCGAGGAATGCCGCAGCGAAGTTTCCCGCATCTGTGGGTTGTGGCAAAGCCTGGATCTGTTGCCGCTGGAAGAGCCAAGCAGCAAGCTGCGCGATCGTTTCTACGAAATGCTGGGAGCATATCGCCAGGGCCTGGCGTCTAATCCATCGCGAGCATCGCGCTCGGATTCCGGCGGATGGTGGCGCATGCCGGTCTGGCAACTGGCGGCAGCGGCGGCTCTGTTGGCAGTAGGGATGGGAGTCGGATACGGCGTTCGTGGAGATAAGTCGCGTCCGGAATTGGCGCAGCTCAGGGAGGAGGTAACCAGTATGCGGCAGATGGTGGCTTTATCGTTGCTGCAACAGCAATCGGCCAGCGAGCGTTTGCGAGGCGTGAGCTGGGCGTATCAGGCCGAGCCCTCGGACCGGGAAGTTCTGGGCGCGCTGGTGTCGGCGGTGAATCATGACGCGAGTGTAAACGTCCGGTTGGCCGCAGTGGACGCGTTGCGCCGCTTCGCGGCGAGCCCGGAAACACGCCGGGCGGTGGTGGATGCACTGCCAACCCAGACGACTCCCCTGGTGCAGGTAGCCCTGATCGATCTGCTGGTGGATTTTAAGGATAGGAATGCCGCGGACGCGTTAACCAAGCTGGCGGCGAATCGGGAAGTGAACGACGGAGTTCGGCAACAAGCCCGCTGGGCACTGGAGAGACTGCAATGAACAGACTATTCATATTAGGCGCCACCGCTGTTTTAGCCGCGTTAACGGCGTACCCACAGGATACGCAGAGGGTAACGGTGCCATTCCGGAATCCAAGCCAGCCGCGAAAGCTGGTGGTGGAGACCATGTCCGGGAGCGTAACGGTGCGAGGCTACAGCGGCCAGGAAGTCACTGTGGAATCGACTGGAGGCGGTTTGCGCGGACCCGGCGTCAAGGAACCCGAGCCGCCCGCAGGCATGCACCGGATCGGTGGGAACAATTCGAATCTTGAGATTACTGAGGACAACAATACCGTCAGGATTTCAGGCGGGCATTTTCCCTTTGGGCATACGGACTTGACGATTCAGGTTCCTTCGCAGACGTCGGTCTCGGTGAAGACTTTTACCGGAGCGGGCATCACCATCGAGAATATTTCCGGTGAGATTGAAGCCAACAATATGAATGGACCGGTAAACATCACCAATGCGTCCGGCTCGGTGGTGGCGCATTCCATGAACGGCAAAGTGGTGGTGTCGCTCAACAGCGTCACGCCGGACAAACCCATGAGTTTTTCGACTATGAACGGCCAGATTGACGTCACCCTTCCCGCCAGCATTAAAGCCAACGTGAAGCTGAAGACCAACCACGGCGACATTTTCACCGACTTCGATATCAAGCTGGACGCAACGGCTCAACCTCCCCAGGTGGACGATAACCGCAAGAACGGCGGACGCTATCGCGTGCGCTTCGATCGCGGAACAAACGGCACCATCAACGGCGGTGGTCCAGAGATGCAGTTCACCACCTTCAACGGCAATATCCTGATCCACAAGAAGTAGCAGGCACGCGGGTTACAATGGCCAGCAATGGCCCGATTCCCCGGCGTGGATTACCTGCGGATCGATTCGCTGTTCAGCGAGCAGGAGCTGCTGGTCCGCGAAACTGCCCGGCGGTTTGTGGATGAACAAGCCGCTCCTGTGATCCGCGATTGCTATCGGGATGCGCGATTTCCCAAAGAGCTGATTCCGGAGATGGCGCGCCTCGGATTCCTGGGTGCCAACCTGGAAGGCTACGGCTGCGCAGGCATGAGCAACGTCGAATACGGCCTGATCATGCAGGAGATCGAGCGCGGCGATTCCGGACTGCGCAGCTTCGTCAGCGTTCAGGGCGCCCTGGTGATGTATCCGATCCTCACCTTCGGCAGCGAGGAGCACAAGCAACTCTGGCTGCCGCGATTGCAGGCAGGTCAGGCGATCGGTTGCTTTGGGCTGACCGAGCCGGGGTTCGGCTCGAATCCGGCAGGCATGCTGACGCGGGCCAAGCGCGATGGCGGCCACTGGATTCTCTCCGGTGAAAAGACCTGGATCACCAATGGCTCCGTGGCGGATATCGCGGTGGTTTGGGCGCGCGCCGAAGATGGAATTCGCGGATTTCTGGTGGAACGAGGTATCCCCGGATTCACGGTCTCAGAAATCCACGGGAAGATGTCGATGCGGGCGTCGGTAACGTCCAGCCTGAAGTTCGACGATTGCCACGTGCCTGAGAGCGCGATGTTGCCCGGCGCGAAAGGGCTGAAAGCCGCGTTAAGCTGTCTGACGCAGGCGCGTTACGGAATCGGATGGGGTGTGATCGGCGCGGCCATGGATTGCTATGAAACCGCCCGGGCGTATACGCTGACTCGTAAGCAATTTGACGATCGGCCGATCGCTTCGCATCAACTGGTCCAGGCCAAGCTGGCCGACATGATCACCGAGATCACCAAGGCGCAACTTCTTGCTTTTCAAGTGGGTAAGTTGAAAGACCAGGGACAGGCGGAGGCCGCGCATGTTTCCATGCTCAAACGGAACAACGTGGCCATGGCGCTCGAATGCGCGCGGCAATCGCGCGATCTGCTGGGCGCCAACGGGATCGTGGATGACGTTCCGATCATGCGTCATATGTGCAACTTGGAGACGGTGAAAACCTACGAAGGGACCGACCATATTCATGCGCTGGTGATCGGCGAGCGGGTGACGGGCGTCGCGGCGTACAAGTAGGCGGCGTGGTAGCATGATTAAAGCCCTCGGGTAGCCTGTATGGTCATACTTGTCACTGTTATTCATGTAATCGTGTGTTTGATTCTGGTGGTAGTCGTGCTGCTGCAAAGCGGCAAGGCTGCGGACCTGGCCGGAGCGTTTGGCGGCATGGGATCGCAGACAGTTTTCGGCCCGCGCGGCTCGGCGACGGTGCTGTCCAAGGCGACCACGATTTCAGCCATCCTGTTCATGATCACGTCAATGACGTTGTCGATCCTGGCGACGCGTGGAGGCAGCGGGACCCCGGATATATTGAGAAAGTCTGGCGGCGCTCCCGCCACCGGACAGCCGACGGCTCCTGTACAGGGGCCGGCACCGGGCAGCACCGTCCCCATCCAGGTGCAGCAAGGGGTCGATGGTGGCAAGCCGGGCGCAGTGCAGACGATTCCGGTACCGGTGTCACCGACTCCGGCTCCGACGCCGGAAAAGAAGTAGTTTGTAGCACACTTCCAACGGATCTGCTAACGGTTGGATTTTAGGATATGCGGTCGTGGCGGAATTGGCAGACGCACTAGCTTGAGGTGCTAGCGGGCGCAAGCTCGTGGAGGTTCAAGTCCTCTCGACCGCACCACAAAATCTTTAACTCTTTTCTCTACGGCCGGCCGGTCGTTTAAGGAAGCACCGTCCCGGACATCTTGGCCTTCCGAGTGCAGCTTGCACACGCGAGCCGCAATAACAGCATGTCGTATCCTCTTCAGAGAGGCTACTGCATGAAACGGCTGTATTCCGTGCCCGCGGCGATTCTTGCAGCGTTGCTGCTCGCTTGTCTGATCGCGGTATACGTCACGCGCGATTCCAGCAGCCGGCCTTCTGTTCCTGCTACAGACGCGGCCAACGCCCAGGTCGCCGGTGTCAATACACAGCTTCTGGAAACCGCCAATCAGATGGCGGCACTGGCTGAAACCGACGAACAACAAAACGAAGCTCGGGAGGCTTTGCGTCTCGCCGATCACGAATTGGATCAAGCATTCGCAACGGCGCTTCGCCAAGCCGCGGCCTATCATCCACCCGCAACGGGGCCGCTGCGGGGTCTGGTGGAACGGGTGAATCAGCTGAAGGCCCAGGTCGCCTGGGATCAGCGCCGCGCCGCGCAACTGGCCAAACAGGCGGATCCGAAGGATGCCGACCTGTTGAACCTTGCAAACGCCCAGCTCGCACTCGATCAGGACGAACTCGACGATGCCCAGCAGGACCTGGCGCGGCAGGGCGGAGATCCGCATTCTGCCCTGGAACAGGCCCGCCAACGCTTTGTATCCGTCGAGGGTCAGACCGCGCAAGCGCTCAAGGGCGCACATACTCCTCCAACGGGAACCCTAATAGAACAGACTCGGGCCTTGCTCGCCTTAGGTTCGGTACACAATCAACTGCTGGATGCCGAACAGCAAGCCGGCGCCCATGCCATGGCTTTGGCCGGCCAGCACAATCAGTTAGAGAAACAAACCCATACGCGCGACCCGGACGCCGAAGCAGAAACGATTGACAGCCTGAGTCGGCTGTCAGAGCAGAGGAAGACTCTCGCCGAACTCGATAAGCGAATCCAGGATACCCAGGAGCTCGCCGGGGTGTATCGGAGTTGGATCTCCCTGATGCAAGCACGCCGGCAAGCAGTGCTGCATTTATTCCTGACCTCTCTGGCGAAAATTCTCGCCATCTTTCTGGCTGCCATTCTGGTAATCATCGCCATTCGCCGGTTGTTCCGCGTGGCGGATCGTCATCGCCTTCATCAAGGGCAAGTGATAGCGTCCGTCGCGGTGCAGGTGGTGGCAGTGCTGTTTGTCCTGCTGGTGATTTTCGGTCCGCCCGACCAGCTTTCCACGATCATCGGCCTGACCACTGCGGGGCTCACCGTAGTGCTCAGGAACTTCATCGTTTCCTTTTTTGGCTGGTTCGCCCTGATTGGGAAGAACGGGATTCGCGTCGGCGACTGGGTGGAAATTAATGGCGTCGGCGGCGAGGTGATCGAAATCGGCGTGCTGAAAACCGTGCTGCTTGAATCGGGAAACTTGAGCGATACCGGGCACCCCACCGGTCGCCAGGTGGCCTTCTCAAACAGTTTTGCGATGGACGGCCATTATTTCAACTTCTCCACCGCCGGCCAATGGCTCTGGGATGAACTGGAGGTGGCCGTGCCCTCCACGGGAGACCCGTACCTGGTGGCCGAGGAGATTCGCAAACTGGTGGAGCATGAGACAGAAGCCGACTCCGAACAAGCCGCGAAGGATTGGGAACGCGTCACCAGCCGGTATGGAGCCCACGCCTTTTCCGCGAAACCCACGGTGAACCTGCGTCCCACCGGCGGCGGGTTGAAAGTCGTGGTGCGGTACATCACGCACGCTCCGCAGCGTTACGAGGTGAAATCGAAACTGTTCCAGGTAATCGTCAGCCTGCTGCACAAACCTGCCTAACCAGGCCGTGGACGCGCGGCCTGGAGGGCGAGACCGCGAGCCACCGAAGTGAATTCGTTCCTGGCGCGAATACGATCCTGCCCGAAGCGTGTTTCGAAAATCTTTCGGACGGACGGGACGAAGGACGATCCCCCGGTCAGAAACACCATATCGATTTCGCCGGCCCGGATCCCGGAGCTGAGCAGCAGGGAATCCACACACGCGGCGATCTGGTGAAGTTCGCCCTCGATCCACGTTTCGAACACCTCGCGTTGGATGGGCGCCTCCATGCCGGCAACACCGTCGGCAAAACGGAAAACCGCGGCCGGTTGCGCTGAGAGCTCGCATTTCACCTTTTGGACCGCCCGATGCAGATGGAAGCCCAGATCTTCGCGGATCAAGTGCTGAAGCCCGGCGATCTTCTGCGGTTCGAGAGCCTGGGCCTCGACGCTCTGAAGCATGTTCATCACGTCATTGGTCTTCAGAAATGAAAGGTGATGCCAACGTTCCAGTTTCGAGTAGACCCAGCCCGGTACAGGAAGAAGCTTGTCGATCGAGCGCATCTGCGTACCTGCTCCCAGAGCGGGCGAGACCACATGCTGGACGATCCGCGCGTCAAAAACGTCCCCCGCGAGACCCACGCCTGCGTTGCCGAGAAGATCCCCGGGTCGCCTTCCGCAGCGCCGAACGCCTGGACCAACGCGGACAACGGAAAAATCGCTGGTGCCGCCTCCGAAGTCGCCGATCAGAATTAGCTGATCATGATCGAGCGTGGACTCGTAGTGGTGCGCCGCCGCCACGGGCTCCATTTCGAATTGGACGGATTCGAACCCGGCGGCAAGAAACGCCTGCTCCAGCCGTGCTTGCGCCCAGGCATTGTCCGCTTCGTTCTCCGCTCCCACGAAGGTGACGGGGCGGCCGACCGTTGCGGTCCGGATCTCGATACCAAACCGGCGCTCTGCCTTCTCGCGGAGGTCTCGCAAAATCCGCCCCACCAGATCCTCCATGGTCCGCATACGGCCGAATACATCGGTGCTGCGTAACGTGCGGCTGCTCAGGAAGGATTTGAGCGATTGAATGAGCCTGCCCTTCGTCTCCGCCGCCAGATAGCGTTCGATGCCCTCCGGCCCGGACCAGGATTGGACAACTTTTCTGTTTCGCTCCCGCAGCTCCTCCAGATAGAGGAGCGAGCGATAGGCATCGGTGAACCCGGCAGCGATCGGAAATTGGGCGAGTTCAACCTCACCCGTATCGGTTGCTCGCGCCACGGAGCTGTTGGTGGTGCCGAAGTCGATGCCGATGCCGGTGCCGGATGTGATCATTCTTTGCCGTGTGATTAGAATCGCATCCAGGCGGCTGCCCGGCGGACTAGATTGTTTCCGAAAATGCGGGGGTGATCCGCGGTTTGCTGGCTTCCGGGTCCGTCCAGTGGCGAATCGCCTGGTCGAGAAGCACCAGATCCACTGGCTTTGAGAGGTAATCGTTCATTCCGGCTTCGAGGCACCGGTCTCTATCGCCGGTCATCGCATTCGCGGTCAGGGCGATGATCGGAATGCGCCGCAAGGAGTTTTCCAGCCGGCGGATTTCGCCAGTGGCCTCCAATCCATCCATCTCGGGCATAAAGCAGTCCATCAGAATCGCGTCGTAGTCGCGGCGGCGCACGGCCTCGACGGCCTCCCGTCCGTTGGCGACGATGTCCGCGGTGTGTCCCATCTTAGCCAGCACCGTCGCCATGAGCCGCTGGCTGACGGCATTGTCCTCAGCCACCAGAATTCTCAGCGCGATTGGCGCTTCTTTCCTGGAAGAATCAGATTCGGGATCTTGCGGCGTGGCCGTTAGAAGCGAATCGCTCAAGGCCTTGAGCAGCATGGATTCGCGCAGCGGTTTCGGGATGTAGCCATGAAAACCTTCGCCGAGTGCTTTCTTGCCTATCTCACGATCCCCGTATGGCGTCAGCAAGAATAGGCGGATCCCGGCGAGCGCGGGATGTGTGAGAATCGTGCGGATAAGCGCTGGTCCCTCCGCCACGAGCATATGGCTGTCGATCAAAACGAAATCGAATGGTTGATGTTCTTCGACGCCTTGCAGCAGCTTGGTTAGCGCTTCTGCCGGATTCTCCGCCTCGGCGTAAGACAGGTCCGCGCGGTTCATGGTACGGATCACGACTTGGCGGTCGATTTCTTCCGGGTGCGCAATGAGGACGCGCCGCTTCCCGATGGTCTCTCTCCAATTCAGCACACAGAACGTTCCTTCACTGGCGGGAATCTCCAGCCAAAATGTGGATCCCTTCCCTGGAACGCTCTGCATCCCGATTGTGCCGCCCATATTTTCGACCAGCCGCTTGGAAATGGAAAGCCCCAGGCCGGTGCCTCCGAATTTACGCGTGGTGGAGCCGTCGGCCTGCATGAATGGCTGGAAGAGTCGTGGTTGGATATCCTCTGGTATGCCGATACCGGTGTATCGAATTTCACAGCGCAACGTGGAACTCGTCCGCCCTGGGGCTCTGTGCGCCGAGATGCGCAGTTCAACGGAGCCTGCTTGGGTGAACTTCACTGCATTGCTCAGCAGGTTCACCAGGACCTGGCGGAGCCGTCCAGCATCTCCCCGCAGGGCCAAGGGGACCTCCGGCTCGATCAGGATGCGAAGTTGAATGTCTTTTTCATCCGCTTTGGGAGCCAGAACTTCGACGCTGGTCTCGACGACCTCGCGCAAATCGAAATTGACGGACTCCAGCTCCAGGTTTCCTGCTTCGATTTTCGAGAGATCGAGGATGTCGTTGATCAGCGACGTCAGTACTTCGGCCGAGTGACGAATGGTGGTGGCGAAATCGCGCTGGTCCGAATCGAGCCGCGTATCCATCAGCAGGCTGGTCATGCCCATCACGCCGTTCATCGGCGTGCGGATCTCGTGGCTCATGGTGGCCAGGAACTGGCTCTTGGCTTGAGTAGCTTGCTCGGCTCTTTCACGGCTCGCCTTCAGCTCTTCTCGTTGCCAGGCGGTAAACAGGCGCTGGCGCCTTTGCAGGATTGCCCAATAGGAGCAGATCACTACCTGCATCAGCGCGATCGCGAAGTGAAAGGCGAGCTTCCGTACGGTAATATACGAATCCGGAAAGAAGTATAAATTCGAGCCGGTATTCTGGAGCAGCGCGAACAGGGTGTGCTGCCCGATGAGCAGCAATGTGCCGGGCCAAGTGGCCTTCCAGTCTTCATATACGATGAGCATGGTCTGCGCCATGAAGAAGTAAAAGTGCATCTCCGGCAGACCGTGAAGCTGGTAGATGTGCAGTGCGCAGAAAATCTGCAAGACAATACCTGCGACATAGCGGGTGACCTGCGAGCCAGGAAGGAACGTCGCGCTCGAAAAGAACATCAAAACCGCCGCCAACGTGACGGGTAGCGTGATGCCCCAGGTGCTGTAGACGGATGCCTGACCAATCGCCACGATCACGTGGCCCAGTACGAAGTAACCGATCAGGCGGTCTCCGCGCGTATACACGCGCGCCATTTGCCCGCTGACCTGCTCGGGAGAAAGGCCGAAGGACTCATCGGCGAACCGGCGGAATCGAGAGATCCAATTCATGGAAGGGTCTCGCTAGTCGAAGTTGCGCGAGTCAGTCTGGGCAGAGGGCATCCGTAGGTGAGAGTCGCCTCAGCGGGCAGCCGGGGAAGCGGCCGGCCGGCAACCAGAGCGTCCAGGGCGATGCGCACGAATTCGGTCGATTCGTCGGAGCAATATCGCGAGCGATTGTAGTTCCCGCGATAGTAAAGGCTGCCGTCGGCGCTCAGAATCGCGGCCTGGGGTGTCGCATAGACCCCCGCCCAATCCCCGATCTTTGCCCCCCGGTCATACACGACCGGCATTCCCAGATGCATGGACTGGAACTCGGAGTGAGCCTCAGCCAGGTCACTTTCGCTTTGCAGGACGGTCACGAAGTCTACTTTGGCCCCGAAGGTCTCCTCCAGCTTTCGCACGTGATCCAGGTTGAACTGGGTGCAGGGGCATTGCGGATTGGCGAAGTGCATCAGCAGAGGCCGTCCCTCGCGCTTCACGGCGGCGATGGACGGCGGCAAGGCCAGATGGGACCCCAGAGGCGGCTGAACCAATCCCTGCGGGGACGATGTGGGGAGCGAGTAGCGCCAGTCCTCGTGCCAAAACGCGTATCCGATAACCGCGAACAAGGCGACATTTATGGCGATGACGGCGCCCATCCGTGCCCCGTTGATTCCCGATGCTCGCCCTTCGCCGTTCCGCCGGTTTAAGAGGGACATTCCACCAACCTGTTGAAATTCAGTGAATTACGACTTCGCCCAGGTACAGGCAAACATCCACTCATATCGTCGGATTAAGACGGAAATTTCAGAGACAATATGCCGAAAAAGGGCAGAAAGTCTTGTCTAAGGTTGATTTAGCGTCCCGATTTGCGGTTTTCGACCGTCTTCACTTGCCGACCATGTGCCCCGGGTCGCGGTTGTTCTCTTCGCAGATGCTCTCGATGAGATCGGTATCCGGCAGCAGGCGCCACGCCAGCTTGACGTTCCAGGGCTTGCTATACGCTTCCGGATCGTCGATGGTGACGTCGATGTCCATGTGACCGATCCTCGGCCTGGTAAATCGCTCGGTGACGCGCAGGGACTCGGTTCCCGGCAGCCCGCGCATGTCGAGCCAGGTCCTGCCGTTCTGCCCGATGGTTTCCACCACGAACGTGTCCTTGTCCCAATGGCCGATCGAATATCCCATCCAGGTCGGTTGCGGATTCTTGGGCAGAGGGCGCCCATCGGTGAAGATTTGCCGGTAAATCGTACGGGATTCGTGCAGGAGCAATGTCAGGTCCTCGGTTTGCACCAACTTCAGACCATCGGGAATGTTGTCCTTTTCAGGAATGCCGGACGGCAGACAAGATGCTCCGGGGTGATCCTTGCCGTTATTCGCGATGCGCTCGTTGTAAAGAGCCAGCGCCTGCGGCTTGAGGGGCACTTCGTCCGGTTTCAGGTCGGCAGCCAGGTTCAGCAGGTGCTTGGTCGGATTCTCCGGCATCCAGAAGCCGGACAAATCGATCTTGCCGTAAGGCGTGCGGCGCGCTGGCGCATTCAAATCGACCTTGCCATCCGCGGTGCGGGGAACGTTCTTCCACGGATACGGCTCCCATTGCGCGCTGGCCACCGCGGTTATGGCCAACACCATCACGGGTATCTTCTTAAGCGTTCGCATCATGTCTCTGCCTCCATAGCACCATTCCAAATCATACATGTACTGGGCTATGTTGATCTTGTGGGTCAAACTTAGGGAATCTGACCGAATTTGAAAGCAAGAAACGGAGTGTGATGGATTCAGGAATCGGCTAATCTTCGGTCATGCCCAGTCCCAAAAACACAATCGAGAAACTCTATCTCACCGACCGGGAGCGTTGGGATGCGGTGAGCCATCGCGAAAGAAGTGCGGACGACACGTTCGTGTATTCCGTGAAGACCACGGGCGTCTATTGCCGTCCGTCGTGCCCGGCACGGCTTGCCCGTCGCGAGAATGTCGCATTTCATCCCACGCCGAAGGACGCGGAGCGCGCCGGATTTCGAGCCTGCAAGCGCTGTAAACCGAACACCCTCTCAGCTCGCGCCGAACAAGCAGCCATCGTCGCTCAGGCGTGTCAATCGATCGTCGATGCAGAAGAGCGCCTCGCGCTCAGCGCCCTGGCTGAGGCCGCCCGCATGAGTCCGTCGCATTTTCACCGCATGTTCAAGTCGATGACCGGTCTGACGCCCAAGGCGTATGCGGACGCGCATCGTGCGAAACGAATGCATGAAGAGCTGTCGCGCCCGGGGACGGTGACATCGGCGATCTACAACTCGGGATTCAATTCGAATGGACGTTTCTACGCCGAATCCAATAAAAGGCTGGGGATGAAGCCTACGGAGTTCAGGGCAGGCGGCGAAGGCGCCACCATCCGATTTGCTGTCGGCGAGTGCTCGCTTGGATCGATCCTGGTGGCCGCCTCGGATCTCGGCATCTGTTCGATCGCAATCGGGAACGTTCCGGATAAATTGGTGACGGAACTCCAAGACCGGTTTCCCAACGCCGAGCTGATCGGCCGAGACAGGCAGTTCGAGCGCATGGTGGCCCGCGTCGTCGCCTTCGTCGAGAACCCGTCGGTTGGATTGGAGTTGCCACTGCACGTTCAGGGCACCGCATTTCAACAGCGGGTTTGGAAGGCCCTGTGCGAAATCCCCTGCGGTGCTACCTGCACGTATGCGGAACTCGCGCAAAAGCTGGGCCGGCCGAACGCAACGCGCGCGGTGGCAGGAGCCTGTGCCGCAAACAACCTGGCCGTGGCGATACCGTGCCACCGTGTCGTGCGGACCAACGGATCGCTCTCCGGATACCGCTGGGGAATCGAACGAAAGCAAAAGCTGCTGCAGGTTGAAGGCGCGAGTACCTAGCTGCGGCCGCGACTTATAATAATCCCACCATGTCAAAGTTTCTTGGTCAACGTTTGACCCGCCGGCAGGCGCTCGAAGGATTGGGAATCGGAGCGGTCGCAGCCGCACTTCCGAGGAGCATCCAGGCGCAGACTCCCGTATTTCCGAAAGGCGCGATCATCCGGACGATCCTTAAAGACTATGCTCCCGAAGAGCTGGCCGGCGGTGCCACGCTTTTTCATGAGCACTTTCAACTAGGCCCGGATTTCAACGCGAAATTTGCAGCCGCATCCGCTGCCGTCCGAGCCGCGAATGGTCTACCGCCGGCTCCGGCGCGTGGCGGCGGTGCCGGCAAAGGCGGAAATGCTCCCCCGCCTCCCGACATCATGCGCGACGCCGACCTCATGTCCACGGAAGTCAAGAACGCCGCACGCGATGGCAACATCGCCTGCATCGTCGAGGCGGGGCACGCGGAAATGGGCCGCGACATGAACTTCATTCGCCAGGTGGCCATGAAATCGGGTGTGCCGATCGTGGTGGGCGGCGGCTTCTACTCGCAGCCGTTCTATCCGAAAGAGATCTCCGCCATGAGCGAGGATCAGATCTTCAAGGCTCTGATCAAGCAGGTGGACGATGACGTGGTCGGCGCGTTCGGCGAAATCGGCTCATGGGATGAGATCACCGCAGACGAACGTAAAGTCTTTCGCGCGGTGGGCCGGGCGCACGTCGCCACCAACATTCCGATCTTTACGCACACCGGTATTCCCGGCAAGTCGGCGCTCGAACAGCTCGACATCCTGGAAGACCAGGGCGTAAAACCGGATCGTGTCGTGATCGGACACCTGGGGAATCTGGTGGATGCGAACGTATATGTGCATAAAGCAATCTGCCGGCGCGGCGCGTTTGTCGGTTTCGACCGCCAGGGCCAAAACGGCGATGCGCAGCAAGTTCCTATGGTCGTGGCGCTCATCGAAGCGGGTTTCGCCGACCATCTGATGTTCTCCGCCGATGCATCCAGCGGCTATGCCAAGACCTTGACGGTGTTCCTGCCGAAACTGAAAGCCGCGGGCGTGAGCGACCAGGTGCTGCACCACATCATGGTGGACAATCCGCGCCGGTTCCTCGCGTTTGTTCCCAAACGCCCTCGCAAACGATAACGATAACGACGCCGTGAATCAGAAGTGATGCGGTGATAGGATACCTGCATGGCGGATTCTGCCTGGGTCCCACGCCTTGCTACTTCCGTAACAGCCACGACGGATACGCCCCGGCACACTGCCATGGTTCGCGTCACGCACTGGATTACCGCACTGTGTTTCTTTGCCCTACTGGTCAGTGGAGTCGAAATTGTCATCTCTCACCCGCGCTTCTATTGGGGCGAAACCGGCAACATATTAACTCCCTCTCTGTTCGACCTGCCCATCCCGTCATCCCGATCCACCGTGCCCACCGGGTACGAATACGTGCTGCCCGACCAGAACGGTTGGAGCCGGTATCTCCACTTTCAAGCTGCCTGGGTCGCGGTATTGACCGGCTTTCTGTACGTCGTCTCCGGCGCGCTCACAGGGCATTTTCGAAAAGACTTGATGCCTTCGGGGACCGGCCTGGCGTGGAGCTTCAAGCAGTCGAGTGACTCAGATGCCTGGTCGTATAACGTGCTTCAGCGGCTGACCTACCTGTTCGTCATCTTCGTACTGTTCCCCTTAGTGATCTGGACCGGCCTGGCGATGTCTCCGGCCGTCACATCCGCGATTCCGACCGTCGTCACCGTGTTCGGCGGGCAGCAATCCGCGCGAACCATCCATTTCTTCGTCTCCGTGTTTCTTGTACTGTTCCTTCTGGGCCACATCGGGATGGTTTGTCTGGCGGGCTTCAGAAGCCGCATGCGAGCCATGATCACCGGGCGCGTTGACGCCCCTCAGGACCACTCATGAGCAATCTCTCGCGACGAAAGCTGATCACCGGCGGACTGACCACGGCGGTGGGAGCGGCCGGCCTCGCAGTGGCCGCCCGTCTCGCCAATCGATACGGTCTGATTCCTCCCGATTACGGCAGCCTCTACGGCGCGGGCGCAACGCTGACCTATGCTTCCCAACGCCTGCTGACTCGCCACTCGATGGCGCGCGAATTTCCTCGCAGCTTCATTTCGAAGAACCCATTTCCAAATGGCGATCCACCTCGCGATGCGGGTTTCAGGCGCCTTGAGGCCGGTGGATTTGCTGATTGGCGGCTCTCTGTCGAAGGAATGGTCGCTCGCCCCGCATCGTTTTCGCTGGCCGACCTCAAGAGCTATCCCCAACGCAGCCAGATTACGCACTTGGCCTGCGAAGAGGGCTGGTCTTTTATCGCAGAGTGGACCGGGGTAGCTCTGTCCCACGTCCTGGACGTTGCCGGAATTTTGCCCCAAGCGAAATATGTCGTCTACTTCTCAGTGCAGCGCGACTGGTGGGACAGCGTGGACATGGCTGATGCCTTGCATCCGCAGACGCTCCTAACCTATGGAATGAATGGCGCCGATCTTCCCGTCGGCCACGGCGGTCCGTTACGTGTGCGGGTGCCGCGCCAGCTTGGTTATAAGAGCATCAAACATGTCAGCCGTCTGTTGGTCACCGACAGCCTGAAAGAGTATTGGCCGGAAAGCAGTTATTCCTGGTACGCCGGCATCTAAACGCGCTACATCACCGGCTTCGATTCAGAATATCCGGCATAGTCCCTCTGCCGTTCTGTCTTTTGGTATTGCTCGCGGAAGCCAGGGATCGCATCCGACAGGATGTCCTGAACCTTGGCCGTTGCGAGCCCAAACAGCGCGCCCTTAATGGTGTCCACGGTCTCTGCCATCTTGTCGCGCGCTCCGCCGGCGGGTCGCGCGGCATTCGCCAGCGTTCTGGAGGGATTCTCCTGCCAACTGACGCTGTCGGCAACCATGCGGCCACGATTCGAGCGATTGCTCCCGATCAGCATCGACAACAGGATGCCGCCGCCGAATGAAATGCCCAGGGCCGTCATCGGATAGCGCTCAAAGTAGGTGTGCCAATCACCGGCGCTCCTGACCTTGGATTCCAGTTCCTCCAGGTTGTGCCCCAGTGCATTTCGTTTCGACTGGATATGTTTCTCCAACTGGTCGGTCTGCTCAGCCATGTAGGGTCTCCCTGATACTCGCAACGGTCTTTTCTGGTTTAAGGTGAATGAGTTTCAGCCGCTTGCTCCCAGCGGTGATTAAAATGGATCCTGCGATCGCCAGGACGATGGCCACCGCTAGCGCCGCCATCCACGGCGGCATGACGAGAGCCAGACCATATACCGCGGCCAGCAGAAACAGAGCAAATGAGAATAAGGCCAGCACGGCTCCGGCAGCCGCAACTTTTCCCGCGCTGGCTGCTTTTACAAGCTCTTCCCGGATCTCGACGCTGGCCAGCCGCAGCTCCGATCGGACTATCTCCTGTACATTCGCGATGATGTCCTGTAAGACATCCGCTAGGGACCGCTCCCGGATTGCTGCCATGACGCCCTCAGTTATTACGAAGTCCCCGGCCCGCCAGGAATCCGATTGCGACCGCCACCAAGAGAGACCGCCCCGGATTCTTCTTCACGATCTCCTCTACGTCCGCCATCATCTGCTTGGTGTCGTTGTCCCGCATATAGCCGGCCACGGCTTCCAGCTTGTCGGCTGCCGAATGGGCTACGTTTCCCGCCGCTTGCACGCTGCTATCTGTCTTTTGATGCAGAGTGGTAGCGGCGGTGTGCAGCGAACTCGCGGCGGACGTACGGCTCTCCTCGATCTTATTCATCGCAGTTCGGCCGAACTCCTTGGTTTTTTCCGAGGCCTTGTTCGCCGTGTCCGTGACGGTGTCCTTCAGATTCTTGGCACCTTCGGCGAGGTTGTCGCCAAATGTCTCGTTGGGGTATCCGAGATTTGTTGAGTCGGGCATGTGAGTCTCCTTACTTAGACGCGTTCTCACTTAGTAGATCCTTTCGCCCCGGAAGTATTCCCGAAATAATCCTGTGGGAAGGCAGTCGAATGCTT